>Ga0116204_1000824_pt1 | contig 17692 bp, 14 predicted proteins | sample LakKivwa52mmetaG_FD_94481 | JGI IMG/M metagenome (GOLD analysis project Ga0116204, IMG submission 94481) | Anoxic lake water microbial communities from Lake Kivu, Rwanda to study Microbial Dark Matter (Phase II) - Lake Kivu water 52m metaG | ecosystem: Environmental > Aquatic > Freshwater > Lake...
AACCTGCCGGGTGAAAGTACTGCGTGATCCAGGCCACGCTACTGGCGTAATCAAGTAGGTCTGTAATTGGAAATTCCATACTTCCAATATAACTCTATTGCACACTTTTAATAGATGAGCCAAAACCTTTTTCACGCCAAGACGCCAAGAAAACCTAAAAAACTTTGCGTTCTTTGCGCCTTTGCGAGAAAAAAACCACCCGTGATATACTGAAAATGTTCACAGAGCGCCGCTGAGACAAGCGGTAGGAGCGCAAGCATGGAAAAATTTAACCGGATCACTTTTGACCCCAACCTGATGGGCGGGCGGGCCTGCATCCGCGGGCTGCGCGTCACCGTGGCGCTGGTGCTCAACCTGGTGGCCAACGGCATGACCGCCAAACAAATCGTCAAAGAATATCCCTATCTCGAAGAAGAAGACATCCGCCAGGCCTTGCAGTACGCCGCCTGGCTGGCCGATGAAAGCGTCCAAATCCTGGAGCCGGTTGCGGCATGAAGTTCCTGGCCGATCTCTCGTAATACTAAAACTGGTGGGAAATTTATGTCTGCGTTATTTTCCAAACCATAAAACCTTCGTGCTCTTTGTGTCCTTTGTGGTTAAAGAATTATGCCTGATCTTTCCGAAAAAAACTTCGAAACCACCATCGAATTCTTGCTGCTGGCTGGCGGCCCGGATGATATTATCCCCGCGAATTTCGGGGGCCCCGAACCGGCAAAGGGCCTGCGCGAACGCGCCACAGTTACGGATAATCCGTACACCCCCGGCGGCTACCACAAACGCGCCCCGGAAGCTTACGACAGGTCCCTGTGCCTGCTCCCGCAGGACGTGCTCGATTTCATCCTGGTCACCCAGCCCAAAGAGTGGGAAAAACTGCGCAGGAACGCCCCCAACGACACCGAAAGCCACCTGCTCCTGCGCCTGAGCGATGAAATCCGCAAATACGGCGCGCTGCGCGTCCTGCGCAACGGCATCAAGAGCCTGGGCTGCAAATTCGACCTGGCCTACTTCCCACCCGTCACCGCCCTCAACCCCGAGATCCAGCGCCTTTACCAGGGCAACCTGTTCAGCGTCGTCCGCCAGCTCAAATACAGCCAGAAAAACGAAAACAGCCTGGATACCGTCATTTTCCTGAACGGCCTGCCCATTTTCACCGTCGAACTCAAGAACCCGCTTACCGGGCAGAACATCCAGCACGCCATCCGCCAGTACCGTCAGGATCGCGACCCGCGCGAGCCGCTCTTTGCCTTTCGGCGCTGCCTGGCCCATTTCGCCGTCGACCCCGACCTGGTCTACTTCACCACCCGGCTGGCCGGCCCCGAAACCCGCTTCATCCCCTTCAACCGCGGGAATAACCAGGGCGCGGGCAACCCGCCCTGCTGGAACGGCTTCGCCAGCGCCTATCTCTGGGAGCAGGTCTGGGCGCGCGAAAGCGTGCTCGACCTGATTCAATCCTTCATTCACGAGTACGATGTCGAGGACGAAGATGGGAAAAAGACCGGGGAACGCGCCCTGATTTTCCCGCGTTATCACCAGTTGGATTCGGTCCGCAGGCTGGTCGCTTCCGCGCGCGCCGCTTCGACTTCGCTCAGCCCAAGCCTGGGGCCGGGTCGCCGTTACCTCATCCAGCATTCGGCTGGCAGCGGCAAGAGCAACTCCATCGCCTGGCTGGCGCACCAACTCTCGGTTTTGCATGATAACGATGACCGGCCCGTATTCGACTCGGTCATCGTTATCACCGACCGGCGCATCCTCGACCGCCAACTGCGCCGCACCGTGCTGGCCTTCCAGCAGACCGCCGGGATGGTGCAGCCCATTACCGAGGGGGCGCGCCAACTGCGCGAGTCGCTCGAACTGGGCAAGAAAATTATTACCTCCACCCTGCAAAAATTCCCGGTCGTCTCCGAGCAAATGCGCGCCATCCCCGGCAAACGCTTTGCGATTATCATCGACGAAGCCCACTCCTCCCAATCGGGCGAGAGCATGCGCCACCTGAACAAAGTCCTTTCTGCTGGCAGCCTGGAGGAAGCCGAAGCGCTGGATGGCGCGGCGATGGCCGAGGAACCTGAAGATGAAGTCACCCGCGAGGTCAAAGCGCGCGGCCACCTGCCAAACGCCAGTTATTTCGCCTTTACCGCCACCCCCAAAAAGCAAACCCTCGAACTGTTCGGCGCGCAACAAAAGGATGGTTCCTTCGAAGCCTTCAGCCTGTATTCCATGCGCCAGGCCATCGACGAAGGCTTCATCCTCGATGTGCTCGAAAACTACACCACCTACCAGACCTACTGGAACCTGCTCAAAACCATCCAGGATGACCCGCGCTACGACAGCGCCAAAGCCAAAAAACTGCTGCTGGCCTTCGTCGACCTGCATGAGCATACCATCGGCAAGAAAATCGAGATTATCGTTGAGCATTTCGCCGCCCAGGTGCAGGACAAAATCAAAGGCCACGCCAAGGCGATGATTGTCACCCGCTCGCGCCTGCACGCTGTCCGCTACAAACTGGCCCTGGACGAAGTTCTCAAACAGCGCGGCTCCCCTTTCAAAGCCCTGGTCGCTTTTTCTGGAACAGTCAAAGACAAAGGGCTGGATTACACCGAAGCCGGCATGAACGGTTTCGCCGAAACCAAGACCGCCGAAACCTTCAAAAAGGATGAGTATAAAATCCTGGTCGTAGCCGAGAAATTCCAGACCGGTTTCGACCAGCCCCTGCTCCACACCATGTATGTCGATAAGCGTCTGAATGGTCTGCACGCCGTCCAGACTCTCTCGCGCCTGAACCGCACCCACCCCGATAAACGGGAAACCTTCGTGCTCGATTTCGCCAACGAGGCCGAGAACATCGAAAAAGCCTTCCAGCCCTATTACGAGCGCACCATCCTCAGCGAAGCCACCGACCCCAACCAACTCTATGACCTGGAAACCCAATTGGCCCAGTTTGGTTTTTACGACAGGGAACAGATAGAGCGTTTCGCCGACATTTACTACGCCACCGACGAGAAATCCCAGCGCAGCAAGCATCCCCAAATCCACAACGCCCTCAGCCCCTCGGTCGAAGCTTTCCTTCATGCCGACCAGGAAACCAAAATCCTTTTCCGCGAGCGGGTCGATAAATTCAACTGTTTCTACGGTTTTCTTTCGCAGGTCATGACCTTTGTCGATACCGACCTGGAAAAACTGTACACTTTCCTGCGCCTGCTGCGCCGCCGGCTGCCAATTGAACGCGAAAAACTGCCTTACGAAATCCAGCAAGCCATCGACCTGGAAACTTTGACCGTCCGCCAGACCGCCAAAGGCAAAATCAAACTCAAGCGCCAGCCCGGCCAATTCGACCCGGATGTGATTGGCGAGCCTGGCGGCTTGCCCCCGGCTGAAATGGAAGCCCTGTCCGAAATCATCAAGGAACTCAACGAGCGCTTCGGCACCGAATTTACCGAAGAAGACCGCCTGGTCATTCACCAAATCGAGCAAAAACTCGCCGAGGATGAGCGGCTCGAGCAAACCATCCGCGTCAACACCCCCGAAAACGCCATGCTGACCTTCAAACAGGTGCTCCAGGATTTGCTGCAAGACATGCTCGAAACCAACTTCAAGTTCTACCAGAACATGGACAGCAACCCCGATTTCGCCGAACGGCTAACGAGCCTGTTGTTCGAGCGTTATCGAAAGTCGATGGGCGGTGGGCTGACCGCCCAGGGCGTTTAATCATCTGCATTCTGGCAAAAATCCCCGCCCCTGGAACGCTGGCCTTTCGAAAAATCACCCGTCACCAGGTGATTTTTTATGGGCAAAACGCAATCCCCCAACCTGTTAGCATATCCATGTGAATAGTCTATGTACACGCGCATTATCTCTGCGCCCGCACATACACCCGCTCGAACTCTTTAAGGTATTGGGCGGCGAGTTGTTCATCGAAAATAATGACGACATTTTCATCGTTCTTGCGCTCGGCGCTGGCGCTGAAGTTATAGGAGCCGGTTATCACAATTTTCTCGTCGATGATGATGACTTTATGGTGCATCTGGCCGGGGTTGCCGTCTTTGTAAACTTTTAGCCCGGCCTCCTGAAACGGGGCGAACTCGCCGCCCTGGTTCGATTTGACCTGCGATTCATCCATCACGCCGAAGACCCGCAGCCCACCTTTGGCCTTCTGGCGGATAATTTCCCCGAAATCGTCGGCGGTGAAAGAATAGGCCATGAAGTGGATGCTGGATTCGGCCCCGCGCAGCAGTTTCATAATCCGCGCCGCCACTCCGTCATCGGGGGAGAAATACACTTCGAGCGGGATACCGTCGATGGTCAGTTGCGGATGGGGCGTGTTCGGCAAAATATCGGGGCCGAAAAAATCGTCATCGAACATCTCGTTGAATTCAGCCAGGTAATTTTCGGCCACCTTTGTCGAGCGGATGCGCACCAGGTGGTTGTTATCATCATAAGCCCCGCTCGTCGTGAAGTTCATCGAACCTATCCACACTTCGGAGCGGTCGATGATGACGAATTTATTGTGCATCAATCCCTCGCGCCGGTCTCCAATCATCGGAATCCCCTTTTCGGTCAGCCGCCGGGGGACATCGCGCTCCAGGTTGTCGCTCTCCATCACAACCCGCACCTGCACGCCGCGCCGGTGGGCATCCAGCAGCGCATCGCGGATGGAGTACAGACTCATACTGTAAACGGCCAGGTCAACCGAAATGCGCGCCTCATCAATCGCCCGCGCCAGGGGAATATCGATGCCGCCCTCCTGCCGCTTCGACGCCGGGTTGAAGGGGTCGCTGAAATAGACCTCGTAAAATAAATTGCCATAGCCGTATCCCACCTGCAAGGGTATCGGCTCGCCCTGGGCAGCCTGCGCCACAGGCGTCTCGGTCGGGAACCCCTGCGGCTCGACGGTCACGACCCCGGGCGTTTCCGGCCCGGTCACGCAAGCCAGCGCGGAAAAAATAAGCACAAGGATTGCCAAACACAAACGTCTCATCGAATACTCCCAAATTACGATTTACAATATTACAAATATCGCATATCGAATTACCAACCCCGCAATTCTAGCACAACCTCCCTCCATTCCCCCCGCCTGCGATATACTTACCGCCATGCCTGCTCCCGAAACCACCAACCGCCAAATCGCCCGCGCCGCCGGGACGGTGATGGTCGCCATCATACTTGGACAGATGCTGGGACTGCTGCGCAGCGCGCTGGTGGGGGGCGCATTCACGGGGGATGAACGCGATGCTTTTTTCGCCGCCAACCGCGTGGCCGAAACGCTCTTCACCCTGGTCGCTGCCGGGGCGCTTGGCTCGGCCTTCCTGCCGACGTTTACGGGATTGCTCGTTAAAGGGGAAAAAACCGCAGCCTGGAAACTGGCCGTTTCGCTGGCGAATCTCGTCACCCTGGCGCTCAGCCTGCTGGCCGTTATGGCGGCAATTTTCGCCCCCCAAATTGTGCGCTACCTGCTGGCGCCCGGTCTGTTCTACAATTTCACCCTCTACAACCTGACGGTTGACCTGCTGCGCATCCAACTCGTCTCTGCGGTACTGTTCGGGCTGGGTGGATTGGTCGTGAGCATCCTGAACGCGCACCAGGTCTTTTTTATCCCGCAGTTAACGATTGCCATGTACCAGCTCGGGCAGATTTTCGGCGTACTGGCGCTTTCAGGCTGGCTGGGCATTTACGGACTGGCCTGGGGCGTGGTCATCGGTTCGGCGCTTTACCTGCTCATTCAACTCCCGACCCTGCGGAATCTGACCATAGACGATAGACCATTGACCAAAAGATTGTCCATCGTCCACGGTCTGCGGTCGGCCCTCGGCTTGGATAATCCGGCTGTCTGGCAGGTCATCCGCCTGATGGGCCCGCGCATGTTGGGCGCAGGCGTGGTGCAGTTGAATTTCTGGGTAAATACCGCCCTGGCTTCGGGCATGGCTGCGGGCAGCGTGGCGGCAGTGACCTATGGCTTCGCGCTGATGCTGATGGCGCAAGCCGCAATTGCGCAATCGGTGGCAATTGCCGTCATGCCGACCTTTTCGGCGCAGTTCGCGCTCGGCAAATTGGATGAGATGCGGCAGGCCCTGGCCTCGGCCCTGCGCGGGATGCTGCTGATGGCCGTCCCCGCCAGCCTGGGGTTGGCGATGCTCTCGACCCCAATTGTTGCCATGCTTTACCAGCGCGGCAAATTCAGCGCCCTCGATACCGAAATGACCGCCTGGGCGCTGCTCTGGTACGCCGCCGGGATGGTCGGTCATTCGGTGATGGAGGTGCTGACGCGCGCTTTCTATGCCCAACAAGACACAAAAACCCCGGTGCTGATTGGTTCTGTAGCGATGGGCTTGAATGTGGCTTTCAGTTTCGCGTTTTCGGCCTGGTTCCGTCAAATCGGCCTGATGCCGCACGGTGGGCTGGCGCTCGCCAATTCGCTGGCGACCGCGCTCGAAGCGGCAGCCCTGTTCATCGTCATGCGCGGCAGGCTGGGCGGCATCGAGGGACGCGCCCTGTTCGATGGCGGAATCCGTATCGGGGCAGCGGCGCTGGGGATGGGACTGGCGCTGATGGCCTGGATTCAATTAACAGTGGAGTCGAATCCCTGGCTAGGCGGCCTGGGCGGGGTGGCGGTTGGGGGTCTGGTCTATGGCCTGGGCGTGGTCATTCTCAAAATCCCCGAAATACGAAGCGTAATGATGCTGATTAAGCGAAAAATCCCCGGCAGGTGAACCCGCCGGGGATTTTTTTATTGTTCGGCGCGCGCCTGGTTCACCAGCTCGTCGCAAAAGACCAGGATTTCGTTGATGGCGGCCTCGTCCGCGGTTTTGTTACCCTGGGCGGGAAACGCCAGTTTGGTAGACATGGCATCGGCGGTGCCGGGATCGGTGTAAGAATAATTGATTTTTGATAAAGTATCGTACCAGGCATAGAGTTGTTTCAGTTGTTCGGCGTCTAAACGGTAGTCAACATCTACATTTTTACAGCTGGAAAGAAGCACAGAGCCATCGAGATAGACTTTCATCTCGTCGCAAAAACCGGCGAACCCGCCCTGGCGGCTGTAGGTGAGCGCCAATCCCCAATCGGCCTGCGGACGACCCGACTGCGCCGCTAAAAACTGGATTTTCATCCATTCGGCAATGGCGCGCTGTTCGGCAGGGGCAGCGATTGCCGTTCCGATACCGTTAAAAATGACTTTCCCGGCGGGGGTTTCGGCCTCGAAAGGGGCGAAGATATCGAGAAATTGAAGCATGGCGGCGGGAATCGCGCCTTCGGCCCAGGTGGAAACGATATAAGGCCCGCCGCACGCACCAAATGAAAGGCCTTCGAGCAGGAGATAGGCTTCTTCGGCGCATTCGGGATTTTGCCATGCCACCAAAGGTTGAGCTTCCTCACTGGGGACGGCAAACGAAACGCCCATTTCACGGCGCAGGGAGGTGCCGCGCTCGTTGGTGCGGTAAATATGCTGTGACGTGCCAGAGACCAGGCTAACACGGTAGCCGGGTACGATTGCCATCGTGCACATCTCGTCCGGCCCGGCCAAGCCCAGGCAGCCATCCGGCCAATCGACCGATTCGATGTCGCGGATTTCGATGGTTTCGGCGCTCACCCCCAGCAGTTCGGCCAGGGCTTCGCGCGCGGCAAAAGCGGCTTGCGGCAACCCGCCAGGGATGGGGCCGCCATTTGTAGAGTCGGTCGGTTCGGGCGTGGGTTCGAGCAGGGTGGCGGTTGGCAAGGGTACCTGCTTCTCTATGGATGGAATAAACGGTTCAGTGGGCGATTCAGCCGCCTGGGGCGCAGCTGCGCACCCGCCCAGCAGGATGGATGCCAGCAGCAACAGCGCAGGGAAAATTGTCTTTTTCATCGTTTCTCTCTCCTTCAAGTGGACACAAAAGACATGCTCATCAAGAAATCGGACACGGATGGCGTGGATTTGTATGCTGAATTATAGACGCAAGTGAAGCGTAAGCGGTTCCCTGCAAAACTTTGCATCAAATGGCGTAAATTTCTCTAATTTTCGAAAAATGCAGCGCACCTTTGGCAAACAGGTACAAAAAAAATCCGTAACCCACCATTCATGAAACGCAAACTGCGAGTCACAAATTACGGATTACGGATTAAGAATTATGAACTAAGATCTACTTCTTGCCGCCGAGAAGACCGCCCAACAGATTGGCCGCATCGCTCGCATCCAGTTTGCCATCTTCGAGGGCATTCGCAACTGCCCCGGCCAGACCTTTACCACTCAAAACAGCATCAACCTGGGCAGCCACCGGCGCAGGCAGCTTCTTTTTCAGGAAATCGACCACAATCGTCACCGCTTGTTTGGCGGTTTCTTTGGGCAAGCCGGTTTTCTTGGCGACAAGTTCTACAATTTCGTCCATCGTGTTCCTCCGTTTTTGGTTTTTCCAAGAATAACCCAATACCATGTAAAATGCAAGCCCTAGCCAATCTAGCCAATGAACATCCAGTAAAAAATGCCCACCACAACCCCTAAGAAAATGCCGCCCATCACTTCCAACGGGGTATGGCCAAGCACCTCGCGGAGTTCTTCCTCCGAAATTGGATGACCGGAAAGCAGTTCTTCTATCAGTATATTGATTTTCTCGGCGTGTCGTCCGGCCTCGCGCCGCACCCCGGCAGCGTCGTAGATGACAATCATGGTGATTGCCACTGCAATTGCAAAAACCGGCGAGTCGAAACCAGCATGCAGGGCAATCCCGATGGTTGTTCCTACCATCAGGGCCGAATGTGAACTGGGCATCCCGCCCGCGCTGAGCAGGTAGCCCCAATTCCACTTTCCCCGACGCAGGTACTCCATCGGTGGTTTAAGAATTTGCGCCAGCAGCCAGGCGGTCAGCCCGGTTAACAAGGCATGGTTGGAGATTAATTCATTCCACATTTCAAGCCCCTTCCTGCAGGACCTCCCCATTCAACTGGCGCACTTTCAACTCAGCTTTCTCGAGCAAGGAGGCGCAATGCCGCGCCAGGGACTGACCACGCTCATACAGCGCAATCGATTCATCCAGCGGCCGTCCTTCACTCTCCAGCGCCGCAACCACTGCCTGCAATTCGGCAAAGGTTTCCTCGTAGGCCATCTCTTCGATGGGTTTTGAATTGCTCATCTCGTCTCCTTGTTCAGTAATCAGTGTCCAGTGCGCCAGTCTGCAGTGTTCCGAATATCCAATATCGAGTATCGAATTACGAATTATCAATCACTTCTACATCCAGCGACCCTTCGGCCAGCCTGACATTCAGGTTCGACCCCGCCGGAGCCTGTTGCGCCGTCAAGACGACTTTTCCATCCTGCGGGCGTGAAACAACGGCGTAGCCGCGCGCCAGCACCGCCAGCGGATTGAGCGATTCGAGTCTGTCGCGCCACCCATCCAGCCGGGCCGATTCGAGCGCCAGCCGCCCGCCCAGCCCCCGCGACATGCGCCGCGTGGCGTCATCCAGCCGCTGCTGCTCGGTCATCAGCCGCCGCTCCGGGGAGTAAAATTTCAACCCGGTATTCACCGCATTTAACCCCTGCCGCCGCTCATAGATTTTCCGCCCGATAATTTCGTCGAGCCGCTCCAGGCTGGCGCGCAGGGAAAATACCAGGTCGTCGATGGTGATGGGGGTCGCCAGTTCGGCGGCGGCGGTGGGGGTTGGGGCGCGTAAATCGGAGGCGAAATCGACCAGGGTGAAGTCGGTCTCATGTCCGACGCCGGTAATGACCGGGGCCACCGACCCCGCCACAGCCCGCACGACCCGCTCGTCGTTGAAGGCCCACAAATCTTCAATCGAACCGCCGCCGCGCGCCAGCAGGATAACGTCCGGCTGGTAGATTGTATTTAGTTTTTGCAAAGCCGCAACCAGCGCGGAGGGGGCTTCCTCGCCCTGCACCAGCGAAGGCGCGAGCAGGACATCCGCCAACGGCATGCGGCGGCTCAGCACATTCAGCATATCGCGCAAGGCCGCGCCGGTAGGCGAGGTCACAATCCCGATTTTGCGTGGGAACTGCGGGATGGGCCGCTTGCGCGCCGGGTCGAACAGTCCCTCGGCCTCCAACACGGCCTTCAGGCGCATGAACTCGGCATACAACGCGCCTTCACCGGCCGGGCGGAGAATATCGACGATGAGTTGGTATTGCCCGCTCGGCTCGTACAGACCAATCTTGCCGTGCGCTTCCACCGACAGGCCGTCATGGAGAGGCATCCCGCGCGCGCGCAGGGCATCGCCCTTCCACATTACGCAGCGCAGCGATGCGCCCGCATCTTTGAGCGTAAAGTAGAGATGCCCTGAAGCCGGGCGCGAGAAGTTGGAGATTTCGCCCTGCACCCACACGTCCTGCAAGGCCTTATCGCCTTCCAGCAGGCGGCGCACGCGGCGGGTGAACTCGGTCACGGTCAGGCGGGGAGTGTCGAAGAGCGGAATCTGGTTCATGGGGTCAATTTCCTGGTGAAAGGATACCTGTATTGATGAGAAGTGTCAACAGATTGGCGCGATGGGGTAGAATCTTGCATCAGGAAAGGAAATCGCCATGAAACGACTCTGGGCCGCCTGGCGCATGAAATACGTCACCAACGCCGAACAAGAAACCGGCTGCGTCTTCTGCAACGCCCTGGCCAAGCCAGATGACGGCCAAAACCTGGTCATCCGGCGGGCAGAACGGGCCTTCGTCATCCTCAACAAATATCCCTACACCAGCGGGCATCTCATGGTGGCCCCGTTTGCGCACCAGGCCTCGCTGGAACTGCTCGAACCCGCCGAGCGCGCCGAAATGATGGAACTCGTCTCGCAATGCCTCACCGCCTTGCGCCAAATCTACAACCCGCACGGGTTCAACGTCGGGATGAATATCGGGTCAGCCGCGGGCGCGGGCGTGCCGGGGCATGCCCACATGCACATCGTCCCACGCTGGAACGGCGACACCAGTTTCATGTCCACCGTTGGCGAAGTGCGCGTCTTGCCCGAGGCGCTCGAGGAAACCTACCGGCGCGTTTTGCAGGCTCTTCAGGAAAAATGAAGCATTTCCTCCTGCTGATTCTTTTGCTAACGCTCCTGGCCGGGTGCGCCGCCCCGGCCAGCGCCCCCGCGCCCCCTGCGCCGCACGCGCCTGCCACTGTAACCTCGACATTGACCGCACCCCCGGCCACCGCTGCCCCAACCGCCACATTGACCGTTACCCCAACCGCGCAGCCGCGCCTGACGCCGCGCCCCTCCGGCCCCGAAGCGGGTGACTTCGCCCCCGGCGTCAACCCGCTGACCGGCCTGCCCGTCCTCGACCCGGCCCTGCTCGACCTGCCGGCCGTTCTCGTCTCCATCAGCAACCTGCCCGTCACCGCCCGCCCGCAGGCCGGGACCGGTTTCGCGCCCTGGATATTCGAACTGTTCATCGGCACCGGCGCGACCCGCTTCATGGGCGTCTTCTACGGCGATTATCCGCGCCGCATCCCCAACATTACCGGCGACTGCCCGGTCAACGAGACCATTTTCCAGCCGGGGGAGCAACCCTGGGTGGGCAACCGCGTCTGGCTCGATGAAAATGCCGACGGGATTCAAAACGCCTGGGAGGTGGGAGTCGGCTGGATATGCGTATCACTGCTCGATGCGCAGGAAAAGGTCATCGCCAGCACCAGCACCGATTCAAACGGCTATTTTGGAGTTCACGCTAACGCCGGGGCAGGAGAAAATACAGGTCAAGGAGCAAGCTCCTTGACTCCATATACACTGGTATTCGATATACCAAATGGCTACACGCTTGCTGCGCCTCATGTCGGCGACGATGACACAGACAGCGACGCCGACCCACTGACAGGGCGCATCCACTTTCTGTATAACGGCGAAACAGATGCCAGCCTGGATGTCGGTCTCGTGCTGAAAACGCCGCTCGCCGCCGTCCCATCTCCCCATCCCAACGACATCGCGCCCGAACGCACTTACATCGGCCCGATTCGCTCCGGGCGGCTGACCTATGAGGACTTCCGCAAGATGTTCCCGGCCAGTTGCCTGGTTTTCGCCAGCGCCGGCAGCGACATCCTGCCGCAATTGGAGATTTGCGAAATCGTCTATGGTGAACATCCCGAAATCAGCCCAAACACCGCGCTGCTGGATGTGACCCGAATGCGCGAACTGGCCGAGCGCAGCAAACTCCCCAGGCAGCCGGTCAATTATTCGGGGCACCTGTTCGACCCAATCGCCCCGGCGGGCGGGCGGGCGGCTGCCTCCCTGCTGACCTACTATCACGGTTATGCACAGTCTTTGTGGCGTTTCAACCCGCTTTCGGGCCAATACCTGCGTTTTACCGATGACGCCGACGGCAGGGGCATCTTCCACGCCGATACCGAGCGGCTGACCGGGCGGCAGGTGGCTTTCGAGAACGTGGTCATCCTGCTGGCCGATTACAAAATCTACCGGCACTTACAATATGACGTGGATTTGCGCTACGGGCTGGAGGGCTGGGCCTACCTGTTCCGCGATGGGCAGGCCTACAAAATCCGCTGGAGCACTGCCAACCGCGCCTGGGAACAGCAAACCGGCCTGCTGCGCCCGCTGCATTTCATTGGGGACGATAAACAGCCCTTCCCACTCAAGCCAGGCCGGACGTGGCTGAGCATTATGACACTTAATTCAGCGGTCACGGAGTTGCAAAGCGGCCAATGGCGGGCGCTGTTTGCCCTGCCGGTGGACCCCTCGCCAACGCCGGAGCAGTAATTCAGTATCCAGTATTCAGTGAACAGTTTTCAGTGAACAACGGAGGCAGCATGAACGATTACGTTCTGGCAATGAAGGATTTATTCGAGGCCAATGCCAACCAAGGGCAGGCCGGGCCGATGGCGGCTTATATGCGCGACCAATTCCCGTATCTGGGCATCAAGACCCCGCAAAGCGTGGAGTTGCAAAAGCGCTTCTATGCCGAACGCGGCCTGCCGCCGATTGCTGACCTGGATGGTATCCTGCGCGATTTGTGGAGCCTGCCGCAGCGCGAATTCCAGTATGTTGGCGTGGGGCTGCTTGGCCAGTTCGAGAAAACGCTGCCAGCAGAGTTCATCGAAACGCTGGAATACCTGCTCATCACAAAATCCTGGTGGGATACGGTGGATAGCATCGCGGGCGGCGCGCTTGGCATCCACTTCAAACGCTACCCGGATGTGCGAGATGTGACTCTGGCGAAATGGCGCAGCTCAGAAAATTTCTGGCTGCGGCGTTCATGCATCATCTTCCAGTTGGGATATAAGCGCGAAACCGATTTCGATCTGTTGAAAGACATCATCCGCGAGAACCTCGGCTCACGGGAATTTTTCATCAACAAGGCGATTGGCTGGGCGCTGCGCGAATATACCCGCATCGACCCGCTGGGCGTGCGCGATTTCGTAGCACAGACGCCGCTGAATCCGCTCAGCGCGCGCGAAGCGCTCAAGTGGCTGGAGAACCAGGAAGCGAAAAAGGGGAAAATAACTCGCAACCCGGTGGATATTTTGAAAAACGCAGCTTGACACTCAAGCATACATGGTAGTAAACTCAACGCGCAAAAACTTTTCCAGAAAGGAGGCGCACTTCATGATTCGTTTGCTTACACACACCACAACCCATATCTATCCTCGGAGTGCGCCTGTTGACCGCTAACGGTCAGATTCCTGTGCTTTTACAGCCACGGTGCGCTCTGCATCGTGGCTTTTTTATTGCGAGCAACCCTGCTGCAGATAAATTTCATCCGCCGGACAGGCTGCTCCAACCGATTTTCGAATAACGAATTACGAATAACCAATTACCAACCATGAACCTGCCCCTCAAAGCCTACTGGGACTTACTCTCCCGCCACCTTGCCCCGCAAAAGGGACGCTTTGCCCTGCTGGTCGTGCTGCTCTTTGGCAGTATCGGCCTGCGGATTTTCGCCCCACAGATTATGCGCGCTTTCATCGACGACGCCCTGGCCGGGAAACCGCTCCAAATCCTGACCGGCATCGCACTGGCCTTTATCGGGATTGCCATACTGCAACAAATCGTCGCCGTCAGCGTGACTTACCTGGGCGAGAACGTAGCCTGGACCGCCACCAACGCCCTGCGCGCCGAGCTGGCCTGGCACGCGCTCAACCTCGATATGCGCTTCCACAACGACCACACGCCCGGCGAACTGATCGAACGCATCGATGGCGATGTGACCGAAATGGCGAACTTTTTCTCGCAATTTGCGCTCAACCTGGTCGCCAACGGCCTGCTGCTGGTCGGCATCCTGGCCGCCCTGTTCCGTGAGGACTGGCGCGCCGCGACCGCTTTTAGCGTGTTCGCTTTCGCCACCATCCTGATTCTCGGACGGTTGAAAGACATCGCCGTGCCGCACCAAAAAGCGCGGCGCGAGGCCGAAGCCGGGTTGTTCGGCTTCGTGGAGGAGCAGCTTAACGGCACGGAGGACATCCGCTCGAGCGGCGCGGTCGATTTCTCCATCCGCGAATTGTTCCGTCACCAGGCCGAAATTCTCAAGCACAGCCGCCTGTCGCATTTCAAACGCTGGATCATCGAAAACGCGATGGGCCTGGCGCTGACCTTCGGCAACCTGCTGGCGATTTCGAGCGGCTACTGGCTGTTTTCCGCCGGGTTGATTACGGTTGGGACGGTCTACCTGTTCATCCACTACATCAACCTGCTCGAGGAGCCGCTCTGGGCCATGACCCACGAAATCGAGAGTTTCCAGACGATTGGGGCCTGCGTCGAACGCCTGACCGAGTTCCGCAAGTTCCAACCGGAAGTGGTAGACGGCCCGGGTCTTGTCCCGAGTTGCGAGGGAACAGAAGCAGGCGCGGGCCCGCTGGGGCTGGCCTTCGAGGAGGTCACCTTTTCCTATAACGGCAGCGACTCGGTGCTGAGCGGCCTGTCCTTTTCCCAAACGCCCGGCTCGGTATTGGGCCTGCTCGGACGCACCGGCAGCGGCAAAACCACCCTGGCGCGGCTCATTTTCCGGCTCTATGACCCCAAACAAGGCCAGATTTGCCTGAACGGCGCGGATTTGCGCCAGTCGCAACTGGCCGCCTTGCGCCAGCGCGTGGCACTCGTCACCCAGGATGTGCAGTTGTTCCGAGCCAGCGTGCGCGATAACCTGACCTTTTTCGACCGCGCGATTCCCGATGAGCGGGTTATCGCCACGCTCGAACAACTCGAACTTGGCGAATGGTTCCGCGCCCTGCCAAACGGACTGGATACCGAACTGGAGACTGGTTCACGCAGTCTCTCTGCCGGTGAGGCGCAATTGCTGGCCTTCACCCGTGTCTTCCTGCGCGACCCCGGCCTGGTGATTCTCGACGAGGCCTCCTCGCGCCTCGACCCGGCCACTGAGCAAAAACTTGAGCGCGCCATCGACAAACTGCTGGCCGGGCGCACTGCCATTATCATCGCCCACCGCCTGCACACCGTCCACCGCGCCGATGACATCCTGATTCTCGAGGACGGCAAGTCCATCGAATACGGCCCACGCCAAACCCTGGCCGCCAACCCCGCCTCGCGCTTCGCCCAACTGCTGCAAACCGGGCTGGAGGAAGTGCTGGCGTGACAGGAATCCACTCATCCACTAATCTACGCCAATCTTCACGAAATTTTAAAAAATTAGTGAAAATTCGCGGCGATTGGTGGATAAAAAGGTCAGGACTTACTCAAAACCATGAAATTATCCTCTAATCTACGCCAATCCACGCTAATTTTTGAACAATTTCAGGCTTAAATGCCTTTAATTAGCGATGATTAGCGCAGATTGGCGGACAAAAAATTTTTTTGCATAAGTCCTAAAGGTTTTGATTTATGACGGTATTAACCCAATCCCAAAAAGTCCCCGCCCTGCCCGCCTGGCGCGTCATCCTCGAGATGGTACGCTTCCGGCCCTGGCTGTGGTTCGTTGACCTTGTCTCGGTCGCCCTGATTCGATTCTGCTGGCAGATTGCCCCGGCGCTCATCATCCAGGCATTTTTCAACATGCTGACCGGCGAAGCCCCGCTAGCCTTCGGGGTCTGGAGCATCGTCGGATTCACCGTCGCCGCCTGGCTGGGGCGCGTCATCGCCAGTTATGGTTTTTACTACGCCGACGTGCCAATTTTTGCTGAAATCAATACCCTGTTGCGCAAAAACCTGCTGCGCTACATCCTGCGCCGCCCCGGCGCTGCCCCACTGCCCGATTCGACCGGCGAGGCCGTCAACCGCTTCAAGACCGATGTCGACCAGATTCCGCTGTTCGTGATTCTCGTCAACGACATCGTGGTCGGCATCGCAATTATTGCGGTCGCCATCGGGCTGATGGTGCGCATCAGCCTGCCGGTCACACTCATGGCGCTCGTGCCGGTGCTGGTGGTCGGGTTGGTCGCCAACGCCGCCACCAAGCGCATCGAACACTATCGCACCGCCAGCCGCCAGGCAACGGGCAAAGTGACCGGCTTCATCGGTGAATTTTTCGGCGCGGTGCAGGCCGTCAAGGTCGCCACCGCTGAAAAACAGGTCATCGGCCACTTCCACCGGCTGAACGACGAGCGACGCAAATTCACCGTCCGCGAGCGGCTGTTCGATGACATCCTCGGCTCCATCTATCGCAACACTTCCACGCTTGGCACCGGCATCATCCTGATCCTGGTCGGCCAATCGATGCGCGAGGGCAGCTTCACGGTCGGCGATTTCTCGCTATTCGTTTACCTGCTGAGCAGCATGGGCGACCTGACGACCTTCGCCGGCATGCTCTCGGCGCGCTACAAGCAAATGGAGGTCTCGGTGCAGCGCATGTACCGGTTGATGGAAAACGCGCCGCTAGATGCGCTGGTGGAACACAGCCCGGTTGATTTGGAAGGCCCCCTGCCCGGGGTGCGCTACCGCTCGAAAACGGAAGCCGACCGCTTGAGCAGCCTGTCTGCCGTTGATCTGGCATTTCACTATCCCAATTCGAGCAACGGTATCCGAGGCGTGAATCTTACCATCCAGCGCGGCACGCTGACCGTGGTGACTGGCCGGGTCGGGTCGGGAAAAACGACGCTGGTTCGCGCCCTGCTGGGACTCCTGCCGCTCGAAAAGGGTGAAATCCTCTGGAATGGGGAGAAAATCGACTCGCCCGGCGATTTTTTCGTCCCCCCGCGTTGCGCTTACACTGCGCAAGTGCCCCGGCTCTTTAGCAACAGCCTGCGCAACAACATCCTGCTCGGCCTCGAAAAGCCCGCCGACGAGATTTACGCCGCCGCGCGCCTGGCCGTGATGGATAAAGACCTGGAATCGCTCGATGACAACCTTGAAACGCTGGTCGGCTCACGTGGCGTCAAACTCTCTGGCGGGCAGGCCCAACGCGCCGCTGCCGCACGCATGTTCATCCGCGAGCCGGAACTGCTGGTCTTCGACGACCTTTCAAGCGCGCTCGACGTAGAGACCGAACGCCAGCTTTGGGAGCGCATCTTTGCCCACGCGGGCCAGACCTGCCTGGTGGTCTCCCATCGCCGGCCCATCCTGCGCCGCGCCGACCATATCATCGTACTGAAAGACGGCCAGGTCGAAGCGGAAGGGACGCTCGATGAACTGCTCGAAACCAGCCCCGAAATGCGTGAACTGTGGCAGCAGGAGGGTAACGGCGCGGGATAACAATGACATTTCAAGACTTGTGCCCGGCATTTCTAAAGATGTAGGGTCAATCTGGCTGTTTCAGGCGGTTTTTACCCTACGTCTTTAGGTAGTCCGGGTACGAGTGCCCGGCATTTCTAAAGATGTAGGGTCAATCTGGCTG
>Ga0116204_1000825_pt1 | contig 17689 bp, 1 predicted proteins | sample LakKivwa52mmetaG_FD_94481 | JGI IMG/M metagenome (GOLD analysis project Ga0116204, IMG submission 94481) | Anoxic lake water microbial communities from Lake Kivu, Rwanda to study Microbial Dark Matter (Phase II) - Lake Kivu water 52m metaG | ecosystem: Environmental > Aquatic > Freshwater > Lake ...
ACCTATTCTGTTGTTGATTTAGATATAATGGATAGTAAAGATGTTGTTAAAGATTTAGATTTTGATTCTGTAAATGAATTAAAACAAGCAGAAGATTTCATAGGTAAAAATGTAGACGAATTAAGATGGGAATAATATGCTTAATATTCTTAATAAAAACAGGAAGAAAAATCTGTAGATAAAATAATTGAAGAAATTCATGAATTTTATACAGAAAGGGAATAATGTGAAAGCATTATCCCCCTTTTTTCTGTACTTATCTTGTGTACTCTAAAGGCATATTATCAAATATATCAAATATATCCAAAGCAATCCTTGAGCCTGGAATTAACTTAGAAGAATAATACAAAGGAGGAGTTTTATCTTTCTTCTGTTGTTTACCAAATACAAACTTAGCGAAATATTCTCTTTGAAATTTCTCTCCTAAAACATCATCACCAACTTCATCTAATGTATTCTTAGTTACTTTTCTAATATCCCCTAATAAGGATAATACAGCAACAGGTCTTGACAATATCGTATCTAATGATTTAGGACTTAAAAAGAAACTAATTTCAAGTAATCCTCTATTAAATAACCTATACGCATTTTTAGATAGAAATGCTTCTATCTTCTTATCATCATCATCTGGTATTAATGAACGTAGAAATGATACTAATGCTAATATCAGTAGATATATTCTTAATTCTTTAGCCATACTTTGAAGTTTCTGTTTTCTTAATTCAACAAATTCTTCTAATGTAAGTTTAGATGCGTATTCAGGATTTTCTTCTATAAACTTAGCGTAGTACTTCTTAGCAATAACTAAGTCTTTTGGATTTCCATATCTATTGTATTTTCCAAATAAAGCAACTTCTAATAAAGTTTCTTTAAAAGCATCTAATTTAGGTAGAAATCCTTTTGCGGTAAACTCCCCAAATAATACTCTCATTCTACCAATATCAAACTCTTCTAATACATCATTATAATGTAATGCTTTAAATCTATCTTTTACCAATGGTGGAATCCAGTTCTTAAATTGCATAACTGAAGCTAACCAAATATTAGTACCTATTAAGTTTATATCATTATCTGGTATTAACCCCTTTATCTTAGTAGAAGACTGATACATTATTTCTCTTAGCTTGTCATACTGCTCTTTGTTTAACCCTGTTATCTTATCATTCTCTATCTTAATAGTTTCATAGATAGAAGGTGTACCTTTAGGAAGTCTTGTTAGTCTTTTGATTTTACCATTTTCATCTATTCCAAAGTACTTAGATATTGCTATCATATTTAAACCATCTGCCACTTTATCAGGTTCTTTCATAAAGATATAAAAGTTATCCATTGTCATTAACTTAGATATTTTAGATGCTGATAATTTATTAGCATCTTCATACATAAAGTTATGTGAAAAAGTTCTAAAGTATTGCATTAAATAGTAAGCCTTTTCATCTTTAGTTATAAAATCTTTAACAGCAGAATTCATGGTCTTATTATCAAAGTACATTCCATCGGATGCTTTTATAGCTATAGAAACAAATGTTTGAATGGCATTACCAGCACCAACAGTCCAACTTAAACCAAGAGATTTTAATGACACATAGTTCATCAAGTATCTTATAGTTTTAGTAGTTGATTTATATCTATGTTCTCCTACTATCTTATCTCTTTCTGTTTGTGTCTTACCATAAAGCATGTCTTTATTTTGATATTTTTGTCCATACAGATAGTAATTAACAAATTTATCAAAGGCTTCTAATTCGTCTTTAGGAACACCTATTTTGGTTAATATCTTCTTACTGTATTTATCTACTAAAGTCCTATTTGTCTTATCCTGTATCTCAGTTTTAGTTAATTCTAAACTTGCTCTAAGAGATTTAACTATACCTTCAATAGAACTCATGTAATGATTTGTATAAGCTGCCTCAGCAAATAAAAGAAAACTTCTTGTTAAATCAAAACTCTTATTCTCTAAACCTCTTCTTCTTTCTTCCTTTATTATATAATATTTAAATGCAGTTTTGACTTCTTTTGAAGTTTCACCGAATTTAGTAATCAGTTCTTTACCTGTTTTAGATTCTTTGAATGCTTCTCTTAATGTTTCAATTTCCTTATCTTTTATTTCTTGTGTTATTTCATCTGTAAAAAGTAAAGGAACTTTATTTATATATTCTCCTGTAACAGGGTCTATATTTCCAGCACTACCTAATAAAGCATCATTTTGTTTTACAACAAGCATATTCTTAGCGTAGGTCTTTAATTCAGATAAACCTTTCAATCCGTTAGTTGTCATCATATCAACAACATCCTTCTGTATCTCAGCTACAAAGGTATCTGATATATCTCTATCGGTTATCTCAGCAAATAGTTTATTAAGCTGTATCAGGTAATCATAATAATCTTTTAAAGGCTGATTCTCTGGCAAATTCATAAATTTCCACATATCAGTATGAAATCTTGGATTGTCGTTGGCTTTAATATACCATGGTTTACTAAATAACGCTTCAGGACTTACTGTAAAATCGTGTTGAGATTCCCACCATTTTAAATAGCCAGCTCTGACCTCTTCGTTTTCTTTACCTGGATATTGTTTTTCAAGATGTTTTACATACTTCTCTTTTGACTGTTTGAACTTCTCAGCAGATTCTTCATCTGCATATACATAGTTATTTCCTTGTAGCTTTATGTTAGTATTTTCTAAAAACCATTTATAGTCTTTATCAGCCATTGCTTTTTCTTTTTCTTTAAAGTATGTACTGTTAAATCTCTTAACTAATTCACCTGTTTCTTTATTATAAATCATTTTAAAAGTATCAAATAAAGACTTACCGTTTTTATCTGACCATTCTTTTAACTTGCTATGTTTCTCTGTAAGTTGGTCTCTTATCTTCCTTACATCTTCCATAACATTATTTTCACTGGATTTTACTAACTTACTTAAAGCAATGAATTGACTTCTTGTATACTCAGATAACTGATTAAACATATAAGATAACCAACCTACATCTTTACCTGCTTTAGACATATCTAATCCTGTTTCTTCTTGTAGTTTAGCGACATCTAAGTTTTTAAGTTCTTGTAAGATAGTATTTATCTTAGAGTTCATTTCATAATAAGATAACTTTATCTTATTTATTTTATTCTCATCTTCTTCCTTACCAGATTCTAAGTTTACAGCTTTATCGAAGAAGTCTTTATATAAAGTTAAATACTGAATATAATCCTGAATATCTTCATGAGTTAGTGAATCAGCATGTTCTTTAGGTAAAGCTCTTCTCTTTACAAAGTCTTCTATAATAACCTTAATTTCAGTATATACATATCTTGTGTCTGTATATATCTGTAGTTTCTTTATTGACCTGTTTATCCTGTCAAATCTTGCTTTATATCGTTCATCATGAGGATTCTTATCTAATATCTTCTTAGTAGTTTCTCTCAACTTAAACATTTTTTCAAGTTGTGCATCTATTTCAGGTATTCCAGGAAGCCAATCCATAGTGGGTACAGGGTCTAAGTATTCTCTGTAATCACTACTTTCTCTATTTGTTCCTGCTTGTATATTATAGAATCCATCTTCTTTCTTCTGACTATTCAACTGCATATTTATAGGTAATGCTTGTATATGTACAAAACTATTTACTCCATATTTGTTTAACATATCTGCATACTGCATTAACTGTATATGATATGCTTCTTGTTTATAGAAAGGAACTGTACTAACTACTTTACCTCTAATTGTTTTGAAGTTAATATTTTTATAATCAAATATAGATGCCTTACCGTTAGAATAAACAGCAAGTACGTCTACTGTACCAGCTAAATCCTGTGCTTCATCATATAGTACTTGTTCTAAATATATCTTAACCTTACCTTCAGTACCTGTTTGTTTATTTATCAATTCCTGAGTACTCTGTATATTGTTATGTAATTTCTTCATGAAGTTAAATAATTCTGAATATTGATTAGGAGTTAATTCAAAATACTTATCATTCTTATCCTGAAAGTTAGGATGTGATTTTAGTTTATCAATTACAAACTTTCTAATCTTGGCATGGTCAGGAATAGGTGCAGTAGGATTATCTATTATATACTGCATTAGTTGTGAATTATACTCATGTATGATAGTTCCTTTATTAGCAGCTAACATACTTTCTTCCTCAGAACTCTTGTTTTGATTTCTGAATAATCTATTGTAATATTCATTAACTAAGTCATGTACCCTATTTAATACCTTATTACCATTTCTAAAATAAGCTTCTTCTTTAGCATCATAGATAACATTAGAAGAGTTTATGTTATTATCAATAGAACTTTGTATATTTTCATCAAGTTGATACATAGATACCTTTCTTTCAGTAACATTAGTATTCATATCAACATTAAGTCCTTTAGTATCTCCTTCTAAAATCATATTAGAGGCAGATACAAATGCAGATATTTCTGAAAGTTCTTTTTGTATACTTGTTCCTGAAAGTCTTCCAAGACGTTGTTTTATAAAGTTCCAAACATATTTAAACCAGCTTTCAGTTTGTTCTATCTTCTTAGGTAATTCAGTTCCAGTTTCCTTAGCTATTATTATCTGAGCAATAAGTTTACCTATAGCTTCCTTTCTGATTAACTTTTCATTACCTTTATATAAAGTATTATATTCAGAATTAAGGACATCATTATATACCTGATAGTTTACAATATCTTTATACATCTTTCTGTATAAAGGATGGTCTTCTCCAAGCATTTCAACAAGAAAGTGAGCAGCTTCTTCAGGTAATGTATCAATTCCTCTTTTACCTTCTATTACTTCAATTATCTTATTGATTAAATCAGCTTTAGCAGCAGCAGATATTTCATTACCTTTATCATCTCTAATTATAACAGTCGGTTTATATTCTATCCCTACTTTTTCTAACCATGTCTTTATCTTTTCATCTATCTCACTATTTGACATAGGAGTAGTTGAAGTTTCTGCTTCAGACGATTTCTGATTAGCAAACTCTTTAAATCCTTCTATATCCTGTTTAGAACCTAATATGTGAATTTGTTCTGGTTCAAATACTACAATGTCATCTGCACTAGAAATAGTTTTATTATAAGAATAAACATATCCGTTATACCCTTGAGATAATAATTCTTGTTTTTTCTTTTCAGATATTCTTTCAATTCTATCATCAGAAATTAATGGATTAGAATTTATAACAGCTTTAACTATTACTTTTCCACTATTTCTTGCTTGGTTTTTTGTGGGTGCAAAAAATATACCTTGATCTGCTATTGTAGCTTTTTCTGCATCTTTAGAAAATTGTTCAAATAATTTATCAGTACCATGATAAACAATATCCTTTACTTTACTATCAGGAAATATAGTATTAAGATATTGAGAGTATTGTTCTTGTGTTCCTATATTAGCTAATTCAGGATTAGATTCAAATAATTCTGGTACTCCTGGCTTGATATTATCATCTAATTGAAATAAACTTAATTGTATTCCATTCTTATTTCTTTCTTCTTCTTGTTTCTTTCTAAGTTCTTGCTGTCTGTAAATATCATCAGCATCAGTACTTGCTATTTCTCTTTCTAATTGGTCAACTTTATCAACCTTTTTAAATGAAATATTTATATTCTTCACTTTCCATGATGTAGGACTGACTTGTTCAAACTCTATATTATGTGATGTATCGTTATTCTTATTATAGGATTTATTTCTCTTCCATACCATATTACGATTCATTTCACTATAAGTATCAGTAGGTCTTAGTTTAACATCTTTAATGAAAGTCTTTTCTTCAAGAAAGTATTTTAATCCTACTTCCTGACCATACTTTTCAATATACTCTTTAAGTCTTTGACTCTTTATGTTAGTTAGTTTACAAGTCATCTTATTCACATTTAATATTAAAATCTTCTCCTAATGATTTTCTGAACTCTTCTCTTTGTTCTTTACTCAAAGTCTTCATAAATTTAGCAACTGTATTACCAAGGTCTTCTTGAGAACCTTTATTGTATTCAACAGATTGATTTACACTTTTACTTATTAATCCTGTTTTATTAGTATTTAATTCAGTTACCAACCCAAAATTATCTAATAAAGCTTTTTGTAACCATTCAGCAAATCTTGTAGGCATGGTAGCTTTATCAGTAGCAAAACCTTGTGGAAATACTATTTTAGATTTACCAGAATTTTTAAGTTTATTTATAAGTTTTGTATTTATTTCTGTAAATTCTTTAAAATTTTCAGGTGTATCTGTGTAATCTACATTTTCTCTTGTATTATAATCATATTTCTTTTTAGTTACAATAGCAAAAGAATTACTTAATCCTCTTATTATAGCAGAACCTCCTCCCTGTCTATTTGGAAAAGCTGTAATGCTATGAGTATTTTCTGTAAATACATAAGCAGTATTAGGATTATTTTGTACTTCCTGTCTTGTATAATTATTTTTAACTATCTCTACTTTAGATTGTTTTACATCTTTAGTTTGTGTAGTATTATCTGTACCTACAACCTTTGTTGTTGCTATAGGTTCATTAGATACTTTATTAACACCATAACTCTTTATAGATGAATTATTCCTGTAGTCAAATATAGCAGGATGTTTAACATTTACTTCATTATAAACAACAACTTCTCTACCATCAACTATAGATATTGCAGGACTATAGAATGTAACTTTACCTGAGAACCTTTTACCTTTAGACTTACCATCCTTACCTACAATATTCACAAACTCTTTTACTTTATAGTAAGGAAATCCTGGTTTAGGATTCTTTGTCTTCTTAGGTACTATATTATCATTATCCCAATTATTAAAGAAGAAAGAAGTAAAGAAATCATCATACTTAGTATTTATATCTTCTTTAGAAATAATAGATTGAATAATATCATTATATATCTCAACAGGCATAAGCTGAATAAAGTTAATAGGTGAGTTCTGTAATCCAGATTGTATTATAATAAACTTAGCTAAATCATAAGCTAATTGCTGTTGTTCAGGTAATCCATTCAGTAACTCTTTCCATGCTTCGGTTAATCCATTAGATTCAATAGTTTCTAACTTTGTTATATATAACTTTAAGTTATCTATCTTATCTCCGAATATAGGTTGAATATTATTCAATAACAAATTATCTGTTTTCTTTTGTATCTCTTTTATTCTCTTAGGTAAAGAATCCTTACCTGTAAACAATCTGTTTATTTCAGAAACCATTCTATTCTGTTTGGTATCATTCAGATTATATTCTCTATTCATAAGAAGATAAAGAACAAAATCATTTTTGAAAGTATCTAATATGTCTATTACATCATCTTCTGCTATAGTCTTATTCTCATCTGTATATATACTTAATAGCTTATTATACTGAGCTTTAAAGCCTGGATTCTGCAAAGTAAGTTTAAATAACGGGTCATATACTTTTAACAGGTTTTGTACTGCTTCATAGTAAGGTTTAATAAAGGATTCATCTGAGTTTATTAACTTTTCATATCCTTCTATAACACCATCATTTATTGCTTTATCAGTTAAAGATAATTTATAATTCAAATAAGATAAACTCTTACCTGCTCCCCTTGTATCATAAGTAATACTATTTATAGCTTGTCCTAAGAATTTAGTAGTATCCTGATAACGTAAGAAATCATTTAGTATCTGTAACTGTAATTTATTATCAGGTTTAGTAATATTATCTTCTAATTCTTTTTCTGTTATTAACCTCGGAGCTTCTATAGTATTACCATATTTTACTTTAGTTATTGCTACTATTTGGTCTCTGAACTTAGCTTCTCTAAATAATGCTCCATAACTCTGTAAATTATGAATATATTCCAAAATGATAGGTTGATTGATAAAGTAAGTTATAGTTTCTTTAGGTACACCTATCATAGTTAAATACAATACTACATTCATAGTAATAGGACTAACATTCATATCAAACATGAACGGGTCAGTAGCAGCATCTACAGAAGCGTTTATCCATTGAGATAACAGATTGACAATAGATTCTCCTTCAACATTATTAATTCCACCTAACTGTATACCATTATTGTTATTATGTTGCAAATATACTTTAGTAGATTTAGTTTCTTTCTTTTTAGTAGAAGTATTAAATATAGTATAAGTATCAGCAATTTTCAAGCCAAGTTTCTGAGATAGTATATGGAATGTAGAATGGATAGCAGTAATACCAATAGCTGTCTGTCCATCTAAGAACCTTGTTGCTACATCTAAGTTATATTCTAATTCAACTAATTTATTATAAGGAGTATTCTTTATCTCTTGTTCTTTAAGTCTTTTAAATTCTTCAAACGATGTTTTCTTACCAGACTTAACCCATTGTACTTTTAAAGACATCTCTTTCCAATCAGCTGATGTAATAGGAGTTAGTAACTGTTTAGCATTATCAGGATGTAAAATGATTTCATGAAATATTTCATACATTTCATTTTCCAATACTCTCTTCTCATATTCTAATCTTGATATAGGAGCTTCAGCAATATCTTCATCATTCTCTATAACTTCTTTCAAAGTAGCTATACTATCATCTAATAACTCTTGTGTTATTGAAGCTAATTTACCTCTATTTTCTTCTAAATAATCAATTATATCTTGTAATTCAACAACTTCTTCATTAGCACTAACATACTTATAAGCATCTTTAATTAGTTTCTTTATAGCACCATACTGTGCAGAATTAGCTGTATCTGAAACAATTCTTCTGATTAACTGTTCTTGTAAGTCTTCTGCATAATTTTCATAAGTGTAGTTTCTGTCTAAGTATTTGACTTCTCCTTTTACTCTAACAAAGTTATTGAAGTACATATACATCTTATCAATGTCAAAGTCAGAACCTGTCTTAGCTACAATTTCAGTAGGTAATACAACAGACTCACCTAACCCTTCAGGAAGAAAATCTTTTATTACAAAGGATTCAATAGAGTTAAGTCCTTGAGTAGGAATACGAAATCCTATTATCTTTAATAGTCTTTCATCTATCTTACCTAACTCAACCTTACCTTTAAATATATTAGGTAAATATATCTCACACGCTTTTACTTTAGCTATTGAACCATCTTGATTGTATTCAACACCATAGAAGTTTAAGTCGTTTGAAGTAATGAATTCTTTACCATCTTTATTCTTAGTAGTTCTGAAACCATCCTTTTCAAACATTGCTGTAGAAATCTGTACTTTAGAACCACCAATCTTTCTTTGTTTTATAGTATAGGATTCTGCTAAAGCGTTTAAGATATTTTCTACCTTATTTCTATTAAGAAGAATGTCAACTCCATTCTGTCTTATATATTCAATACCATTTACTAAGTTATCTGGTAAATCTCTTTCTATAGCTTCCTTTTGAAGTTTATTTATAAGAACAGTAGCATCTTTTACAGTATAGTTACCATTTACTTCTTCAATACCTAAATCATTTACCAATAACTTTTTACCTACTTCTATAAGACTTTTGTTAATTGAAAACAATTTATTAACTTTACCAGATACAGAAGATGTAGGACTACCAAAGTTAAATAATGAATTGATAACTTGTTTCATCATCTGAGTACCAGTAACTACTTTAGGCTTAACCTTATTACCCATACTTACTTGCTCTCCCCAGAATTTATAGTAACTATCTTGTGTAGTCATTTTATTATTCTTATCGAAAGCAAACTTGTTTTCGGAGTTATACAATTCCTGTATCTTACCATCTTTAAGTTTAGTACCTACTTTATTACCACTTGCAAACAGAACTACACCTGTTTTTTGTAATTCCATTTGTTTATTTAAAGAATCTAAAACAGGGAAATCTTCCTTTAGTTTAGGTAATAGTGGATAGACAGATATTTTATAAAGAGCAAGAATAAATCCATTCTCTGCCAATGCCCCAAAGTGTTGAGGTTTAAGTGGATTAAAAGTTACATTCTTAACTCTATTATAATCTACCTTAAAAGAAGTTCCTGTAACTGGGTCTACATAATTCTCAATAGACTTTTCATACAAGTATCTTTCTTCCATACTTCCTTTTCCAAAAGTCCATGCACCTGAACGAATAAGAAATCTTCTATATTCATCTAAGTGAATAACTCCCTGAGCATCTGCTTCTTCTATCTCTTCATATAACTCAGCATCTTTACCCAATAATCTATTATAATCATCTATATACTTAGACATTACTTTTAAGTCATTGAATACAGAAGTTCTGATTATAGGCTCATTATTTACATACTGTTGTTTTAAATCTGAATTTAAATCTCCGTATTCATTTATCCATGTATTAGTATCTTCATCAGTAATAGATATTTTCTTTGTACCAACAGCACCACCATGTCTCTTATATTCATCTTCTACAGTCTTAAAGAACTGAGGACTATGATAGAATAACTTTATCTGTTCTACATTACCTATAAGATAATAGATAGAGAACTTCTTCATTGTGTTATATAAATGTTCGTATGAACCTGTATCCGTTTCTATACCTAATATATTCTTATCTAATCCAGAATTTATAAATGAAGTATTATCATTTTTAAGTTTTATAAGAAGATATTTTTCAAATAGTTTTATATTATCTTCTGTCTGTTGTTTTATATATTTATTTAAAGCATTGTTAATCAAATCAGTTTTAGATAGAAATAAATCTATACTATTATTATTGATAGATTTTATCAACTCTCTGTATAAAGCAGCATCAGTTGATTTTATTATATCTATAACAATACCTTTGTAAGCATTGTTACTAAGATGTCTGTAAGGGGTATCACCACTAAGTATAGTTAGAGATAGTTCCATTTCAGACCTTAGATAATCTCTAAGTATATTTAAATGCTTTCCTCTTGTAATATCATTAGAACTTAAGTCAATATCAAACCCTACAAATCTTTCTATAGCATTATCAGAAGGTCTTATCATATCAAAACTACCAGTAAGTGTTCTGTTAAAGATTATCCTTAACTTATCACCTGGTTTTAGTTTTTCAAACTTGACTTTTTTATCTTCATTCTTAGAACCTTCATGAATAAATATTTTTAAGTCTTTTCTTCTCTTACCATTACTGTCAAATAGATTATCTAATATAAGACTATACTTAACATCTCTGAGATGAGGCATTTTCTTAAACAAATCTTCTTTTGTTTTGCTTGAGTTAATAGCATTCTTAATAAGTGTAACATAACTATTTAAAGTGTTACCGAATATTAATTCCCCTTCTATATTAAATAAACTATTCTCTATATTATCTACAGTAGTATTAACTTCAATGTTTGCAAGTTCTGTTAAGTTACCACTCATATCAGCATCTTCTAAGTTAGAATAGAGGTATGGTAAGTTATTTTTAACAGTTTGTTCATACATAGCAGTAGCTATCTTGTAAACTTTATCTTTGTTTTCAGTTATAGAATTCAGATAGTCTATATTACTAAATTCTATACCTAATGCTTTTAGAAATTTTAAAGCACCTTCGTATGTTTTAATATCATTACTAAAGTCTTTCTTTAGCTCATCTATGTTATATGTTATAGTTCCTGTATTATCTATACTTATATATTTAGAATTTTTAGGAACACTATTTTTCCATTTAGTCAGGATTCTTTTCTGAGCAGTATTCTGATTGGAACTAATTAACGAAGACTCTCCACCTTCATCTACAATATCAAATTCAAATTCATTTTGATTAGTAGAGAATGTTTGAATGAATTGAAGTCTTTGAGAAAACTCTAATTGAGATAAAGATTTAATATCTCTGCCCCAACCCAATCTTTTAAGTAATATATTCAAAGACGGATTCTGTTTTGCTAATCCTTCTAATACATTAGCCATATCTCTGAAATCTGTAAGATTAGTAAGTTTATTAGTAAGCATATTGAATGTACTACCAAAGTCTACATTATAAGGTAAACCTAATCCATTCAGTTTAACTTTTCCATTTATATCTACAGCAGGTAATGAACCTATAAACAGTTTGGTTGACTTAGAAGCTAATCCTTTATTAGATTGTTTTAAACTTTCTGAAGCCCAGGTATATCCTGAATCTTTACTTCTCATATCTTCTGGAACATCCTTATTCCAATCATCTTCTAATTCTTTAGTTTCTAATTTATATTGTCCTAAGTATTCTTTATGTGCTTTTACAAATTGATTGTAGTCTTTTAATAACACTCTTGCTAACAATAAAGCTTTTTCATAATTAGGACTTTGTTTACCCTGACTGTAATAAGCAGTATATAACTTTCTTAATTTTTCAAAGACTTCTTTATAAATAGAATTTACTAACTCTGCATTACTTTCTTTACTATATAAAGATAATACGTTTGCTTTTCTTCCAAATAATTCCTGAAAGAAAAAGAAGTTAATACCTTCTATTATATCCTTCGATTGATTAGCAGTATATCCATTAGGAGTTTTAAATTTAGAAGTACTTGTAGATGTGAAAGGTTTGTCTGAATAATAACCACTACTTAGTCTGTCAAATACTGTTTGTATATCAGCAGGTTTCTTTAATATAAAAAGATTAATAAAATCTAATATTTTTTGGAAAAAGCTTTTCTTTTTAGTACCTGTTGTTTCTTTTGTTATCATATAATCAACAAACTCTTCAGCAAGTTCTTCTTCGATATTTCCAGTAAAGTTAGGTCTGTTAGCTTTAAATTCTTCTATAAGAGCTTTCTTTTCTTTTTCAGTTAGTATCAAATTAAATACAATGTGAAAAGCTTCATGATAACCTGTACCATAGCCTGCTTCATTATATATCTTTACTAAAGCACCTTTAAACTCTCCCCAATACTTACCTTCTATAAGTCTGTCTACAATACTTACATCTATCCTATCTCCGAAAGCTTTCTTAATAAATGCCTTAGCTTTTTCTATATCTTCTAATCTTTCTGTTTCAACAGGTGTTCTCTTTAATGAATCGGGAAAAAGTTCTGGAAAAAGACTTTTAGCAGTATCTGAATTCATACCATCTAAATCAGCTAACTTATCTAAATCTTCATCATTTAATTCGTATTCATCTTGTTGTTCATTAGTTTTATTAGATGTAGTATTTAGTTCTTCTAATTCTTCTGATGATACTTTAAAGAATCCACTATCTTCATCTTCTATTTCTTCAGATTTAATACCATTATTAAATTCTCCATAATCAATTATAGCGTACTGACTTAGGAATTGTGGTACTTCTTCATCTTTATTAGTTTCATCTAATACTTCTTTCCTTATTACATTAGTAGTAAGTTTGTTATTATCTAATAGATAGTTAATATAACCACCTTCTTTTTCAGCACTCTCATTTACTGTAGCAACCCATCCATCTTCTGTTTGTTCTAAACTATCTAACATATAGAAACCTCTATTGTTATTCAATGTAGCAGAACGTACATTAGTATATTGAGTGGACAAGAATTCTTTTAATAGTTCGCTGATGTAAGGATTAGGTATTTTAACACCATCCTTGTTTAGAAACAAAGGAGTCTTAACACCACCTATTACTAAGTAACTTCTTACTAAGTGACCTCCAGGTGTAAAAGAACTTCTAAAGTGAAATGCCTTACTTTGATTCTTATTTTCTAAAAACAGAGGATTAGCATATATTTCATCTAAGTCCTTTTCTTCCTTAGCATTCTTTAAAGCTGCTCTTCCTTTTTCATTAAGTCCATTTCCTGTCCAGAATGTAATATGGTCTAATATATCAAATATGGTTACAGGTTTATTATTATCTTTAGTAAGTGTTACTAATGTTCCTGCTTCACCTATTACTTTTATATAAGAAGCATCTTCATCTCTAACCATTTTAAGACCAGACTGTTTATGTTTAGACATAAACATCATAAACATATTAACAATAAGATTTATATCTTTCTCTGTTAATTTAGCTGGTTGTAATAAGAATATATTTCCAGTAGAGTTATCTGATGCGTAAACGAATCCAGGCTTAGCGGTTATTATATTACCACCAATACTTATAGTACTTTCTGTAGCTACCTTAACAGTCAGGTCTTTTCTGTCAACAACATCTGTAACAGAATTTATCTTATCTTCTCCGAACTGAGCTTCCTCTGTTCTTGGAACTCCTACTCCTTTACCTATAATACGAAATTCTAAAGTTTCTCCATTATTAAGTTTAGTTATAATTTCCTTTCTTCTTTCTATATGTAATTGTTTTTCAGCTTCTATCTTATTAGCATCTTTCTCATAAGTATTATTTTCTTTACCTTCTGATACAGGAATATAACTATAGATAGATTTATCTTTAGTAGTAGCGTTACCAAACTCATTTACATATTGTCCATTCTTTGTTATGTAAGCTTTTATAATAGGCTTATTCCAATCTTCTGCATACTTATTATCACTACCATCAATTTCTAATCTAACTGAATATTCTCCTTTACTTAAATCAGTTCTGTTTGTAAATCTATAGTAAGCTCTATTATTAGCATCATCAATTAAAGTACCATCATCGTTTACATGTTTACTTGCTAATCCACTAAATAAGTTTTGCAGACTACGTTTAGCACTATCAAAAAATTTACGAAGAACACCTTTCTCTAAAGTATTCTCATCTACTATTCCAGATGATACATCAGTTACTTTAGTGTCCTCTGTTACCTTATTCTCTTGTGGGTTAATAACATTAGAACTAACAACTTTCTGTTTATTATGTTCATACCATACTTCCTTAAGTTTGTTACTTTCTTCTTCAAGTAACTTTAATTTTAAATACAGCTTTTCATTTTCTTTTTCTAACCTATCTATTTGTACTAAAGAATCATCAATCTTATCTGCTGTAATATAAATAGAACTCTTCTCTAATGCTACTCCAGCTTGTTTAATACGATTTCTAAGTTCTTTATAATAATCTGAATCAATACTCTTTCCTTTCTCTCTTGATTGTTTCTTTAACTTAAACCAAGATAAAATATCTTCTATTAATTTCTTCAGATTATCTATAATAGATTTATAAGACTTTATTATTTCTTCATTAGTATCTATTTCCTGAACATATAAATCTACTTTCTCTTTTAGATTAACATAGTTATTCTGTTCTTCATCTAACCTTTCGTAAAGAATATCAACTTCTTTTCTCTCATTGAATATAGCTTGCTCATATTCTTTAGCTATTTCTTCCATAACCTGAACTTCTTCAACTATAGAATCAAGTTCATTAGTTAATTTAGCAAGAGATTTTGCAGTTCTTCTTCCATCTTTCCTGCTAAGTATAGTTTTTAATTCAACTAATCTTGCTCTTAATGTATGAATAGGAACTCTTATATCATTCAACTTATTAGATATTTCTGATATAATCTTTTCTCTCTCCTCAATCATCTTCTCAAGATTTTCCATGCGGAGTTTCTTAGATAGATTAGGACTTGAAATACTTAATACCTTTATAAAATCTTCTTTAGATAATTGTTGATTATTAAGTTCATTCCATTTAGTTCTCAGATATTCAACAATTTTATCTTCATTAGGAAAGTTTTTACCTTTTATTTCTTTAACATAAAAAGCAGCTATATCATCAGGATTAGTAATAGAATTAATTTGACGTTTCAATTCTAATCTCTGTCTCTTAGACATACCACCTTCTTCAATATCTGTATCTACTTCATACTTATTCTGAAAGTCTTTGTTAGTTACATCTATTACTTCATAATTCTCTGTCAGGTTACCTTTAGCATCATACTTATAAATACGAAATTCATTATCTACTTTCTTCAACTTCCCCACAGCTTCCCCAGTCTCTTTATCATATAATTCCTGGTCTTTACCATGATACTTTTCAGCTGCTTTCTTAGCATCTAATTCATTCTTAGACTCTTCTATATCGTTATTAATTTCCCTTATCTTAGCCATTATATTTGTAAGTTCAGGATTCTTAACCATTTTTTCATACTCAGTTACAAACTGTATTCTTCTGTTTATAAGTCTTAGAATGTCTTTGCCTTTCTGACTGATACCTTGTTTTAAAGGGTCTTTCTTTTCTATCTTTTCAAGACCTTTGATAAAAGCTTGCCTGGCTTCCTTTTCAGTAAATACATCACCTAATGTATTTGTTTCATTAGATAATGCTTTATCTATTTCATAACCACGGGTTTCAGATTTAACTTCATCTACTAATGTTTCTAATCTTTCATTTACATTCTGCATATTAGAAGCTAAGAATAATAATCCTTTCTTAGCAAGTTCAGATGCTTTTGTAAACTTAATATCTATATCTTCTTTTAAATCTCTTATGGTTTGTAATTTCTTTACTAACTCTTTACTTCTATCTCTATATATCTTTTGTACTTCATCATCACTCTTATTCTCAAATATATCAATAGTCTTATCATCTTCTTTTCTTAGATTAAGTTGTCTTAATTCATTTACATCCTGATTACCAAGACTTTCTAAATGTCCTTTAATTTCTTCATACATACCTGATTCAATGAAATGACTCATATCAGATACGAATTGTTCATGTTCAGCATTTTTATATTCAAACATATCATCTCTATCCAAAGCATCATCCATATCTCTTTGATAAGATTGATGTCTGACTATAGTAGAATATTTATTTTTAAATCTATCAGAATTAATAATTTGATTTAACTTATCAACTGCTGTTTTGGTATTAGAATTCTTAGACCTCTGTTCAGCTATATCTTGCCAAATACCACCATGTATTTTCTTACCACCTACTTTAGCAATAGTAGGTATTCCTAAAGCTCCTGTAAACGCACCTATAAAATATTCTTCCCAGGCACTACTTGAACCAAGAGAATCTTTAAGTCCATTTCCCATACCTTTGACAAGTGTTTCTACATTTAATGCTGCTTCAGGGTCGTATTGTCTGCCATAGTATTCAGAAGTCTTATTAGCTACTGTCTGTAAGAATTCTTCAGAACCTTCAGTATGAGCATTCTTTAATCCTTTACCTATAGCTTTCAAATTACTTAATGTTTTACCAAACTTAGTTGTTGGAACATCTGCTGTAAAACCTTCTCTTATATTACCTCTAATATCACCCAATAATTTTTTCTGAGTATTAAAACCACCAGAGAAAGATTTACCAAATTGAATAAAGTTAGAAGTAGAAAGAATTGCCATGTTTAACCAAAAGTTTGTATTTCTAAAGGCAGCAGTTTCTTCTTCTAAATCTTCTCTATCTTTATCAGATAATTGAGATACATCCTGTAATCCTAATTCAGCTAATTTTTCTTGTATACGAGTATTCTTAAAATCATCACTATTCCTTAAAGCTTCTATTCTACTTTCACCAATAGCACCAAATGTAGAACCCATAACCTGTTGTGCAATAGATTTATTTTTTAATAATTTAGCATCTCTACCTAATTGCTCCATTAAAATTGTAGGACTGATTTTTCCACTTTTTAAAACAGTTGTTATCTCATCAGCACTTCTTAATATAGTACTACCTACCTTTATTTCACCATTAGTTGCAAGAATACCTTTAACTATATTAGCCACAGTTTTTTCAATTCTAAGAGCTGAACCAAATAAACCACTACCTACCATACCTGATGCAAAAGCACCCACAGCAAATCCTAAGTTCTTTAGAACCTTATCAGCCCAGAAGTTAGCAGTACCTAATGCAAATGATTTATTCTGTTCCCATGTAGAATAGTAATTAGGAAAGAATTCTTCTGACCAATTTTGTATATCCATCATAGCTCTACTAAATGGATTGTCTATAAAGTTAGTAGACTTATCTCCATCTGCCAAAG
>Ga0116204_1000826_pt1 | contig 17676 bp, 17 predicted proteins | sample LakKivwa52mmetaG_FD_94481 | JGI IMG/M metagenome (GOLD analysis project Ga0116204, IMG submission 94481) | Anoxic lake water microbial communities from Lake Kivu, Rwanda to study Microbial Dark Matter (Phase II) - Lake Kivu water 52m metaG | ecosystem: Environmental > Aquatic > Freshwater > Lake...
TGGCGGAGGAAAGGGGATTTGAACCCCTGCACCGTTTTACCGATCTACTAGCTTTCCAAGCCAGCCCCTTCAGCCACTTGGGTATTCCTCCGTGTTTGACATCCTCCGTTTTTCGTACATAATAGACGATTTTCTTCTGCATGTGCCAGTTCGAAGGATATTATACCACAAAACAACTGGTGTGACAATCCTTTTTGATTGTCATTTTCTTTGAAGAGATTTATGCGTAAAAAACCTAGGTTTGAGAGGTGTGATATAAAGACTCTTCAAACACATGGTGCATGACCATTTACATTCATTTCTCGTTTGTGTTATAATTGACATCATAAAAGAGGAGGTTCTATGGACAATATCGCCTATCAAAAATTTCTAAAAATCCTTGAAAATGAAAACAAAGACGAAGCCGTACGTTTCGTCTTGTCTTTGTTGACGGATTCATCGGTTTCGCTGGACATGCTTTATCAAAACTTTTTGATACCCGCCCTTCAAAACTTCACATGCAAAGTTGAAGATGAGAAAATCTGCATTTGGAAGGAACACATTCGCAGTTCCATCATCCGCACCCTTCTCGAATGCACCTACCCACACTTGATTCGAGAAAAGCAAAAAGAAACACCACTCAATAAAAAAGTAATCGTTGTGTGTCCACAAGAGGAATACCATGAAATAGGAGCAATCATCACGAGCCATTACTTCAATTTGGCGGGATTTGACTCGATGTTCATCGGAGCAAACACCCCAAACGAGCAGATTATCACGGCCGTCAAAGCGTTTGAACCGGATTATTTAGCGATTAGCGTGACCAATTACTACAATCTAGTCGCAACAAAAATCGTGACCGAGTCGCTATCTTTGACCAACCCAGATCTTAGAATAATCGTAGGCGGTCAAGCATTCTCCACCAAAGGCGCACTGAATACCGTCAAACACCATTATCATTTCCAATCCAAAGATGATGTTTTCCGATTGGCAGCGGAGGTGCGAAATGAAGGTCGCATTTGAAATTGCTATCCGCTTTCTAAAATCTGCGAAAAATCAAACAATTTTAATCATCCTCGGGATCGCTGTTGGTGTTTCCGTACAAGTGTTCATCGGATCACTGATCCAAGGTCTTCAAAAAGATCTTGTCGAGACAACGATTGGCAACAGTTCACAGATCACGATCAAACCGAAAGATAAAGGATTTTTTCTTGAAAACGATCCCGTTTTGTTGGAAAGGATCGCCAGCTCCAATTCAAACATCCTTGTTGTTTCTCCCGCCTTGGACGGGGCTGGTTCGCTTGTCTTGGATGATATGACGGAACCTGTTTTGTTGAGAGGACTGGATTTCGAAATTTCCAACCCCATCTATAAAACCACGAATCGTCTTTATTCCGGACGGTTTCCCGATGCATTGAACGAGGTAATGCTTGGAAAAACGTTGTTTGAATCCCTTGGACTTGCTCTTGATGATGAACTGTCAATTGCAATCCCACTCAGAAACACCACCACCGTCAAAGTGGTTGGTGTCGTTGATTTCAAGATTGCTGTCATCAACCGCTCTTGGGTGATGACAACGATTCCAACCGCACAACAAATCTTAGGATTGGAAAATGTCGTTTCGTCGATCGAAATGCAAGTTTTTGATGTGTTTGATGCCGATGCAACCGCTGCATCCGTCGCAATCCTCCTTGATGATTCCTCCTTGACGATAGAAAACTGGAAGGAATTGAATGCAGATTTGTTAAGCGGGTTGTCAGGACAAAGCATCTCCAGTCTGATGATTCAAATTTTCGTCATGATTTCAGTTGTTCTCGGAATATCAAGTGTTCTTGCCATCACCGTCATGCAAAAGTCGAAGCAAATTGGCATCTTGAAAGCCATGGGAATCAAAGATGCCCAAGCCAGTTTTGTTTTCCTATCCGAGGGACTGATTCTTGGCATCTTCGGAGCAATTTTCGGGGTACTCTTGGGTTTGGGTCTTGCTTTTTCGTTCACAAAATTCGCCTTGGGGCCGGACGGGGAACCCATCATCGCCCTTTACATCGATTATGGTTTCATCGCACTTTCGGCAGGTATTGCCATTCTCGCTGCAACCATTGCATCGCTTTCCCCAGCCAAAAAATCATCGAAACTTAGCGTCATCGAGGTGATTCGAAATGGCTAATGTCATTGAAATGAAAAACATTAATAAAATATACGGAACAAAATTTCCAACTCAAGTGCTTTTCGACCTTAGTTTGTCTTTTGCCGAACAGTCGTTCAATTCAATCATCGGACAATCCGGTTCGGGAAAAAGCACCCTTCTCAACATCATGGGAACCCTTGACCTTCCCTCTTCCGGCGAAGTATTGATTGATGGCGTCAATGTGACGACACTTTCCAAAAACGAACTTGCCGTGCTTCGCAACAAAACGCTCGGTTTCATTTTTCAATTTCATTATTTGTTGCCGGAATTCACCGCACTTGAAAATGTGTTGATGCCTTATCGCATTCATCATTCCAAGGTGCCCGATGAAATTATGGATCGTGCACATCAATTGTTGGACCTCGTGGGTCTCACCAAAGTCAAGAACAATCTCGCAGTCAATATGTCAGGGGGGCAACAACAACGCGTTGCCATAGCGAGAAGTTTAATCAACAATCCAAAAATTATACTGGCGGATGAACCAACTGGTAATCTTGACAGCGATTCGACCGAACAAGTCTATGAGTTGCTTCGAAAGATCAATAAAACATATAAAACAACATTCATCATCATCACCCATGACCGGAAAATCGCTGAGAAAGCAGATCGGATCATCGAAATCAAGGATGGAAAAATCAATTTGGATGTCTCCATCCGATAAAAGAAGAAAAAAGCGGAAACCTCATTGGCTTCCGCTTTTTTTTATAATATATCCAGTAAATCCTTGATATCTTGAATGATGACATCTGCATCCTTCAGTTCTTCGATCGTCCCATACCCATAGGAACATCCGATGGTGAACGCCTGATTATGCTTCCCGGTTTGAATGTCGAGTTCGCGGTCCCCAATCACGACAACATCTTTTTTCAACATGGGCATCATTTTTTCAAGGATTTTGTGTTTCGGGTCGAAATCATGCATTTCGGAACAGACAATATGATCAAAAAAATCTCGAAGTCCAAAGGTCTTTACCATCGCATCCATATAATACGTTTTGGAGTTGCTAAGATAAACCAAGGTATAGTCTTTCTTTCTTAAAAACCGTAACACTTCCAAGGAATTTGCATACAATCTTGCTTTTTTTTCCCGAATCAAACTCATCATTTTTGTTGAAATGATTGCTCCGACGGCGTTGATGACGGGTTCTTCCAGCCTCGGTCGAAACGATTCCCACATTTCTTTCGGGGTGATTCCCAAAAAACGACTTACCTCTTCATCCTGCCAAACCTTTTGTGATGCATGGTTGTTTTTGACCAAGTAGGCGTACGCTTCCAAGAAAGCCGGTTTGTATATGTGCATGCTTTCGTGCAACGTACCGTCCCAATCAAACACAATCGTTTTGACCGATTTCAATAGATTTCGATGCCTGTTTGACATTCCAATTATTCCTTGAATTTCAACATGTGACCCATCTTGTCCCGTTTGGTCCGCATGTAAAATTCATTCCGTTCGTTGTGGTTGAGTTGGATGGGTTCTCTGGATGTGATTTCAATGCCGTGTCCGGATAGCCCTTTTAGTTTCAAGGGGTTGTTCGTCATCAAACGAACTTTCGTAACACCAAGATCAGACAAAATTTGTGCACCGATTCCATAGTCTCTCAAGTCTTCATCAAAACCTAAAGCAAGATTTGCCTCGACGGTGTCAAGTCCTTGGTCTTGGAGCGCGTATGCTTTGATTTTGTTGATTAGGCCGATTCCTCTTCCCTCTTGCCTCATATATAAAAGGATTCCTTTGCCTTCGTGCTCAATTTTATCCAACGCAGCCTGAAGTTGTTCGCCACAGTCGCATTTCATCGATCCGAACGCATCGCCCGTCAAACATTCGGAATGAACTCGTACAAGCACCTCATCATTTTCTTGAATGTCTCCCTTGACAAGAGCGACATGATGTTCTCCGTTCGTTTCGTTTTCAAAACCCACCATTCGAAACTCTCCATGAGAGGTCGGAAGAATGGCTTCCGCAGCCCGTTTGATTAGATTTTCCGTTTTCTTCCGATACTGAATGATTTTGGCAATTGATATGATGTTTAATCCGAGCTTATCCGCCAATTTTAACAAATCTTCAAGCTGGGATGGTTTTCCTGACTCATCCACCACTTTCGTCATCAACCCAACATGTGTCAACCCAGCACTCTTCACAAGATCAATAACCGCCTCAGGATGCCCTGCTCGTTTCAATACGCCACCCAATCGAGGAACGACCACTTGTATGGACCCTGGTTGTGAGAAATCTTCCGCCTTTGCTTTGGGATTCATCAAATGAGAAATGGTTTCATACTTTTCTTGAGGGGTTAATCCCTTATTACCTCTCCAATCGACGGAAGCAATCTGCTCGGCAATGTTTGTGACAATGTTTCGCTCGTAAAGAGTCGGTATTCTAAGAGTTTCGCACAAATCCTTCTCGGGGACAAAAACGATTTTGCCATCTCCTAAGATCAACATTTGTTCTAGCATCGTAGGATTTGCTTTTTCGGCAGCCATGACGAGTTGTCCGACATTGTCGGAGTCGTCATCGTCCATGATGATGATCATCTTCCCGTTTTTTATTTGTGTTATCGCTTCTTCCATCGAACTGAACTTCATAGTATTTCTCCTTTAATTTTTTTAAATGTACCTTCAATCAACACATCATCGTCAAACCTGTGGACCCTGACTTGGTCCATTCGAACCGCCTCGCTCATTAACTCCATACCAGTACCACCGACCGGGGTCAACGCCTTGACGCCTCCAAGGATCTTCGGAGCGAGAAAGACGTATGCCTTATCAACCACACCCGCTTCCATTGCCTTCCCGTGAAGGAAACTCCCCCCCTCGATTAAGATGCTGTCGATCTCCATTTTCCCCAAGTCATGGACAAGGTTTGCCATATCAATCATCCCCATATCCTCACGTACTAGAACCTCAACACCATTTTGTCGAAGAAGATCCATTTTCCCAAGGTTTACATCCTTCAAGGATACAACGATTGTTCGTTGATTCCTTGCTGTTTTCACCAGTTTTGATTCAATTGGAATACGAAGGGTCGGATCGATGACGATTCGAATCGGATTTCGAGAAGGCTGATTTCTTCTTGTATCCAACATTGGATCATCCATCACAACGGTGTTTACACCAACCATGATTGCCATATGTTTGTTTCTTAAATCATGGACATACGCTCTTGATTTTTCATTGGTGATCCACTTCGAGTCCCCTGTTTTGGAAGCGATCTTTCCATCAAGGGTCATCGCATATTTGATCGATACAAACGGGACTTTTGTTTGGACAAACTTGAAGAAAATCTCATTTTGTATTCTCGTTTCTTCCTCGAGTATCCCATATTGTACTTCGATGCCTGCTGATTTCAACAGTTCGACTCCCTTTAAATGAACCAACGGATTGGGATCGATCGAACTGATGAACACACGTTTGATTTTCTTTTCGATGATTTTCAACGCACACGGAGGGGTTTTCCCATAATGAGAACAAGGTTCGAGCGTGACATACATGTCCGCCCCTTCGACATCCTCCGTCGCATTTAAAAATGCATTAACCTCCGCGTGATTCGATCCAAACCGTTCGTGGTAACCTTTTCCAATTACACGACCGTTTTTGACGATGACCGCGCCAACGAGAGGATTTGGATTGACGAATCCTAGTCCATTGTCGGCCAACTCTATGGCCGTTTTCATATGCTCAATAGTCAACAATCTCACCCCTGTTTCCTTTTTCGGTGATGGCGGGTTTTGTCCGCACCGAAAATCATTGTATCAAATCCCACATCAAACGCAAAGCATTTTGCTTTGTAAGGTGTTTTCGCATCCTAATTTCGATGGTCTGCATTTCCTTTTCATTATATCATAGAAATCTCCATTCCTCAATGGATGTAAAGCAAATCGCTTGAAATTATTTCGAATTCGAAATATAATGATTTCATACGGAGGGATGAATCATGAATCAATTGAAGGGAATCCATCACATAACAGCAATGACGAGTAGTGCGGAGCAGATTTATCATTTTTTCACATCCATTTTAGGCATGCGACTTGTCAAAAAGACGGTAAACCAAGACGATATCCATACTTATCACCTGTTTTTCGCAGATGATCGTGGGAGTGCGGGAACCGATGTCACTTTTTTTGATTTCCCAGGCAATTCAAAGGCATCGAAAGGAACGGATGAGATTTCAAGAATCGGTCTTAGGGTTAAAGATGACCATGCTTTGGAGTATTGGATCGTGCGTTTCAAACATTATGGGGTAGATTGCGAGCCGATTCGAACATTGTTCGGGAAGAAAGTGCTGTTTTTCGCCGATTTTGACAGTCAGGAATATGCATTGTTTTCGGACCAACTCAATACGGGAGTCGAATCTGGAATTCCATGGCACAAAGGTCCAGTCCCTGATGAATTTGCCATCACGGGTCTTGGTCCGATCTTTTTTCGAGTGCAAAATCTCAAACGTATGAAAGAGATTCTTCAAAACCATTTGTTCATGCGCTTTTCAGAAACCGAGGGACAATATTCTCTTTTTGAAATGGGTTTGGGAGGAAATGGCGCTTCCATCCTTGTCGAACACCAACCCAACCTCCCTCGTGCTCATCAAGGATTCGGTGGAGTTCATCATGTCGCTTTTCGAATCAAAGACAAAGCCGAAATGGATGAATGGATCCACCATCTTAATCAACTTCACGCTCCTCATTCCGGTTTCGTCGAACGGTTTTATTTCAAATCGCTCTACACTCGTTTAGTCCCTGGTTTCTTATTCGAGTTTGCTACGGAAGGTCCAGGTTTCATCGACGACGAAGAGCCCTACGAAACACTAGGGGAAATTCTCGCACTCCCACCGAAACTACGAAATCAACGCCACCATATCGAATCCAGTATCAGACAATTTGACACCACACGCAGCACAAAAACATTCAACAAGGAATATTTCAGCGTATGAAAAATTTAAAAACCCTTACAATTTTGTTTCGAGCAACAAACGCGATGGAAATTTTCATCAAGCAATCAGTGCAGCCTTTCGGACTAAATCCCTCGGAATTTGGAACTTTGGAAGTTCTTTATCACAAGGGGGATCTTTCGGTTCAGGCAATTTGCGATAAAGTGCTCATCGCAAATTCCAGCATGAGCTATGTGATTGAGCATTTGGCTCGTCGGAATTTGATTAAAAAAATCAAACACCCTGATGATCGACGCGTTCATCTCGTGTCGTTGACCTCTTCCGGTAAGGAATTGATGGACCAATTGTATCCTGTACACGCATACAAAATGCGTAGTGTTCTCGATGTTTTGTCCTTGAATGAAGAAGAATTGCTTCAAAGTCTCCTTAAAAAACTCGGAAAACAAGAATACTTGAATTTTGATGCATTGTTGTGAAAAAGAGCCCGATGGGCTCTTTTTCAGTTGATCTTCAAGGATGCGGATAAGGGGTAATGATCAGAAAGGGGAATTTCTTCTTTTTTGTTTCGATGAATCTTTGTTTTCTTGAAATCAACCCCCGCCGAAGCATAGATGAAATCAATTGGATTTCCCTTATGCTTGTTTTGATACCCATGATATGTCCGTCGGAAGGACAACTTATAAACATCAAAACAGGATGAATAACCCCGATCACGCAAAAGGATGTGAACTTGTGTTGTTGGTGTGGCGTTGAAATCACCAAGGATCAGATTTGGTCGGTCGGTCATCTTTGAAAGACAATCCAACAAAACATTCATTTGTCTAGATTGAACTTCCTCCGATGCATAATCGAGATGGGTGTTACAAACAACCAATTCTTTGTTTTGATGTTGAAAGATGCCAATCGTACATATGCGGAAAAATGCGGAATCATTGAATTTTGTAAAAGGGGTATCCGGCGAATCGGACAACCATATCGTCCTCTGACTCAGGCAATCCCATGTTGCTTCTTTGAAAAAAATCATGCAAGATTCATCGTTTAGCATTCTTGGCTGTCCAATCCAATCGTATCCAAACAATCGATTCTTCAGATCTTCCGCCATGTGTGGAAGAAGTTCTTGAAATCCGATTATGTCGGGTTGATTGGCATTCAAAAACTGAATGACTCGCTCTTTTCGATGTTTCCAAGCGTATTCTTTATCAACTTCATGATCTAATCGAATATTGAATGTCATGATTGTAGCATCCATCTTTTTCCTCGTTTTCAAGGTTTTCTTGAACCTCATCCATTCCTTTTACCAAGCGATTCCGGTTGGAAAAACAACCGCCATCGCACCAATGAACACGACCACTCCCAATTTCCAGTTCAATAGAGTAGCCGTGTAGATTGCTTTTTCGTTGATGCTCACCAAGTTTTCATCGTTCCAACAATATCGTTTCAATAGTTTTAACCGAAGCAATGAAAACACCGCCTGATAGGTCATGATGGACCATCCAATCAAAATGATCATCAATGTAAACATAAAAGAACCGGCTGTATAAAGATAGAACATATTCTCGAATATGAAAAATACGGGAAGAAACAACAACATCGTATAAAACGCAGATCCTATCCACGCCTTAAATCGAAAGTCGATTGGAAGCTCCATTTTTTTCAAACGATCCTTTTCCAGTTTGCCATGTTCGTAGTTTTTTCTCACCTGTCGAATATCCGGACGCGAAAGACGAATTCCCGTAATTGTCCGATCGAACCGATGTTGAAATTTCATCTTCTCTTTTCTCATCTTCAACTTGTAATAACGTTTCTGCATTTCAATCCATTGTTTCAATTTATCAAACATGTCAGCCTCCCAAGTTTTCAAGCGCTTCCAACGCTTCCTCGAAAGTATTGACTCCGATAAGCATCATCTTGGGACGGAACAATGTCGCATAAGCGGCAAGGGCATCCTCCGTATTTGAAATAGAACCTGCTGGATAGAAAAAGACATCGGCCCGGTTTTGATGTGCGGTTATCACCTTGTTATAGACTCCTCCAACCGCACCGACGCTGCCATCGATTGAAATCGTACCCGTTCCAGCGATCTTAAGCCCTTTCGTAATGTCGTTGTCCGTGATCGCATTGTAAACGGACAGCGCTTGCATCAATCCTCCGCTTGGTCCTGTGACGGGTGTATTGAAAAATTGATATGACGGTTCGGCATCGGTGATGTTGTAAAACTCATAGGTAAAAAGACCGACTTGACATTCGAGTTTGTAAGGGAATCGTCGAACCTTCACTTTCGGAAGCGTCTCACCAGATCGAATAATGGTAAGATAGAAATCCTCAAAACAATCGTGACTATTAACCTTCAAATAAAACGAATCACTATTTTCAATCGGTTCGCCATCGATGTGGGTGATGATGTCGCCCAAACGAATGTTGGGATGGGTCATGGCATAATTGCCATGAACAATCAGTCCTTGAAGTTCGTATTCGATTGGATTTCCAGCCGCATTGTATGCGACAATAACCGAATTAATCAGACTCACGTTTTTGGTAATCGTTCCGGATATTTTTCGATCTCTCGCATTCATTTGGTATTCCGTATCGGATTTACTGACGGTAATATCGGGATCGATCAAGGCGACCATAGCTTGAAACAGTGTGGTTCGATACATCACGTGAACATATACTGTATTGATGGAATTTGATTTGTTTCCACTGTTGTCGATCCGAACAAACGAATCCGCGTTTAAAAGTCCACCTGAGGTTGTGATGTCAAAGGATACCGGAATAATGGTTATGATGAGAAGAAACAAATAAAGAGGTATCAAAATGATCCCATAACGTCGCATGATTTTCTCTAGGTCGATCATAGACTCATCGCCCCCTTTCACAAATGTTAAGTTTCTAAACAAAAACAATTTCCATATGCTATTATATCATAAAAAACGAATGTTGGTATGTCAAAATCCACAATAAAACTAAATTTCATAACCGATTGTCGTTGCGTCTTCGTCTCAATTTACTCAGTTTCCATAAAATGCTAAATTGAAAAAGCGATCCATCGATCGCTTGAAGGAATCGTTGCGTGAATAAAAGTGGTGCCGAAAATAGGACTCGAACCTACGACCTGCTGATTACGAGACAGCTGCTCTACCTGCTGAGCTATTTCGGCACTAACGAACAAATAATGCACACACCTTGACATTAGACTATAAAACATTGAATATATCACATCCATCGAGTTTTTGAAAACACACATTCTTCTCTTACACTGCCTCAAAAGAAATCATCATAAAAAGGACATTGCTTTTTCAAAAAACCGTAAAGGAGATGTTGGTTTGGAAAGGACCACTGATTTTCAATCAAGAATTAGCACTTTGTAGAAATGATCTTTTATGTCTAGTGGTTGCCACAATTATACCACAAAAATGCATCCGATTCAAGTTGGCGACGACAATATCTTGAAAAAGGTTATTGTTTTAAAACAGACATTGACCCTCTTATCTTCTTCACTTCCTACTGTGATAAATGAAAGATAAACGCACCTTCCCATCCAAACCAAAGAAAATCCCTTAAGAAGGGTTCACCATTAATGATCATGGTTTGTGGGTCATCATGAAATCTTTCATGATTGCATGAACATCCGTATTGTCAATGATAGCAAGGTGAGTTTGATTTCTTGGATCCATCATGTAGTAGTTCACAAGGTTTGAAGTGTGTCCGTATGTCGACCATGTCAATCTTTTCAGCACATCGGGTTCGTTTTCATTCTCTCGAATGCCGAGGCCACCGGTTTCATGATCGGCCAACACGATGATGAGCGTGTTCGGAAAATCATTCGTCCACCGAACAACTTCTTTGACAACTTCATTCAAATCAAGAATTTCATAGACAAATTTTGGGTTATGAGCATGACTGAGCGTATCCATTTTTTCCCCCTCAATCACCACGATGAACCCTTCCGGATTGTTTCTCGATAGGAAATTCAAAGCAAAGCGTACCAATGGGAGAAACTCCGAACTTTGATCTTTCTTGTTTTCCGGTGCATCGATTGAAGGATATACGGAGTATAAAAACATATCGCGTCTTCGAACGTTTTCCAAATCCGAAACCAATTTATAACCGGCTTTCCCAAGTGCTCTTTTATTGTTTTCAACCACCTTTGAGGTGTCTCCGCCAATGAACAAATTAATTCCGCTATTTAACTGAGACAACACGATCTCATCAGAGCTGTCCCTGCTTTCACTATATGCGCTAAATCCCGCAGGAGTCGCCTCGTATATCTCGTCTGTTGTCACGATTCCAGTTCGTTTGTTCAAGGTTTGAGCAAAAACCATGATATGTTCATACATTACTCCATCGGGGCTCATTCCAACATAGGCATTACGTGTTTTAAATCCGGTCGACATCGCAGTCGCTGCCGCAGCACTGTCGGTCGCAACATATTGGTTCATTGAGTTCGTGGTGACTTGACCCTTGATGGGGAAAGAATCCCACTCAAGCGGACCACCTAGAACCTCACGTGCGACTTGTTCATGAACACTTCCCATTCCGTCTCCGATGATTAAGATCACATTCACCGACTCAGAGTAAAATAGATCGGGTTTGCCATCGAACAAGCTACAACCCAACAAGGAAAGCATTATCATCGTGGTGGTCATCCAAATAGTTAGTTTTCGCATGTCAATCTCCCTTTTTTGTTCGTATTATACCATAAAAAAGCACAATATCAAAGTCATTTTCCGTGCGTGAAGACCATTCGTCTTTTTCACCTTGGTGAAAGCACCCAAAACCCAACTCCAATTTTAAAAGGGAGGCATCGTCGGGAATTCCAGTTTTTTCCCTCACCCCCTTTTAATGCATCAACAGTCCTGGTTTTATTTTATGTTTGAAACGCTCGTGTGTTCTTGAAGTCCAGGGTTTTTCCCATTCAAGCAAGAGCGCCTCAAGAGAGGCCTTGATACGTTTTAAGAGCATCGGCCAACGACATTCGGTCGACTTTTTTGTTCGCAAGCGGCGCAGCCATATAGAATGTACTAATGGTTATCAACAAGGAAAGGATTATCTTGACACCATCCAGCGTCATTGGGAAAATCATACCGTATTGTGTGGACATATACCACATCATCCATTCAAAACTGATTAAGGCAATCGGGAATGTCATCGCGAAAATGATGATGATATAAACCAGATAGCTGTTGATGAATATGCCTTTGATTTCGTGATCGTCATAACCGATTACTTTGAAAAGACTGATGTCGTAAAGGTAATGTTCAATCGCAAGCACAATGATTAAGAGGAGAACGACAACTCCGATGATCACGGCCGATAACGTCATCACAGCAGTCATAGCAATCATCATTTGTGACATATCCTCCGATTGCATCAACAAATCGTCGATGTCAACGATGGCTGTGAAATTTCCCACGGGGATTTCTTTCGTATACAAGGTATTGAACAAATCTCGTTGGGTTCCCAAAGAAAGATACAAAGACAACGCCTCTTTGTTCACATACACCTTGGATGATCCCAGTTCATCTTGGATGCCAATCACTTTTGTCGTTATCGTGATATCGCCATAAGTAAGCGTGATGTCGTCTCCTTTTTTCAATCTGGTTTCCATCGCTATTCCGTTGGTGATGATCACTCCTTCTTGTGAAAGATTGTTTGTGATTTCCTTCCCTTTTTCAAACAATGGATGAAACAACGTGTCAGGATCAAGGCCAACGACCGTGACGCTTTTTTCACCAAGCATTACATATGGGATTTCCAAAACTTTGTCGTAGATTACACCCGGATCATCACACTCCAACAACGTCTCACAATAGGCAATATATCCGACATCGTTGGAATCATAATAATCCTTGAACATCTTGTCGAAGATTCCAATCATGGAAAATGCGACGAAAATGAGATAGACCGAGGTAAACACACCTGTGAAGAAAACGAGGAACCTACTTTTGTTGCGCCACACATAGGCATGTCGAACGCGTTTCAGAAGAGGCATTTTTCTAAACATTCCGGGTATTTTTGATAGTTTCCCAAAACTCTTTTCAATGGGTGGACGCATCAATTCGATCGGATGGGCACGCAACAAACGAAAGACCACGAAAGATCCCAAACACAAAAGAAAAAAGAGCGGAATGATGATGCTTTGGGCAAAAATCCATATTGATGGTTGCACCGGCTCATTTGGCAACAAATAGATGCTGGCATAGAGGTCTTTCAATGGTGTTGCCAGGTATAATCCGATTGCATATCCCATCAACAGTCCGGGCAATGCAAGCAAGAGCACGAAGGTCATATAAGGCAACGCGATTTCTCTTTTCTTGTATCCCAACGCTTTAAGAATACCGATTGCACCTCTTTGTTCAAAGAGCATTCTCGAAACCATGATCGCAACAATCACCACCGCGATCGATGCAATCACAAGACTGATAATCAACCCCATGGCTTCCGCCCCTGCGATTTCATCATAGATTGCTCCACTTCGAATCGTGTTCGTGGTCAACGCAATCGCCAAAACAAACGGCAAATCATGATTTTTGAAATGGCTGCTTGGTTTTGGTTCAGCAGTGAAAACACCGCCCAACGTTGCATTCATCGCTTGAGGCAAAAGGCGAAACGCTTCGTCGGACAAAAGACCGAGCGTACGCGTTTCATTGTTTAGAATAAACTCACTTCCAAACATGCTCAATGTATAATCCGGAAACAAAACAAACCCTGTGATAGTATATTCCACATCCTGAATTCGCAAACTATCTCCGATTTTGATTCCATTGGCCGAAGCATAAACTTCAATTAAGGCAATCTCAAAGAGTCCCTCCGGTTTTCTTCCCGATGTGACGTAGGTTTGATTAATATTTTCCATGTCTTTTAGCACTCGCATGAGATGTTGATGCCCATCATGGGTGTAGTAGATGTCCTTGTGAAGTCTTGCTTCGAGCTGGGTGGAAGAAAAGGTGTTGGAAAATGTTTCGATCCGATGATCGATCAATGTCTGAAAACTGTCTTGATCTCGGTGGTAGAGGTCTGAAAGCGTCACAGAATCCCCTATTGCCGCAAGATCAAGAACCTCTGCATCAAAGGGAAGTATTTGTTCAAAGATGGTGACATTGAAATCCTCTTGGACATAGGTTTCAAAAAAAGCTTCCGTGGGATTTTTGAGCGCTTTGAGCGAGTAACTCATGGCAACATAGACGAACGCGCTCATAATCATGATCACAGCAAGCAGCACGACTTGGACGATTCGCTTCTTGAAATGTCTGAAAACATTTTTGTAAAGCATGCTAACTCCACGTGATGCTTTCAGCATCGGCTTTCTCTTGGTTTTCAAGGATGTCGGTTATTTTTCCGGAATTCATCTTGACGACTCGGTCGGCAAGCAACGCTATGGCTGGATTATGGGTAATCAAAACAATGGTGGTTTGATACGTTTTATTCAGTGTTTGAAGCAACGCCAAAATATGTTTTCCGTTTGTTTCATCCAGTGCACCGGTTGGCTCATCACAAAATAGAATCATGGGTTCCTTGATTAAGGCGCGAGCGATGGATACGCGTTGTTGCTCCCCTCCCGAAAGCTGATGCGGGTACTTGTCGCGGTGATCCTTAAGTCCCACAGAATCAAGCATATCATCGATGTCAATTGTTTTCTTGCCGAGATGATGACCGAGCGCGACATTTTCAAAAACGGTCAATGTGGAAAGAAGATTGTATTGTTGGAAAATAAAACCGAGATGTTCCCTTCGAAACGATGTCAATTGCTTATGATTCATATTGGAAAGCACGTGATCAAAGACGTGAATTTCTCCCGATGTGGGTTTGTCCAATCCACCCAACAAATTGAGCATTGTGGATTTCCCACTTCCCGAGGGCCCTAAAATGACAATGAATTCTCCTTTTGAAATTTTGAGTGTGATATCCGACAACGCATGTGTCTCAACTTCGCCGTTAGAATATGTTTTGGTCACTTTATCCAGTTTTATCATTGGATGGCCTCCTTAAGATATGGTTTAATCAATGCTTTCAATTTTGGTGACACTTTTGTAATATAGTCTTCATAGCGGTCTTCCTTATTGTAAAGATACAACACGAAATCGGTGACAATCACACCGTAAATCATTTCCCCCAATTCTTTCGCATTTATTTCTTTGTTGTGGAAATTTCCATAGATCTCCAACTTTTCTCTCAATCGATCGATGTAATTCAAATCCAAAGCAACTAGACGATGAAAAAGTTTTGGGTTCTTTTTCGCAAGCTTGATTGATGACAACAAAAGATCGACAAGAAGTCCCTTGGGTATTTTGTGCATTTGCCGGATGGGGTCAAGTGCCAGATCAATCAGTCGGTCGATGGCATTCGGTAAATGATCGGACTTATGCATTTCAACACCTTTGGCCATGTTTTCAAACACGGCAATTAAAAGATCATCCTTTGTCGGGAAATAATTGAACAATGTCCCTTCGGCTATGTCACAAAGTTGAGCGATGGTTTTTGTTTTTGTTTGATCAAATCCCTTTGATCCGAAAAGGCTGGTAGCCACATGGATAATGTTGTCTTTTGTTTCCGTTTTAAAATCCTTGGTGATTCTTGACACGTTTACCTCCTTATTAATATGAGTTCACTCATATTATATTATGAGTACGCTCATATTGTCAACAAAAATGAACACTTTCCTTTTATCTTCAACAACCACATGTTCCCCATAAATCCATCTTAAGACCAAGTTCGACATTTTTTCGTTCGCGAAGGAATGAAAAGTATGATTCAAAACGCATTCTGAATGGTCTTTTTTTAAAAACCGTATTGACGCATTTTGAGTAGATTTGATCACTATTTCATTGCGTGGTAAGTTTTTCTTATTTTGTTTGAGTCAAACCTTTTTCAATTTTTATTAAAAAAGGAGCATCATAATGATATGATGATCCTCGTTTTTCGCCTGTTGTTACTTGACCAATGATTTCGATACCCAACTTTTACTTTTCCAACGGAGAAGCATGGCCAAACCTCTTGCGAACTCATCCAAAGATAACGCAATGAAGACTCCCACCAGCCCAAGTCCGAATGTGATTCCCAAGACATAACTGAACAACACCCCGATGCCTATCATGGATACCGCTGCAACCTTGAGCGGATACAATGCATCTCCGGTTCCTCTTAGTGATTGCAAGAATATCCAGTTCATGACTCTGGCGATTTCCAACAATATGCCAACGAGCAGTACCGTCTTTGCTAATTGAATAATGGTTTCATTGCCCGTGAGCATTCTTAATATCGGGTCTGCCAATATGTTCATTACAATTAGCATAATCATTATAAAGATAATTGTAATTTTGAACGTCTTGAAGGAATAGGCATACGCTTCTTCTGGTTTTTGTTCGCCAATGTAGTACCCAATAATAATCGAATTGGCATTTGAAAACGAAATGGTGAAAACATAAACGTACGTAAGAAGCAAAAAGACATACGATCTTGCTGTTACAGATTCCGTCCCCATTTGATTGATGAAAGCCATGATGAAAATTTGAGAGAAACTATACAAAAAATTTTCAAGTGCTGAGGGTAGTCCTACCTTAAGAATGGTTTTTACACTCTTTGTGTGATAATCAAATTTCCAAATCGTTATTCCCAAAACCCTAAACAAAAGATAAACCAGTGTGATTACAATGAATATTCTTGATATCAAGGTTCCTAATGCTGCACCAAAGACACCAAGCTCCGGAGCACCAAAATTCCCAAAAATGAAAACATAATTTAGAAAAACATTGAGCAAATTCGCCAAAATCATAATGATCATCACAACCTTGGGTTTTCCATAACTACGAAATGCTGCTGACAAAGCAGAAGAGATTGATACGAACAACAACGCCCAGGCCATCGTTTTGAGATACGATAAAGACCACTCAATGATTGATACATCGGTTTGAATCAAAGAAAAAATCATTTTGCCAAACAATTGAAGGATGAAAAAAATAATGATTCCCACACCAAAGTTCGTGTAGACTCCTGATTTGACAGCCCGTTTGGCATCTGTTTCGCGATTTGCTCCCAAATATTGTGATACAACAATGGCGATCCCCGCAGCAATTATATTGAACAATACGGCAAACAAATTCAACACGCTGTTTGCATTTCCAACAGCTGCCACTGCTAAATCACTATATTTCGAAAGCATTAATGTGTCAACGGATCCCATTAACATAAAGAACAATAATTCAACAAAGATTGGCCAAGTCAGCTTATAAATATTTCGTTCTAGTTGCTTCATATACTCCTCTTAAGTCAATAGTCACATACAATAAAGATTCGAATTGGATATTTAAGTTCATCATTTTACTATGCTTTATTATATCATATCTTATCTGTTCCATTAATAATATTCCACAAAATTGTATGTGATAAAATATTCAAACTGCGCAATTGTTTTTTTTTTGTAAAAATGTTTTAAAAATTGAAAATCCTCAATATTTTCTGAAATCTCCGTTTTTTCATCAAATATCAAGGATTCGAACGTGTTCAATAATGGTGGAGTTAGAGGGACTTGAACCCCCGACCCTCTGCACGTCAAGCAGATGCTCTCCCACTGAGCTATAACTCCGACTGTCGATATTATACTAGAAAATAACTCAAATGTCAAAAGTAAA
>Ga0116204_1000827_pt1 | contig 17674 bp, 19 predicted proteins | sample LakKivwa52mmetaG_FD_94481 | JGI IMG/M metagenome (GOLD analysis project Ga0116204, IMG submission 94481) | Anoxic lake water microbial communities from Lake Kivu, Rwanda to study Microbial Dark Matter (Phase II) - Lake Kivu water 52m metaG | ecosystem: Environmental > Aquatic > Freshwater > Lake...
ACGTGAGTATACACTTGCGTCGTGGCAATCGATGCATGGCCAAGCAGCTCCTGGATCGTGCGTAAATCCGCCCCGTTTTCTAATAGATGCGTCGCAAACGAGTGGCGAAGTTTGTGGGGATGCAAATCCAGATAAATGTGCGTCTTTTTTTCGATGCTGTGTAAAATGTATTGAAGTCCGCGGGTTGTTAACCCCGTTCCTGTTTGTGAAAGAAACAGTGTTGATTTTGCTTGTTCGGCATTACGCTGAAAAAGAATGGGACGCAAAGTCGCTAAATATTCGCCGATGGCCGCTTGCGCGCTATGGGCTAAGGGCACAAGGCGCTGTTTGTTGCCTTTACCGAGTACACGCATCATGCGACCGCGCAAATCGACGTCTTGAAGCGTTAGTGAAGCGACTTCGCTGACACGCAAACCTGATGTATATAGCAATTCGAACAAAGCGGTATCCCGCAGCGCCAGTTCGTCGGTGCGTTCTTTGCAGGCCTTGATAATCCACTCGATTTGCTCGATAAACAACACTTGTGGAAGCTTGCTACCGGCTTTAGGTGATGAAATAAGTTTGAACGGATTCGATTTGACATGTCCCTGGTCTCGTAAATACTCGTAATAATGCCTTAATCCTGACAAACGGCGTTTGAGACTACGTTTTCCAACGCCATGTTGCCTTTCACTCATCAAAAAATCACGAATAGTTGCTAAATCGACACGATCGTCGCGTTTGGAAACGGAGTGCAGATATTCATAAAAACGCCCGACATCGAGCTGATAACTTTCCACCGTCTTCGTTGAAAACTTGCGTTGATGCGTTAAATATTCTAAGAATTCAGCCGTGGTCCGATTCATTTCTTCACATACTTTTGCTGCAGTTCTTCAGATAGCGGTTCCGTGTATTTGCATTTGGGGAAACTGGAGCATGCGATGAAATATGATTTGCGCTTGTCGGAGTAACGAATCACGAGTTCTTTGCCGCATTTAGGGCATGGGCGTCCAAGACGAATCGCTTCCGGTTTCGGCTGTTTGTGGATGTATTTGCATTCGGGAAAGCGCGAACAGGCGATGAAAGCGCCAAAACGTCCTTTTTTCTCAATTAAGCGTCCTTGATGGCAAAGCGGACATTCGCCGACATCTTTTTGACAAGAGGCCATATTCGGAAGTTCGCCCGCTTGTCCAATTGAAGTTAGCAAACCATCGTAAAACGATGACAAAATTTCCACTGCTGAGTTGTTGCCATCTTGAACTTCGTCAAGTTGCTTTTCCATGTTGGCGGTAAACGTCGGATTAATAAAATCTTTGAAATATAGTTCCAAATATTGAACCGTGCATTTGCCTTGTTGGGTTGGGGTTAATACGCCGCTTTTCGCGGTCACGTAATCGCGCTTTTTAAGCGTGGCAATCGTGGAAGCGTAAGTCGATGGGCGCCCAATGCCGTTTTTTTCCATTTCTTCGACTAACTTCGCTTCCGATAAACGCGGAGGCGGATTCGTGAAGTTCTGTTTTGAGGTCTTGTTGGTGTAGTTATAAAATTCGTTTAAGCGCAACTCCGGAAGCTTTTTCGATTCGTCTTCTTCCCCATCGAAATAGACGCGGGTGAAGCCGTCAAACAGGGTCGAAACGCTATCGGCGGAAAACGTCACGCCATTATCGGCAAACGAATAAGTGATGACCTCGTCGATTTTATCGGGCATCAAACTGGCGAGTGTGCGATTGTAAATGAGTTGGTATAACTTGAATTGGTCCGGACTTAGGTAACCGCGAATGCTTTCGGGCGTGCGGTGATTTCCGGTTGGACGAATCGCTTCGTGGGCGTCTTGAGCCAATAGTCCCAATTTGGCTTTGTGGCCGCTACCGATGTATTTTTCCCCATAAGTTTCTTTGATGAAATTTCGGGCGCGGTTAAGATACGTCTCGGATAAACGAACGGAATCGGTCCGTATATAGGTAATTAAACCGACCAGTTCGTCGCCGATTTGCACACCTTCATATAGTTGATGGGCGACGCGGCTCGTACGGCTGGTGTCAAATTTGAATTTGTTGGCCGCTTCTTGCTGGAGCGTTGAAGTTTTAAAGGGCGGTTTTGATTCCCGTTTTTTGGTTGTTTTCTTAATATCGACAAGTTGAATCTGTTGTCCTAACCGCGACAACACGGCGTCAGCTTGGTCACCATTAGTCAGTTCCGGCTTTTTGCCATCGACTTTTGCTAGTGATAAGGCGACCTTTTTGTCATCGGTAGAAATATCGATTTGTAGTGTCCAATATTCCTCAGGGACGAACGCCTCGATTTCCCGTTCGCGGTCGACAATCATTTTTAAAGAAACCGACTGGACGCGTCCAGCCGAACGCGACTTGATTTTCTTTTGGAGCAGTTTTGATAACTTGAATCCGCTGATGCGGTCGAAAATGCGACGAGTCTCTTGGGAGGCTTTCATGTCGATATCGATTGTACGCGGGTTTTGCATCGCCGAAATGATCGAATCGCGGGTTATTTCATGGAATTCGATGCGTTTTGTCGTCGCGACATCAAGTCCTAATACTTCCGCTAAATGCCAGGCAATGGCTTCGCCTTCGCGGTCAGGGTCGGTCGCCAAAATGACTTCGCCCGATTTCTTAACGGCTTTCTTTAATGTTTCAACGACTTGCGTCTTCGATTTGCTAATGACATAACGTGGTTTAAAACCGTTTTCGGTGTCGACGCCCAAACCATCTTTACCGGAGGTCGCTAAATCGCGAATATGGCCGATTGAGGCTTCAACTTCGAAGTCGCCTTCCAAATCTTTTAAATATTTACCGATCGTCTTACGTTTCGTCGGTGATTCAACAATGACTAAACTTTTCATGGCTGCTCCTATCGATTATGTAATTATCACCGCCAAACGCGCATTGTCAATCGATATAAAACGCCGGTCTATCCTTTATTTAATATTAAATAAAACTTTTTGGTAATTGTTGGGCTGGTTTTTCTTCCTCACATTCGCGCACGACTTTGCCCATTTCCTCAAGGATGTCAGCAGCCGATTCGACCAAGATTGCCCCATCGCGAATCAGACGGTTACCGCTATTTTCGATATTGGCGGGATGTGGTAGCACAAAAACGTCTTTGCCTAAATATAGGGCGTATCCAACCGTGATCAGCGTGCCTGATCTTTTTCTGGCTTCGGTTACAAACACGGATTCGGAAAGTCCGGCGATGATGCGGTTACGCCACGGGAAATTGTCTTTGCTGGGCACCGTATCGCCTGGATACTCACTGACTATTAGTTGCTTCTTCTTCATTACTTTATACGTATCGGTTGTCTCCAGCGGGTAGATACGATCGATGCCGCTACCGAGCACGGCGATGGTTTTGCCGCCATGTTCAATCGCCATCTGATGCGACAAATGATCAATCCCTTTGGCCAAGCCAGATATGATTAAAACATCTTCAGCCACAAGGTCTTTGACGATGGCTTTGGTCATGTGTTGGCCATAAAGCGAAGGTTGTCGACTCCCAATGACCGCTAATACATGTTTAGGATGATACAAAAGGCTTTTATCGCCATGATAGAAAAGCACGAATGGCGGTTTGTAAATGCGCTTGAGTCGCTCTGGGTAATCATCGTCGATAATCGTAATCGCGCCTGAGGTCATTTTGGCGATGGAAGCGGTTATTTCTTCTGGTGTCGCTGGTTCTTTGCTTTTTATCGCTTCATAAATACGATTCCAATCACCTGCATATTTCATTGCTAAATGAACGATAATATCGCGACCTTTAATCAATCGTCATCACCCCGTTTCTTATTTAATAGGGCGCTGGGACTTCATTTGGTCGGTTTATTTAACGTATTTCTTTAGCGGGCGATATGAGAAGCGGTGCCAGTTTGGTATCGGACCATACTGATCTAATTCGAATTGGTGAAGTTTCGTCCCATAACCTTTATGCAAATCAAACCGGTATTGGGGATACTTGATGTGCGATTGTCTCATGATACGGTCGCGCGTCACTTTGGCGATGATTGAGGCAGCGGCAATCGGCAAGGCCAGGGTATCGCCTTTAATCAAAGGCATTTGGGGAGTATCGACACTCTCTAATCGCACAGCATCAATGAGCAAAAAATCAGGTTTGATATTCAAATTCTTCAACGCGATGTGCATTGCTTGCTTTGTCGCTTTTAAAATATTGGTTTGATCAATCGTCGGGGCATCGATGATGCCAACACCGACGGCAAGCGCGTCTTGCATGATGATGTTAAAAAGCTGTTCTCGCTTACTTTCGCTTAGCTGTTTGGAATCGTTGATGTCGGGATGTATATATCCTTTGGGTAAAATAACGGCGCTAGCAACAACAGGACCAGCCCACGGACCCCGACCAGCTTCATCGATGCCGGCGATATGTTTAAAAGAAGAAAACTCGGGTTTATCTTGATATAAAAGCGGCATTAATAGGCGACCTCGAGGGAAATGCGCCCGATTTTGCCGCTTTTGAAATCATCGTAAAAACGAATCGCGGCTTTTAGGGTATCATCAATCAAACCAAAACGCGTCGCCACTTGTTGGAGAAAAATTTGATAATCCGCTGTTACATTTGCATCAAGATATCGTTCTAAATATTTGGGATAATTTGAACGGATATATTTATATAGGTAGGAACTAATATCGTCAAGTGGCAAAATATCACGGCGAATTGATCCGATGGCCGCTAAATGGAGCGCGGTTAATCGTAAGTCGTAATTCATTGGTAACACGCCAGGAGTATCTAACAGCCAAAGTTTGTTGTTGGGCTTAATCCACTGGGGAGCCCGGGTCACTCCCGGACGATCGCTGACTTCGGCCGCGCTTTTTCGCGCTAATAGATTGATTAGCGTTGACTTACCGACGTTGGGAATGCCAATGACCATCGCCCGAATTGGTTGCGGCTTCATGCCTTTGGCAATCTGCCGTTCAATCACGCCACGGCTTATCTCTAGCGCGCGACTGACGATGATGGGGGCTGATAAACGGCTTTGTAAATCAACGGCCACCAGTGGCAGCTTCCGCTCTTTGAAGTAGGTTTCCCAACGACTGGTGACGCGAGCGTCAGCCAAATCGGTTTTACTCATTACGATGAGGTGGCTTTTGGGTCCTTGATAATTCGCCAAAAACGGATGCCGTGAACTGATGGGGGCTCGCGCATCGATTAGTTCGATAATCATATCGACGATTTTGAGGTTCTTCTCAATCTCGCGGGTCGCCACGGCCATATGGCCTGGATACCAATGGATCGGTTTATTGTTACCGTTCATGGTTTAGAAAAACTTCGGCCAATGATAATTCCTAATGGCGCATGTTTGCAAACTGACGCCCGGTTCGGAAGTATCACCATTGGTTTCGCATACTCCTTCGATTGAGAAAAGCACGCCGACGAGTTGCGTCTTGTTGAACACGCCCATCGCCCGAGAATCGTAGGAATTGCCGCGATTGTCGCCCAGCACGTAATATTGATTATCAGCAAGGGTAATCGAGTTATAACACCCAATGCTTGAGGTTGACGAACAAGTATCGAGCAAATATGGCGCTCGGGCAACGAATGATTGATCGACGTGGACGCTATTGATGTATAGTTCGCCATTACCATCGAGCACAAGGCGTTCACCTGGCAATCCAATCACGCGTTTGATGATGAATTTATCAACGCTGAGCGATGGTTGCACGATGACGATATCAAACCGTTTGACACGGTCAATGCGCCACGCGTGCGTGTCCATCACGCCAAATTGGGAGTCTTCAAGCGTCGGTTCCATTGAACGACCAACAATTTTTACCGGCGTGTAGTAGACATTGTGGAAGATGACTAGTCCCCCAGCGACAATGAAAAAGATGAATAACGTCTGGAACACGCAATTAATGATGCGACGCCATTTGGGGACGATCTTCTCGCTCATTGATGCACCTCTTTCTAAATAAACATTATATGTTAAGTAAATGGATTATCGAAATATTAAACTGGTAAGTAAGAAAAAACGGCTCAGATTGAGCCGTTTGTCACTATTTAATAATTTCTTTGATACGTGCGGCTTTGCCTGACAGATTACGCAGGTAGTTAATCTTGTTGCGGCGCACTTTACCACGTTTGATCACTTCGACGCGGGCAACGTTAGGGGCATGGACGGGGAATGTCCGTTCGACGCCGACTCCGCCGCTGATCTTGCGGACGGTGAACGAGGCGTTGATGCCTGAGCCGCGACGGCCCATGACGACGCCTTCGAACGCTTGAAGTCGTTGCTTGTTGTTTTCGATGATGCGAACGAACACTTTGACGGTGTCCCCGGAGCTGAAGTCCGGTAAATCGTTCCGCAGTTGCGTGGCAGTGATTTCATTGACCAGATTATTGTTCATGGTATCACTCTCCTTTGGATGTTGATTCGTCGAATGTTCATAACGTAGTGACACGAAAGCGGAGCATTCCTAGCGCAAGCGCTTAGATATATTACCAAATCACAGCTGAATGTGCAACATAAAGTCATGTCCATTGAAACAGCCCTAATTTTATTAAATTAGTGTTTTGTTTCTCTAGACGCTTTGTAAAGTATATTTACTTGACAAGATGCTTATTGGTCGCTAAAATATTGACAGTCAAAGGAGATTATTATCATGGCAGTCAAATTACGTTTAGCCCGCGTGGGCCGTCACAAAGATCCGTTTTATCGCATCGTCGCCGCCGATTCGCGTTATGCCCGCGATGGCCGCTACATCGAGCAAGTCGGATTCTACGATCCATCCAAAGTTGAGAAAAAAGCCGTCATCGACGAAGCTTTAGCACTCAAATGGTTGCTTCAAGGCGCACAGCCAAGTGACACGGTCCGGGCGTTACTTAAAGAACAAGGCTTGATGAGCAAGTTTGCCGAAACGAAACTCGCTATCAAAAAGTCCGGGAAATAGTTATGGATTACGAAGCTATCATCCACGCCTTTGTCGATTCGTTTATCGTCCACAAGGATGCGCTGATGATTCGCGAACTACCGGGTAACTCCGACCGCGACTTGACGCTTCTTATCGTGGCCGAAAGTGAAGACACTTCGCGGTTGATCGGTCGTAAAGGCGTCATTGCCGATGCCCTGCGCGAGATGCTTTCGGTGGCCGGTAAGTCCGAAGGACGCCGCATCCATCTGAAATTCGAATCGTTTGAAGCCACAAATCAAGAGGAGTAAACACTCCTCTTTTCATTTATAATGAAACCATGGAATTATTAACAGTCGGACAAATCGTCAACACATTTGGAACAAGCGGGGAACTTAAAATCGTTTCCCATTCGGATTTTTCTTCTAAGCGGTACAAAATCGGCAATCGTCTTTTATTAAAAGACGAGGCGACCGGACACGAAATGGAGACAACCGTCGTCAGCTATCGGCGTCACCGCGGCCTCGATCTTGTCAAGTTTGAAGGCATCGATACGAGTAACGCCATCAAATATTTTGGTTATTACGTCATGGCCCCAAAAGAGGATATCAAACTGCCGAAAGACACGTATTTTCATTCTGATTTGGTTGGATGTCGCATCTATGATGATAAAGGTCGCCCACAAGGCATCGTCGAAGCGGTCGTCGATTACGGCGCGCATCCGATTTTGAAGGTAGTTAAAGACGAAGTAACCAAATATCAGATTCCATTTGTACCGTTTTTCATTATCAAAGTCGACATCGGTGAAAAAACCATTACCGTCAACTTTATTGACGGTATGTTATGAAAATTACGATTTTGACACTATTTCCCGACATGTTTTCGGGTTTTGTATCACAATCAATTATTAAGCGAGCGCTTGCAAAAGCCGTTGTTGACATTCAAGTCGTCAACATTAGGGATTACACTAAAGACAAATACGGTCGCGTCGATACACCGCCTATTGGTGGCGGCGCCGGCCTCGTGATGAAGGCGCAACCAATCGTTGACGCCCTCGTCAATTTGAATTTGGCTCAAGCCCACAAAATTATCTTGTCGCCGCGGGGACAAGCATTTAATCAAACCAAAGCCAAGCAATTATCAACTTTGAGCGATATCGTGCTTATTTGTGGTCACTATGAAGGCATCGATGAACGCGTCAATCATTATGTCGACGAGCAAATCAGCCTTGGTGATTACATTCTCACCGGCGGGGAAATCGGAGCGATGGCGATGGCCGATGCCATCATTCGTTTACTCCCCGAAGCGATTGAGTCGACTTCGCTTGACGTCGAAAGTTTTGATGACGGACTACTTGAATACCCCCAATACACCGAACCATATGACTTCGAAGGTTATAAAGTTCCTGATATTTTGTATAGCGGCAACCACCAAGCCATCGCCAAATGGCGCCACTTGCTACGCCTTGTAATTACCCGTGAAGCACGTAATGATTTATTTTCAAAATATAATTTGACGAAACAAGACAAAAAACTGCTTGACCAATACGATAATAACGAAACACCCGCTTGGTTATCGGAAGCGATTCTTAAAGGTATTAAGTTCATGAAAGGACATTGACATGGGCATCATCGATATAATTAAATACTTCGTTTTGGGTCTCGTTCAAGGTATTGCCGAAATCTTGCCGATTTCTAGTAGTGGCCATCTCGTATTATTACAACAGCTTTTGTCCGTCAATCCAGAAAACGAAGCGAGTTTTGCCATTTTCGTTCATTTCGCTTCGCTACTGGCGCTAGTCATCTTCTTTCGTACGATTATTTGGCAGATTATCAAAGGATTCGTTTTATTTATCTTTAAAAAGGCCAAAGAGCATAAGCAAGACTTTTGGATGGGCATCTATATCATCGTGGCCTCGATTCCCGCCGCTCTTGTCGGCTTTTTGCTTGAAGACCAACTCGATGCTATTTTTAGCAATCTAATGATTGTCGGCCTTGGTTTCCTTTTCACCGCTACGATTTTGTTTTTATGGCCAAAGTTTGGTAAAAAAACTACCGAAAAACTCACGATGAAAACCGCAATCATCACCGGTTTATTTCAAGCAATCGGAATCATTCCTGGTGTATCGCGCTCGGGCATCACGATAACAGGCGCTAAAATTTCTGGTTTAGAAGAAAAAAGCGCTAAGCAATTCGCGTTTCTTTTATTCGTCCCCATCGCTTTAGGAAGTTTTGTGATTAGCCTGTTTGACATCAACACATTAGCTAACATTCAGGGAGTAACACTTAGGTATTATTTGATCGCGATGGTGTCCGCGTTTATGTTCACGCTATTGGCACTATTGTTCATTTTCAAAAAATTCCAATTTAAACACGCCAAATACTTCGGTATTTACCTCGTCGTGATTGGACTATTTACCTTATTCGTCGCCTCAATGGGCGTATAAAGCATTAAAACGGAAAGCCGCCTGGCATTTTTCCTTTGTTTTGATTAATCATCCGCATCATTTCTCGCGTTTGCTCGTATTTTTTAATCACGCGGTTAATGTCGGCGCTTGATTTGCCGCTACCTTTAGAAATGCGAAGTTTCCGTGAATTGCGCAAAATATCGGGATTGGTCCGTTCTTCTGGCGTCATCGAGTTAATAATTGCTTCAAAGTTTTTCATTTCACGTTCAGCGGCTTCTTGTTGCTCGGCGCTGATTTTAGGCATGCCGGGAATCATCTTAATTAATCCGCCCAACGATCCGAGTTTTTGAACCTGTTTCATTTGTTTGAGCATGTCGTTTAAATCGAAGCGACCGCTCATCATTTTGTCGACGGACTTTTTGGCTTCTTTTTCATCGATTTGTTCTTGGGCCTTTTCAATCAGCGATACGACATCGCCCATTCCCAAAATGCGGTCGGCCATGCGTTGGGGATAGAAGGTTTCAAGGTCGTCAATCTTTTCGCCGACGCCAATGAATTTGATGGGTAGACCCGTCAGGTGCCGAATTGACAAGGCGGCGCCGCCACGGGCGTCTCCGTCGAGTTTGGTCATGATTAGGCCGGTTAACGATAGTTGTTCATGAAAACTTTTAGCGACGTTATAGGCGTCTTGACCGCTCATGGCATCGACAATCAGAAGCGTTTCCGCTAGTGGTATCGTTTTAGCGATATCTTGGAGCTCCCTCATCAATTTTTCATCGATGTTTAAGCGACCGGCGGTGTCTAATAACACAACGTCATATTGATGTTCAATCGCTGATTTTTGAGCTTTTTTGACGATATCGATGACATTTTTGGTTGTGCGATCGCTGATGAAAGCGACATCGACCTGTGTGGCTAAAGTTTCTAACTGATCGATGGCCGCGGGCCGATAAATATCGGCGCCCACCAGCAATACGCGTTTATTTTGTTTTTCCTTAAAGAGTTTGGCTAGTTTGGCAATCGTCGTTGTTTTACCAGTACCTTGCAAACCGGCGACCATGATATACGATGGTCCGCTACTCGCTAACTTGATGGTGGCTTGATCGGCACCTAAAAGATCAACCAGCTGTTCTCTGACGATTTTGACAACGGTTTGGCCAGGGTTGAGCGAACCGAACACCTGCTGCCCCATCGCTTGCTGTTTGATGTTGTTTAAGAATTCGCGTACGACCTTTAGATTGACGTCGGCTTCAAGGAGGGCAGCACGCACTTCTTGGAGCATCGCGTCCATGTTGGCTTCGCTAAGACGTGATTGGCCGCGTAATTTTTTAAAGATTAACTGTAATTTTTCGGATAACGATTCAAATGCCATGCTTTAATATGTCCCTTATTTGGTTAATGATTTTGCTTGGGTCGCCGGAGTCTTGTTCGAGTTTTTCCAGTAATGCCTCGACATCCTGATCGCGTTTGAGCAGCGAAAGTTTTTGTTCGTATTCGGTAAGTTTTTCAAGACTTTGCTTAATGACTTCGCTGACGGCGCTACGCGTAATCTTTTCTTCTTCAGCGATCTCTTGCATCGTCAAATCATAAAAGTAATAACGTTCCATCACTTTCTTTTGATGGCTCGTTAGCAAAACGCCATATTTTTGAAGCAAACGTCCAATCGCCTCAAATTTTGAAATTGTGCTCATAATACATACCCAAATAAATACGATATTGTCAATAATATGATAAATGTCATCGCGAAGTTACGATGAAACATCATGTTTTTATAAAAAGGACCCATGCGCCGATCATGGCGCCAAATCGAAAATATGAACGCCATCACCAAAGCGACGGCAATGTCGATGGCAAAATATGGCACGCCCGCTAACCGAAGCAGAAACGTGATGACCATGTCCACGGCGATGAATATTAATAGCGTAGTCAGAAATCCCATCAATCTTCTCCTAAACACAAACCGTACAAGTACGATTCTAAATCGAATTCATCCAGATCATCAAGCGTTTCGCCCAGTCCGATAAAACGAACGGGAACGCCGATTTGGTCGCGAATCGCCAAGATGATGCCGCCCTTTGAGGTTCCATCCATCTTCGTGATGATGACTCCGGTCAATCCGGTTGCTTCGGCAAACGCCGAGGCTTGAAAAACACCGTTTTGTCCCGTCGTCGCATCGATGATTAAAAAGACTTCATCTGGGGCATCAGTGTAAAAACGGGCAATCGTTCGGCGGACCTTTGATAGTTCCGCCATTAAGTTGGCTTTTGTTTGCAAACGACCAGCGGTGTCGACGATGACAAGATCGTAATGTCCAGCGGTGGCGGCTTCCATGCCTTTGTAGGTTACGGCCGCCGGATCTTCGCCGGGACGACCGGAGACGATATCAGCTCCGAGTCGTTTGGCCCAAATGCCAAGTTGTTCTTGGGCTCCGGCTCTAAATGTGTCACCGGATACCAACAATACTTTTTTATGTTGCTTTTGATAGCGATGCGCCAATTTGGCAATCGTTGTGGTTTTGCCCACGCCATTGACACCCACGATCAAAATAATCGTTGGACGGCCTTCTTTAAATGTTATTTCCGTGTGCACGTCTTGACCGCTTTGGGCATAGCCGATAAACATTTTATCAACTAACATTTCATTAATCGCGGTGGGATCAGTGATGCCTTGATACGCACTTTCGGTTTTGGTTGCCACAATGATGTCATCGACGAGTTTGACGCCGATGTCGGCTTCGATCAAGATGTCTTCGAGTTCTTGAAAGTATCCCTCGTTAATGCGCTCATAGCGCCTGCTAAGCGCTTTTAGACGATCAGAAAAAGTCGCCCGGCTTTTAGTTAATCCAACGACATATTTTTCCTTAACAGACTTGTTTTTACCTTTAATTTTCTCTTTAAGAAACGAAAATAATCCCATGGTCAAATCGCTTTCTTACGCAGAGCGTCTTTTGCCGCGGCTTGTTCAGCGATTTTTTTGCTCGGCCCGCTACCGCGTCCAAGTTCGGTACCATCATGGGTAACGGCAACGCTGAAGCGCCGGTCATGAGCCGGTCCCGCTTCTTCGACGACGATGTATTTGACGGCTTCGCGGTGATCGGCTTGGATAATTTCTTGTAACTGGGTTTTATAATCAGTTAACTCTTCGACATTGATACCTTCGATATCTTGGGAAAATAGCGTCTTAATGACGCGTTTGGCCACGAAGAAACCTTGATCGATATATATAGCGCCCATCAATGATTCGAGCACATCTTCCATAATCTTCTTTGAAGTGGCGACAAGGTCACGCGACATGCTGGGACCGATTTTGACATAATCAGCAAGGCGATAGTCTTTGGCAATCCGGAACAAATTGTCGGTTTGAACGAGTTTCGCCCGTGTTTTGCTCATTAGACCCTGATCAAAATGAGGTTGTTTGCGGTATATGAGTTCGGCAACGACTAGCGAGATGATAGCGTCACCCATGAACTCCAGGCGCTCATAGTCGGGTCCTTTTTCATCGGTCTCGACATGGTATGAAGGATGCGTCAAAGCTTGTTCGTATAGCGAATTGTTTTTGCCGATGATGTTAAATTTTTGTAAAAGGTCACTGACCGGAAGCATCATTTAATCCTTCTTTAATCAAATTGACAACGTCGGCGCGGGCCATCTTCAAGGCGACTTCAAGGGCATATGAAAAACTAAACCCATCGCTACTTCCATGGGCCTTGACAACGACCCCATTAACGCCTAAAAGCATCGCGCCACCATAGGTTTTATAGTTGAGGGACGTCTTTAAATCATCAAATCCGCCTTTTGATAACAGATAACCAATTTTCGTGAAGATATTGCGTTTGAAGGCGGTTTTGATAAGGTTATTCATCAATACGAAGATACCTTCGCATCCTTTAAGGAAGATATTTCCGGCAAACCCGCCGCTAACGATGACATCGGCGACGCCGTTAAGCGCTTCGCGAGCTTCGACGTTACCCATAAAGCCCGGATACGCTTCGGCTTTAAGTAATTGGTGGGCTTCTTTTAGCTCTGGTGAACCTTTTTTCTCCTCTGATCCATTGGAAAGTAGAAACACTTTGGGAAGTTCTAGACCATAAATTTTTTTAGCAAATATCGAACCCATTTTAGCAAACTGGACGATTTGAGTCGGATTGTTTTCGTTATTGGCTCCAATATCAAGTACAACTGCTTTCTTGCCCCGAATGGCCGTTGGAAACGGCGACATGAGCGCGGCTCTTTCAACGCCTTCAATAAGCTTCAACTTTAAGGTTGCGGCACTTAAGAAACCTCCGGTCGATCCGGCGCTGACGATGGCGTCGGCATTACGTTCTATCATCGTGTTAATGGCCACGAGCATCGATGATTTTTTCATGCGAATAACTTCCATCGCTCCAGCTTCCATCGGGACGATTTCGCTTGAAGCAACGATTTCGCCGACTGCTTGTAGCGGCGCTAATTCCTCGGGATTGCCGACAAGAATCAGTTTAACGTCATCATTGCGTTTTAAAAATAGTTTGATGCCTTCGATGGTCGCCGCAGTTCCGTGATCAGAACCCATCATATCGACAACGATTGTTTTCATAAGTACCTCTTGTGTGATTTTATTGTCAAATCAGTATATATAACATAACGAATATCATTTGATAAATCAAATGAATGCGTTATGCGTATGGAGTGTCGCTTAACTCGTTTTGCGCGATTTTTAAAATATCTTGGCCATCGCTAGGTGGGTTTTCGATGATACTAGCGGCATCAATACGCGCTAATTCAAGCATCTTGTAATCTTTGTAAACATCGACGTAGCTAAATGTCGGAAGTCCCGCTTGCCTGATGCCGATGAGTTCCCCCGGACCTCGATAAGCCAAATCTTGCTCAGCGATGTAAAACCCGTCATCGGATGAAGACAATACTTGTAGACGCGCATGCTCTTGCGGATTATCGATATCGGTGACTAAAACCATATGGGCCGCCGTTCCGTCGCGGCCAATCCGTCCGCGTAGCTGATGGAGTGAAGCCAGTCCAAATCGATGGGCGTCATAAACGATCATCAAATTAGCCCGCGCCACATCAATGCCAACTTCGATTACTGTCGTGGAAACGATAATCGGTGTCCGTCCCGTATAAAAATCGGTAAGCGCCGCATCTTTGTCCTCAGAACTCATGCGACCATGTATAAGACCGACATTCATGGGATATTTTGTCGCATACATCTCATAGAGCATTTCGGCGGCATACATCGAAGTGTCGGTTTCGTCAATTAGCGGGGCAATAATGAACACCTGACGTTTTTCTTCTAACGAACGGGTGATAAGTTTTTCGATTTGTTGATCATCACTACCATGAATCGCGGTAGTCACCTGGCGTTTTGCAAACGGAAATTGCTTAATCGTCGTAATGTCCATATCGCCAAATAGCGTCAATGCTAGCGTGCGTGGAATCGGAGTGGCACTCATTAAGAGCAAATCGGCGCGTTCGCCTTTATTGGATAACATGCTCCGCTGCGAGACGCCAAAACGATGTTGCTCGTCAATAACGGCCAATCCAAGCGATTGATAAATCACATCGCTAGAAAATAGCGCATGGGTGCCAATCACGACATCGACAAGACCATCAAGCAGCGCTTCTTTGACATTGTTCTTTTCCCGTATGGAAAGCCCGCCGACGAGTAGCGCAATACGAATGCCGGTATATTGATAAAACTTTGAAAGTGTCACAAAGTGCTGCTTGGCTAATGCGTCAGTTGGAGCCATCAAGGCACCTTGGTCGCCCCTTAGATAATTAGCATACAAAGCAATCGCGGCCACGGCGGTTTTACCGCTACCGACGTCGCCTTGAAGTAAGCGGTACATCAGCGTGTCCTTCTTCATGTCAGCGATTATTTCATTGGTGGCCACCATTTGATCGGTGCTTAGTTTAAACGGCAAACTGGCGATAAATGAAGTGAGTTTCTCGCTATTAAGTCGTGGTTTTCCATTTTTGTGGAGCAACGTGTTTTGGCGGCGAATCAACTGGGTTTTGATGCTGAATTTAAGCGCTTCTTCGTATTTATAAACGCGTAGTCCGGCGTAAACATCTTCAAAACCAAGCGGGAAATGAAGTTTTTTCAGGGCATCCTTTTTTGGTAGTAATTTATATTTGTCACGCAAGAAGGCGGGCACAATATCGGTTATGCTTTTTATACCCTCAATAAAAACACGTTCAACGAGACCGTGAAACACATGTTGTTCGATGCTATTAGGGAGACGATAGATGGGTCGAATGACGTCTTCAGGGGCAATTTGACCTTTACGCAGCGTCACAAGGCTAAACGCGTATTTTCTTTGATCGTAATTTCCAATCAAAGTATAGCTTTCTCCAAGTTTGACAAGGCTACGTAAGTACGGACGATTAAACGCCACGACTTTATAACTGCGGCCGCTACTTGACTTGAAATTAAACGACACGATTTGGTAGCGTTGCGCTTTGGTAAATGTCGGCGCGGTAATTGCCGTGCCAAATAACACCAACCTTTTTCCGTGAAAAAGCGGCAGTTCTTCGCTTAACCGATAATCATCATAGCGGTAAGGAACATGGTTAACGACATCAATAGGTGAGGTAATGCCCATTTCCACAAGGGTGGCAGCCAATCGCTTTGAATTCGTCAATTTCATTACTTAATAATAGCAAATTAAAACGGGGCTTGCGGGCCCCGTTTGTGCATATCGCTATTCAACTCCGATTAAAAACGAATAGACAGGCTGGTTGCCTTCGCGGACGTCAAATTCGACATCCCCGAATTTGTCTTCAAATTTCTTCACGAGCTTGTCGAGTTTCTTGGCCTCGGCCCCTTCGCCGTAGATAATGGTGACGATGCTGGTCATGTCATCGATCATCGATGTCAATAACTTATCAAGCGTATGATACATATCTTTACTTGAAGCGACGATTTTCTTTCCAGATAGCGCCATGTAATCATCCTTCTTAATGGTGATGCCATCGATCGTCGTGTCCTTAATCGAGAAGGTAATCGCGCCCGATTGAACTGACGACAAGGCGCCATTCATTTCTTCAAGGTTTTCCTCAAGTTTGGCTTCGGGATTAAACATCATGCAGGCGACGAGCCCTTGGGGAATCGTCTTGCTGGGGATGACGTGGACGGAACGCTCTTCGCCCAAGACGGCGACGGCTTGGTTAGCCGCGAGCACGATATTGGGATTATTTGGCAAAACAAACACGTGTTTAGCCTTGATTTTCTTAATCGCGGTGACAAAATCTTCGGTAGCCGGATTCATTGTTTGGCCGCCGCTGACGATATAATCAACGCGTAGTTCCTTAAACATTTTTTCAAGGCCAACGCCCGCGGCTACGGCGACAATTGCATACTCTTTTTCTTCTTCCTCGACCTTTTCGGTATGCAAACTTTGATGTGAGTGCTTGACGTCTTTTAGTTTATTGTCATCGGACAAATGGCTATGCTGTTCCGACATGTTTTCAATCTTGAGGGTGACGAATTCACCGAATTGTTGAGCGTAACTTAAGATATTGCCTGGGAGCAGTGTATGAATGTGCACTTTGACAATGTCATCGTCACGAACCATGACAATCGAGTTACCATGAGAATTTAAGACATTGTTAAAGCGTTTTTCGACGAATGGTTTCTTTTCCGATTCGCCCGCGCCGATACGCAGGATAAATTCGGTGCAGTAACCGAATTCTTCGGCTTCCATCGAAGCCCCGGCCATCTCGCGCGGTTCTTCAAATGCCGTCGCTTGGTTTTTCTCGATTACTTTGTCATAAAGCGCCGAGACGAAGCCTTCCATAATGCGGATGAGACCCGCACCGCCGCTATCGACGACACCAACTTCTTTTAATATGGGAAGAAGATCTGGCGTGCGCTTCAGCGATTCACGGGCTTCTTTGAGCATGAAATCGAGCGCGCCTTCGACTTGCCAACTTTCATTGACTTGGTCGAGCAAAGCCTGACTGGCTTCACGAACAACGGTTAAAATCGTGCCTTCAACCGGACGCATGACGGCTTTATAGGCGATTTCTTTACCCATGGTCCAGGCTTCGGCAAACTCGACGGCGTTAATGACCTTTTTACCTTCAAGTGCCATCGCGAAACCACGGAAAATCTGACTGGTGATGACTCCTGAATTACCACGAGCGCCCATCAATAGACCTTTGGAGAAGGCTCTGGCAATTTCGTAGATGTCTTCATCGTTACGATTAGCGACTTCTTTAGCGCCGCTAGACATCGTTAAGTTCATATTCATCCCGGTATCGCCATCGGGCACCGGAAATACGTTTAAGGCATCGACTTCGGGGTAATAGTTATATAGTTGGTTGGCCCCCGAAATGATCATCTTCTTCAGATCGATTCCGTTGATTGTTTTCATTGATTAGCTCCTAAATAAAAAATGCTAAAGCGTCTTCAGCCCTTG
>Ga0116204_1000828_pt1 | contig 17655 bp, 17 predicted proteins | sample LakKivwa52mmetaG_FD_94481 | JGI IMG/M metagenome (GOLD analysis project Ga0116204, IMG submission 94481) | Anoxic lake water microbial communities from Lake Kivu, Rwanda to study Microbial Dark Matter (Phase II) - Lake Kivu water 52m metaG | ecosystem: Environmental > Aquatic > Freshwater > Lake...
AACCAAAAGGGGATGAGCGCTCCTTCCCCGCTGCCTGCTTAAGGCTGAAGGAGAACCTCGCCGAGGTCCGCAGCGGTGGATGGACCCGCCACGAGGGGATAGATCTGGCCGGAAAGACCCTTGGGATCGTAGGACTGGGGTCCATCGGAAAATTGGAGGTCTGTCTTAAATAAGAATGGATAAAAAGACCATTTCGTCTAAAGCCTTGTCCCTACGCGCTGCTGGAGAGCTCTATCCGCGGGAAGACGACGAACTGGAGGACTTCTTTCGGGGTAGCATCGATCGCTTTTGCGACATTGCCTTTCGGCTGCAATCCTATACGAAAGTTCTGGATGTGGGGGCCGGTCAAGGGATGCTCGCCGGCCTTCTTAGCCATTTGGGCCACGAGTGCGACGCCCTGGATATCTCCGATCAGACCAAAAGGTATGCCGGCATCTACCGACGACATGCAATTCATTTCAGGGTGTGCAACAGCGAAATTGATCCCCTCCCTTTTGCGGATGACACCTTCGATGCCGCGGTCTGCTGTCAGGTACTGGAGCATTTCACCCATTCCCATCTTCCTGTCATGAGGGAAATACTGAGGGTATTGAGACCCGGGGGGATTGTCGAGATCGATGTGCCAAATGCTGTATGCTTTCGGAACCGGAGCCGGATGGTCCGGGGCAAGCATATCACCTATGATTACCGGGATCATTACCTCCATGCCGTTCCGGTTTGCTACAAGGGGCATTCCTTCTATCCTGCGCGTCACAACCGCGAGTTTACGCGACAAGAATTGCAGATGCTCCTGGAGGAAGCCGGTTTCCGGAAGATCGAGGTTACATTCCTCAAGTCCCGCCGATACCGGGAGGGCTTGGAACGGCTCCGTTCCCTCGGGAGCGCTTTGAGGGACGTGGTACCATCCCTGCGGAAGTCGCTCATCGCCTTTGCGGAAAAGGGATAAACACGGGGTTGGTCGGCGCTCTTCAATCTACTTTGTTTCGTTCAATTTCCCGCTTGACAAAGAAAAATTTCCCTGTTAGTCAGAATCGCGATTTGTGGATGGTGGGCGCTTTATTGGCAGGAAGTCGTCCCGAGGTTTTTCCAAAGCCAATAAGAACAACCAATTATTTGACATTAAGCAGGGGGGCGTATGTTCATCTGGCTTTTTCACCGTATCAGCGGTGTGACCCTGATCGTTCTATTCGGCATCAAAATTCTCACCAGCTACTTCCTTTTCACGAAAGACAAGAAACCCGACTGGGCCCTGAGCCTCCATAGGCATCCCGTTCTGGACATCCTCATTCTTGTCCTTTTCACCTTTCACAGCATCTACGGCTTGAGAACCGTAGCGATCGACCTCGGTTACCGGAAAGAAAAGCAGTTGTTCTGGGTGGCAAACGTGGCTGCAACCCTCATCTCCGTGGCGTTGATTTTCTTCTATGTCAGGGCTTAACAGGAATGGTTAATCACGATATTCTCATTGTCGGCGGCGGTCTTACCGGTCTTCGGGCCGCCGTCGGGCTTTGCGACCGGTTCAATGTGGGACTCGTTTCCAAGGTCTATCCGACGCGATCCCATTCCATCGCGGCGCAGGGCGGCATCAACGCCCCCCTGACCAACAACCCCGACAGCCGGGACGACTCCTGGGAGAAACACACCTTCGACACGGTCAAGGGAAGCGATTATCTGGCCGATCAGGATGCCGCGGAGATGATGTGCAGGGAGGCGGCGCCGATCGTCTACGAGATGGAACACTGGGGCTGCCCGTTCAGCCGGTTTTCCGACGGCACGATCGCCCAGCGCCCCTTCGGCGGCGCCGGCTATCCCCGGACCTGCTATTCCGCCGACATCACGGGCCATGTATTGCTCAACACCCTTTACGAACGGGCTGTGGCCAAAGGGGTCACGATCTACCCGGAATGGTTCGTCACTTCTCTGTGCATCGAAGACGGCCAGTGTCACGGCGGCGTCGTCCTGGATATCCGCACGGGCGAGCTTATCCCGGTCCGCGCCGGGGTGACGTTCTTCGGCACCGGGGGGTACGGACGGGTCTTCCAGCACTCCACGAACGCCCTGATCAACACGGGAAGCGGCATCGGGATGGCCTACACGGCGGGCGTCCCGCTCAAGGACATGGAGTTCGTCCAGTTCCACCCCACTTCGCTCATCGGCACGAATATCCTCATGACGGAGGGATGCCGCGGCGAGGGCGCTTACCTGCTCAACAACCTGGGGGAGCGCTTCATGCAGCGTTACGCGCCGACGGCGATGGAGCTGGCGCCCCGCGACATCGTCTCCCGGTGCATCCAGACCGAGATGGACGAAGGGCGGGGGTTTGAGCACCCCCTGGGCAAATACATCCAGCTCGACCTGAGGCATCTGGGGGAAAAGAAGATCCAGGAGCGGCTTCCCGGAATCCGACAGATCAGCATCGATTTTATCGGCATCGATCCGGTCCGCGAACCGATCCCCATCATGCCCGCCCAGCACTACTCCATGGGAGGCATCGATGTCGACAAGCGGTGCGCCTCGGAAGTCCGCGGGTTCTATGCCGGCGGCGAATGTTCCTGCGTCAGCGTCCACGGTGCCAATCGCCTGGGCGGCAACTCGCTTCTGGATACGATCGTCTTCGGGAAACTGGCGGCAAAGGCAATCGCTGAAGACCTCGAGGGCGGCATCCCACGGGCGGAGGAGAAACCCCTCCTGAAGTTGCAGGATAGCGTGGAGGCCACGCTTCGAAAACTGGCGTCGCCCGGTCGGGAGAGACCCGCTCTCCTCCAGGCCGAACTGAGCGCCGTGATGAGCGAGAAGGTGGGCATCTTCCGGACCAAGGAGGAGCTGGACCAGGCGCTGCAGAAGGTCCTCGAGATCAAGCAGCGGTATCGCGACGTCGGAGTTTCCTCATCGGCCCGGCACATGAATTACGAACTCACAGGCGCCGTGGAGCTGGATTATATGATCGAGGTGGCCCATACGATCGTCCTGGGGGCAATCCTCAGGGAGGAGAGCCGGGGTTCCCACTTCCGCCTGGATTTCAACACCCGGAACGACAAGGATTGGCTGAAGCATACGATCGCCCGGATGGGCCCCGACGGCGATCCGGCCATCACCTTCAAGGAGGTGGCGATTACGAGGTACGAACCCATGGAGAGAAAATATTGATGGGGTCGCGCGCCTTGCCTCTGGAGCTTTTTGCGAAGCCGTCTGCTGACCGTCTTGAGAGCTTATTGAGGGGACAGGAATATTGATCAAAGCCAGTGCATACACCTTCAAAATTCTCCGGTATGACGCGAAGGCGCCGGGCACAAAACCCCGCTTCGCGACCTACCGGATCGCTGTGATTCCCGGTCTGACCGTGCTGGCGGTGCTGCTTCGGATCCGCGACGAGATCGACGGAACGCTCTCGTTTCGGTGCTCGTGCCGGTCCGCCGTCTGCGGGTCCTGCGCAATGGTGATCAACGGCAAGATCGATCTCGCCTGCAGGATACAAGTGGCCGCCTTCAACACCGATACGATCATCCTGGAACCCCTGCCCAATTTAGAGGTGATCCGGGATCTGGTCGTCGACATGACGCCTTTCTGGCAGATGTACGAAAAGATCCAACCCTATCTGATCCGGAAGAGCCCCGTTCCGGAAAAAGAGATCCCGCAAAGCGAGGAGGAGCGCCTGCGGATTGACCAGTACGTCAACTGCATCCTCTGCGCCTGCTGCTACGGCGCCTGCCCGGTTCTCGCACGGGAGCCAGAATACGTGGGTCCGGCGGCGGCGGCCAAACTCGAACGGTTCGTCCTCGATTCCCGGGACGACCGGCCCGCTGGGGCGCTGGAGATCCTCAACAACGAGAAGGGCGTATGGGCCTGCGACACCCTCTTCCGCTGCATCGACGCCTGCCCTAAGGAAGTGCGGCCCACCGATGCCATTGTCGGTCTGCGTAAGGCGCTGGTGAAACACCGTTTCCAGAAGCTGCTCAAGGAAAACGAAAAATGAAGCTTAGCTATTCCCTCATCACGAGACGGACCTTTCTCAACACGCTTTTCGGCGGCTGGCTCGTCGCCTTCTTCTCCGGAACCTTCTATGCCCTCATGAAGTTCGCTTTTCCAACCCTGGGCAAGGAGCCCGATTTTGTCGTCCTGAACAAGAAGGATTTTATCGGTCTGGCAAATAATTCGATCAAGCGTTTCCCCTGGGGCGGCACGGTGGGGCTCTATTATACGAAGGCCGACGGCAGCGTCATCGCCCTGAAGGGGGTCTGCAGCCACATGGATTGCAATGTGGACTACAAGCCGGCGGAGAAGCGTTTTTACTGCGCCTGTCACCAGGGATGGTTCGACGAAAACGGGAAAAACGTCGCCGGTCCGCCGCCCAAGCCGCTGGAAATCTTCGTGATCTCGGAAGAGGGGGAAAAACTGATCATCGCCAAGAAGGGGGTCAAGGTTGAACTGCCCAAGGCTTAAAGACTGGCTGGATGAGCGTTATGACTGGGAAGGGATAAAGAAGCTGGCCAAAAGCAAGCTCATCCCGGAACATCGTTACGACCTCTGGTACTACACCGGCGGGATCACGCTCTTTCTGTTCATCCTCCAGTTTATGACGGGGATGCTGATGGCCCTGTACTATGTCCCCCACATCGATTTCGCCCACAAGAGCATCATAGAAATCGTCACCAAACTGAACATGGGCTGGTTTTTCCGGTCGCTTCACCACTGGGGGTCGCAGCTCTGCGTCGCCTTTCTGTTCATCCACCTGTTTGGCACGCTGCTGCTGAAGTCTTACCGCAAGCCCAGGGAAATGGTCTGGGTGACCGGATTCATCCTCCTGGGCATCTCGATCTTCTTCGGGCTGAGCGGCTACTTACTCCTCTGGGATGAACGCGCCTTCGCAGCTACCCGCGTGGCGACGGGGGGGGCCGGCGCCTTTCCCGTCATTGGGTGGTTCATCAAGGCCTTTCTGCGGGGGAGCATGGATGTGACCGGCGACACCCTCCTGCGTTTCTATGCCTTTCACGTGGCGATTCTGCCGATCATCACCCTTTGCCTGGTCGGCCTGCATCTGATTCTGGTGCAATATCACGGGATGAGCGTCCCCCTGTCGCTGGAGAAGGAAAAACCGCGAGAAGCCCCTTTCTTTCCAAATGTCTTCTACAAGGATCTGATGATCTGGCTGGTGGTGATGGGGGTTCTCGTGACGCTGACAGTCCTCCTGCCGCCGGAGATAAATCCGAAGGCCGATCCCCTGGCCCCGCCGCCGGAAAACATCAAGCCCGAATGGTATTTTCTCTTCCTCCTCGAGACCCTGAAACTCTTTCCCGGTGAAATTCTGGGGCTCAACGGGGAGACGATAGCCATCCTGCTGGTCGCCGGTGCGATCCTCTTTTTCTTTCTCATCCCCTTTTTCGACCGGAAATCGTCACGGGGCGAGAAGAGCCCGCTCTTTACGTGGATCGGCGTGATCTATCTTCTCTACTTCCTCACGATGACGGCGGTGGGGTATCTGAGTTAAGGAGTTTCCATGCGAAGGATCGAAATTGTCGAACACTGTTTGAAAAGATCTCTTCTTTCCCGTCGTCGCTGGTTATTGTCGCCGGTCCTAGTACTCCTAATGAACACCGCGACATCCTGGGCGGCGGACAAGATCGTAAAAATCGACGTTTTCCCCCCGACGCCCTACGACGGCTATATCATCTATGAAAGCCTGGCCGTTTTCTGGCTCTTCATCATCGGCCTCATCGTCATCATCCGTATGAAGCTCCGGGAAATCGAACGCATCCAGGAACTTGGCGTGGAGAATGAAGACAAGGACGCTCCAATGCTGAGGTGAATATGGAATACCAAACCCTGTTTGTCGATATCAAGCAAAACATCGGCATCGTCTGGATGAACCACCCGAAGCTGCACAACGCGCTCAACGGGACCATGATAGCGGAGTTGACCGCTGCGATGCGAGCCCTCAGCGACGATCCGGCGGTACGCGCCGTGGTCCTCGCCGGGGCGGGCGAGAGCTTCTGCGCCGGCGCCGATATGAAATGGATGCAGGACATGGCCGTCGGCTCCTTCAAAAAGAACCAAACCGACGCCGAGAAATTCGCGACCCTGCTGCACACAATCAACACCTTGAAAAAGCCGACGATCGCCCGCGTGCACGGCCCGGTGTTTGCGGACGGCATCGGGCTGGTCGCTGCCTGCGACATGGCGGTCGCGGCATATGAGGCAGAGTTCTGCCTCTCCGAAGTCCGTTTCGGCCTGATCCCGATGGTGACCGGCCCCTACGTGATACGGGCGATGGGTGAACGAGCAACCCGCCGCTACTCATATACCGCCGAGCGTTTCACCGCCGCCGAGGCTTACCGCATCGGTCTGGTAAGCGACATCGCACCGCTGGAGGATCTCGACGCCAGGATCAACGAACTGCTCGGGCAACTGCTCCAGGGCGGCCCTATCGCACAGACGATTTCCAAGCACTGGATCCGTATGGTGGCGGGCGTCCCCGCTGCTCCTGACCTGATCAAAGAGAGCGCAGGATACCTCGCCGAGGTGCGCGCCTCGCAGGAGGGTCGGGAGGGGATCCTCGCTTTCCTCGAAAAGCGCGAGCCGGCATGGCTGGGTCAGGTAAAGAAAGCCCCAACGAAAAAGAGGGTCACGCCTAAAACAAGGCGCCAGAAATGAAATGAGACGTCCCCTGAGCGACCTGCCTGAAGGAGATGTTCATCTCTGGGTGGCGTTTCCGGACGAATGGACAACTCCTTCCCAGATCGCTTCCGCCCGCAGCATCCTCGATGGCGAGGAGATCGCCCGGATGGAGCGCTTCCGTTTTCCGGAGCACCGGCATCTGTTTCTGGTGAGTCATCTTCTTGTCCGGACGGCGCTTTCGCATTACTCAGACCGTCCACCGGGCGCCTGGCGCTTCATGAACGACAATAACGGCAGGCCGCTGATCGATCCGGCTGCGGAACCCGTTTCGCTTTCGTTCAGCCTTGCCCATACCTCAGGCCTTGCGGTCGTGGGTGTGGCCAGAAAAAGCGATATCGGTGTGGATGTCGAACAGGTCGGCCGCCGGGTAGATGCCGCAGGATTGAGCAGGCGTTTTTTCTCACCGGAAGAAGCTGCAGCGCTGGAGAACCTGCCGCCCGGCCGCCTGGAGGAGCAGTTTGCCCTGTACTGGACCTTGAAGGAGGCTTACATCAAGGCGCTTGGCCTCGGTCTTTCCCACCCGCTCGATTCCTTTGCCTTTCGCCTGACGGGAAAAAGTCCGTACCGGATCGATTTTTCCGCAGCGGATCCGCAGGACCCCGAGAAATGGCGATTTGCCCTGATCGAACCTCGGCGAGCGTATGTTGCTGCCGTTTGCACGGCTTCTATCCAACATAAACCCTTTGAATTAAAATGCTGCCATGCATTTCCGTCGGGCGGGTCGGCGCCTTTGAGCAGTGCGTCGCTCGGCCTCTCGGCCGGCGTTGTCTGCGCATCGGCAGGTCTTGAAAGGGAGTCATGAAACGGATCATCGTGCAGCTCTATGAAATCCAGGAGCCCCGGGAGGCGGAGCGGCTGGTCGAGATGGGCGTGGACCACATCGGCAGCGTGATCCTCTCGCCCGATCAATGGAAGGTCCCCGCCCTCAAGGATGTTGTCAGTCTGGTACGCGGGTCGCCGGCAAGAAGCGCCCTGATTCCTCTCATCAACAATGTCGACGACATCCTTCGCGCCCTGGACTACTACCAGCCCGATTTGGTCCATTTCTGCGAACTCATCCCCCTGGCGCCGCGGGACCGCGCCCGGCGTGAGGAGCTCTGCACGGAGTTGATCCGGATTCAGCGGGTCGTGAAGAAAGAATTTCCCCCCATCGGGATTATCCGGTCCATCCCCATTCCCAAGCCGGGCCTGGCAGAACCGGAGCCCGTCCGGGAGACGATCCTGAAAATCACCGACGCGCTTTCCGAAACGAGCGATTTCTTCATGTCGGACACACTTCGCGGGTACGGGGAACCGGCAGCCGCCCAGCCCGTGGCCGGTTATGTCGGCATCACCGGAGAGGTGTGCGACTGGGGCTTGGCTGCCGTGCTCGTGGGAGCGACCCCAACTCCCGTCATCCTCGCCGGCGGCATATCGCCGGACAACGTCGCTGCTGCGATCGGCCGGGTTAAACCCGCGGGGATCGACAGTTGCATGCAGACCAACGCCCGGGACCCGCGCGGGAAGCCCATCCGATTCCGAAAGGACATGGACCGGGTCCGTCGTCTCCTGGACGAGGTCCGCCGGGCAGAGGAGATGACCGGGAGCGTATCCGGAAATTTATAGCCTCTCGCCGCGTACCGAGATCGTCTCGACCGCCATCGGGATGTTCTTTCCCGCCAGGGCCATCCCCTTGCGGACGATGACGGGCAGCGCCTGACAGCAGGGAACCTCCATGACCGCAACCGTGACACTTTTGATCGCCGCTGTCGCAAAGATCGCGGCGAATTTTTTTACATACTCTTCCGTATCGTCCAGTTTTGGACAGCCCAGGAGGACCGTCTTTCCCTGGAGCAGACCGTCGTGAAACTGGGGATAGGCGACGGGAGTGCAGTCCGCTGCCACGAGAAGCTCGGCCCCACGGAGGAACGGCGCCGTCGGCGGGACGAGGTGGATCTGAACCGGCCAATGGGTGAGGGCCGAGACGCCGGAGCCGGCATGCGCGACGGGAACGTTGGCCTTCTCGCAGGCGGTCTGCGGCGCGAAAGTCTGCATCAGCGTGGACGGGCAGCCGCAGGGCATCGTCTTGTCGGCGTGAGCGGCCATTTTGGGGACATGTTGGCTGTGTCCATGCCCGCCGCTTGCGGCAGCCGCTTTCCCGGACATGTGCTCTTTTACGGCCACCTCGTCGAAGGCCTCCGCCTCCGCATCCACGACCTGGAGCGCACCCTCGGGGCACTCGCCGAGGCAGGCCCCGAGGCCGTCGCAGTATTTCTCCGCCACCAACTGCGCCTTGCCGTCCACGATCCGGATGGCGCCTTCGGCACATGAGGGGACGCACAATCCGCAACCATTGCATTTTTCCGCATCGATCCGTATAATCTTTCTTAAGCTTTTCATGATGACCTCCCTGTAAACGTTTTGTTTGAGTTAGGGGTTCATTCCCCTTTTTATTTGCGGCTCAACTTCTCTCATAGGAAGGTAAAAAGCGCTTTGACATAAGTCAAAGAAGCAGGTAATTTGTTTTATATCGGCCAATCGGAGGCCGCGGATCGGGACTGATCCGGTCTGTGCGCTCAGGAGGTGCGGATGGTAGATGTGATCAAACAGCTTGCCGGCATGCCCCTTTTTACCGGCCTTTCAAAGACGCAATACGAGGCGCTGGCCCGGATCGCCGTTCGGCGCTCATTCCGGAAACGGGAAAGGATTTTCTCGGAAGGTGACGAAGGAACCGGCTTTTACATGGTCGTCGAAGGCCGTGTGAAGATCTTCAAGGTCTCCGCCGAAGGGAAGGAGCAGATCCTTCACCTGTTTGGCCCGGGAGAGTCGTTCGGGGAGGTGTCGGTATTTACCGGTCGCGGATTTCCGGCCGATGCGGTCACGGCGCTCCAGACGACCCTTCTGTTTTTTCCACGAATGGCTTTCAGCGCTCTGATTCAGAAAGACCCGGCCCTCGCTCTCAACATGCTGGGCCAGCTGTCGATGCGCCTGCGCCATTTTGCGGACCTCATCGAGGACCTGTCGCTCAAGGAGGTGCCGGGGCGGCTTGCAAAATACCTGCTCTATCTAAGCAGCAAGGATGGCGATCGCGAGATGGCGCTGGATATTTCAAAGGGGCAGCTCGCATCGGTCCTGGGAACAATCCCCGAAACGCTATCCAGGATTCTCGCAAAAATGCACAGGCAGGGGTTGATACGCTTGCGAGGGGCGCGTATACTGATTCTCGACCGCCGGGGCCTCGAAGCGATCGCCCTGGAGGGCAGGCTGGGATGACCCCCCGTTTTACCGAATGAAAGTGAGGTGACACGTTATGGAGATCATTGATTTGCGCAGCAGGGAGGTGTTTGGCAACGATGGGCGGGGCGTCGCGGTTATCGTGGATGAGCCGCATCTGAAGATTGACCAGATCGGCCTGGAATCGGGAAAGGCGGTTCCCGTCCACAAAGTCGATGCCCCGATGACCATTCAGGTCGTACACGGCGATGGACTCTTTTTCGTGGCAGGGGAATCCGTCCGGATCGGGACGGGGAAGCTTCTCCGCATTGCCGCGGGATCCTCGCTGGGGATCTTGAACAATTCGGAAGCTTCTCTGGTGTTAATGGTCATCAAGACGACTCGGCAGGAAGCGGTTCCGAGACAATCTTTTTTGAGCAATAGGGCGGGCGCCTTTGTCAACTTCGTCGATTTCGCACCGCTGAAGCCGGGAACAGAGGAGGCGTTTCAGGAGTGGTTCCGCCATTCCAGCGAGGTCTTCGCAAAGCACCCCGGTTTCATCTCCCGGACCCTTCTCGGACCGATTGAAGGAAGCAGCCGCTACGCCGCGGTCGTCGAGCACGAATCAAAAGAAACCTTCATGGATATGCACCTGAGCGACGACCGCGAACAGCTCATTCAGGAGATGGAGCCTCTCATCCACGGCGAGTCGAAACCTCATTTTTATCGCTTGCTCACCTCATATCACGGCAGTAAGTAGAAACAGGGTCTCAGCGGTGGGCAGCGACAGGGACACGGGTGATAAAATGAAAAAAATGTGGACAGATCCGATGAATTGTAATATCCGACAGGGGAAATCGCTCTTTTCTTCATCGACGTGTGTGCAAAAATGATTAAACTCGTCATTATGTAATTCATTCGAGGGACAAATGAGATTCGACATTGCGAAAAGCGGCAGCGGGCTGGTATACGAAATCAGAAATATCGTGAATGTGGCCGATAAATTGAAGCGTTCGGGCGTCGATGTGATCTGGGAAAACATCGGCGATCCCGTCCAGAAAGGGGAGAAGATTCCCGACTGGATGCGGGAGGTCCTCATCGACCTCCTTAAAGAGGATCGCACCTATGCTTATTCCCCCACAAAGGGGATGAATGCGACGCGGGAGTTTCTTGCCGAACTCGTCAACCGGCGTGGAAAGGCGCAGATCACCCCGGAGGATATCATCTTTTTCAACGGCCTCGGCGACGCGATCGCCCGCGCCTACAGCGCCATCCGCGTCGACGTGCGGATCATCATGCCGGAGCCGACCTACTCCACGCACCTGCTGGCAGAAGTCCTCCATGCTTCGTTTCCCCCGAATACCTACCGGATGAACCCTTACTGCGACTGGTCTCCAGACATCAACGAACTGGAGCGGAAAGTGAAGAGCCACAAGGCCATCGTCGGGATACTCGTCATCAATCCCGACAACCCCACCGGCTACGTCTATTCCGAGGAGACGCTCCTGCGGATTGTGGAAATCGCCAGGAACTACGACCTGTTCCTCATCTTCGACGAGACCTACCATCAGATCGTCTTCAACGGGAAGACGACCGTCCCGCTGTCCGACATCATCGGGGATGTGCCGGGGATCTGCATGAAGGGGATCTCCAAGGAGTTCCCCTGGCCCGGCGCCCGCTGCGGCTGGATGGAGATCCACAATGCCGACAAGGACGAGACCTTCGCCCGCTATATCGACGCCATCCTGACCCAGAAGATGTCGGAGGTCTGCTCCACCACGCTCCCGCAGATGGCAATCCCCCGGATCATGGCCCACCCGGAGTACCGTTCCTACCTCGACGAGCGGATCCGGCACTACGAAAAGCTCTCCAACATCGCCTACCGGATCCTCAAGGACCTCCCCTACGTCATGGTGAACCGGACCTGCGGCGCATTCTACATGTCGGTCGTCTTCAACGAGGCGATCCTCAACGCTCGCCAGTTCCTGCCGATCGCACAGGACGACATCCGGAAGTATATCGAAAAACTCGTTACGGAGCCCATCGAACTGGACAAACGCTTTGTCTATTACCTCCTGGGCGCCACGGGGATCTGCGTCATCCCTCTGACTTCATTTTTCACCGACACCCCCGGTTTCCGGATGACCCTCCTGGATAAGGACGAGGAGCAGTTCGAAGCGGTGGTCCGGCTGCTGGCAGAGAGGATCGTCGCCTACGTCGAATCATCGCGGTAGCCCTCGATTGCCTCGACCTCGCCTATGCCCCTTGCACAACCTGAAAATCAGATCCCGGAAGAGCGCATTGGAGATTTTTCGGGGTCCCCTGCCCCCGCAGTGCAGCGCCCGCAATGACGACTGCCTGAGCGCTTCAGCGCGAGTTTCGTCTTTGCAGCAAAGCGAGGAGGTGCAGGGTCGAAAAAGGTCCAGCGCACGGAGGGATCAGGATTTTCAGGTTGCGCTATAAGGACGGTCCGATTCTCCGGATGGCAAAATCATTGAAACCGAGGATTTCCGCTCGGGATACTGCACCCGAGGCGACTCGAAGGAGCTCGGCAAAGATCCTTTCCCCCACCTCTCCGACCGACTCGGCGCCGGTGAGCACCGTACCGGCATCCATATCCATATTGTCCTTCATCTTCTCATACAGGGCCGTGTTGGTCGCGACTTTGATCGTGGGCGCGATGGGTGAACCGCAGCATGACCCGCGTCCCGTCGTGAAGACGACGATATGGCAGCCGCCGGCGACCATACCGGTGATTTGTTCGATATCGTGTCCCGGCGTGTCCATCCAGACCAGACCTTTTTTCGTCACCGGCATGGCATAATCGATGACGTCCTGAAGGGGTTTTGTCCCCGCCTTGTAAATACAGCCGAGGGATTTCTCTTCGATGGACGATAGGCCTCCCTCGATGTTGCCGGGGGTGGGCTGCCCTCCCCGCATGTCCACCCCCATGGATATGGCCGCGTTTTCACAGGACCGGATCACTTCGTAACAGCGGGCGGACACCTGCGGATTGACCGCCCGGGCGGCGATCAGATGCTCGGCGCCGATCAGTTCGGTCGTTTCGGCAAGGATCACCGTGCCACCGGCGTCGATGAGCCTGTCGCTCGCAACGCCCAGGGCGGGATTTGCGGAAATGCCGGAGCAGGCGTCCGAGCCGCCGCATTCGGTTCCGAGGATCAAATTCGCGACCCCGACGGCCGTTCTCGAAAGACGGAAAGCCCCGGCAACCATTGTCGCTGCGGCGCTGGCACCCGCGGCTATCGCCTTCACGGACCCGCCCTCATCCTGAATGATCACCAGATGGACCGGTTTACAGGGGCAGGCTTTCCTGATTTCTGCGGCTACATCCTGAGCCCGCAGGGTTTCACAGCCCAGACCGACCACGACGACGCCGTATACGTTCGGATGGGTTCCGTGACCGACGAGGACCCGCTTCGACAGCTCCGCATCGGCCCCAAGCTGGGTGCAGCCGTGCTGATGCTCGACCCAGGTCGTCCCCATCACCGTTTGTGAGATTCCCCTTGCCACGCGGTTTGCACAGACGACCGAAGGAAGGATGAGCACATGATTCCGAACCCCGACCGTTCCCTCTTCCCGACGATACCCCATGAATTCCATACGCTGCCCCTCGTTATTGGTCTTATCCTATGTCATTCAGCGAAAAATCGACAGCCTTTTTATCAGACACCTTCACAGAGATGGATAAACCGATCTTCCATCGCCTCGGCCTTGACAAGGAACGACAACTATGACAATCGCCACCCTATTATGGCGGATAAACCGGGCGGGAAAAAGAAGGAGCGGGAAAAGCGCATCCGGGAGGAACGCGCCCTGCGGCTGCGACGGGCCGAAGCGGAGAACCATTACTTTTCTGCCTCGATGCACTACCGAAGCCGGAATTTCGCGGAGGCGCGGCGCTGCCTTCAAAAAGCGATCATGGTCCAGCCGAACCATCTGTCGGCCCATCAGCTCCTGGCCCAGATCGCCCTCGATGAAAAAAATCTGCCGGAAGCGCTCAGGGTATTGCAGGTCATTGTGAAGAACTGGCCGGAGGAGATCTTCGCCTGTTACTATCTTGGCGTCGTCTTGATGGATCTCCGGAAATACGACGAGGCAAGGGAAGCTTTCCAGGCGTTTCTCGCCGCTTCCGGCGGTCGGCGATCCGTAGCTGCGATCAAGGCCTATCGCAAAAACGCAAGATCCGCGATTCGGGAAGCGGATCGGATCGGCAAACAACAGCCCTTGGCGCCCCCTCCCCCTTCTTCCCCGACCAACGAGACCGCCGATCTTTTTAAGCTTCAACCGACGCCGGTCCGGGAAAAGACAGTCCGGGGCCCTGGGGCTGGAAATTTGACTGGCGCGGCGCGGAGGGCCAGCGCCGTGTCACTGCCTCTGGAAAGATGTACAGCGCCCATCAGGATGCCTGACCTGCGCCTCGCGAAACCTACATCTTCCCCCCGAAAACCGGAATCGCCTCCCGCACAATCCGCCGGACCCCCGGAAACGCCTGCACCGCTCCCGGAGCAATCGGCCGCCGAAGTCCCCAATGCGCTTCTGTTCGATCTCTCCGCCTTTGCCGATCCCACCCGGAGAGCCGGAAAGCCTGCCGTCCGCTTTACGTTCATCAATGAGCCTCTCTTCGCGGAGATGAACCGTTCCGGCGGCGGAAACCCCCATGCCTGGCAGTTGTGGATGGAATACCACCGCATCAGGCTGATCCGGGAGTTCGATGAGCTGCTCTGCCTGGGCCATCTGCGAAACATCGACCAGTACTGGTATCAGATCGAAACCGTCTCCCAGGTCCTGCGGCGTTTCGGCGGGCGGGTCCTTCTGGCCGATGAGGTCGGCCTCGGGAAGACCATCGAAGCGGGCATGGTCCTCAAGGAGTATCTTCTGCGGGGCATGGTCCGCAAGATCCTGGTCCTGACGCCGCCTTCGCTGGTCTCCCAGTGGCGGGAGGAGCTGGAAACGAAATTCGGCTTAGATTTCATCACCACCGAAGATCCGTCCTACCGGGAGGGGGCGGAGGATTTTTGGCGGCGCCACGACCGGATCATCGCCTCCCTCCACACGGCCAAATCCCGCAAGAATATCGATACGATCACCTCCATAGACCATGACCTGGTCATCGTGGACGAGGCCCACGGCCTGCGGAACCGGAGGACCGCCAGCTATCGTTTCGTCAACGAGGTGCGCAAGAAATTCATCCTTCTGCTCAGCGCCACGCCTGTTCAGAACAACCTGCTGGAGCTGTATAACCTGATCACGCTGCTCAAACCGGGCCTCCTGAGCACGGAAGCGGCGTTCAAGAAGGAATACGTCAAGCGGGGCAGCCTCCGGACGCCAAATCATCCGGACAAGCTGCGCCATCTTCTTCGGGAGGTCATGATCCGCAACACCCGCTCCCTTGTGGACGTGAAGCTACCGAAAAGGTTCGCGACCACCCTCTATGTCCCCCCTCTGCCGCACGAAAAGGAGCAATATGAACAGGCCAGCCGCTTCTGCCGCGACTTCTGCGCCGCCAGGGGACAGTCGTCCCTCTGGACCGTCCAGAACCTCCAGATGGCCGCCGGAAGCTCCCCCCTCGCCCTGCGAGAATCGGTCCTCCATCTTCTGGAGAAAAGCGAGGGCATCTCGACCGCCGAGGCGGGCCGTCTCCGGGATCTCGCAGAATGTCTGCAAAAAGGCGATGGAACATCCAAGGGTGCGCAACTGCTCCAGCTTCTGAAGGCGCAGGAAGGCAAGAAAATCGTCTTTGTCAAATACTTGAAGACCCTTGACTATCTGTCGGGGCTGCTGAATTCGGCGGGCGTCCCTTTCGCCGTTTTCAGCGGCGGGATGAACGGTCCACAGAAAGATCAGGGCATCGCCCGCTTTCGGGATGAGGTCCCCGTTCTGCTGAGCACGGAAACCGGCGGCGAGGGGCGGAATCTCCAGTTCTGCAACACCCTGATCAACTATGACATTCCCTGGAATCCCATGCGCCTCGAACAGCGGATCGGCCGCCTCCACCGGATCGGCCAGAGGCGTGACGTCTTTGTCTTCAATCTTTGTCTCGCCGGCAGTATCGAGGATCACATGATGCGCATCCTGGACGACAAGATCCACATGTTCGAACTGGTCGTCGGAGAGATCGACACGATCCTCGGCAACCTCGATTCGGAGCGGGACTTCGGTAGCGTCATTCTGGAGATGTGGGTCCGGGAGGCCGACGAGGCGCAGCGCCGGGCATCCTTTGAGCGGTTCGGCGAGAAGATCATCGAGGCCCGCAAGATTTACGAAAAGACCCGCGCGCTGGATGACGCGCTCTTCGGCGAGGATTATGAGGTGTAGCGCATGGATCTCATCGGTTGGTTCGGAGCGGTCGCGGAACTGGAAGGCGCCCTCGTGGAAGACGGCGGCGGGGGCCGGTTGTCGGTCCTTTTTCCCGACCATCTCCAGCGGCGTCTGCAGGTTGGGGAAATGGAATCTTTCGGGATGGAAGAGCGGGATTCCGATGTCGGGCGTCTTCTCCACGACGGGAATCCCGTTATCGCGGGCATGGGCGCGATCCTCGCCGAAAAGGGACGTATCGCGGCAGCCGAACTTTCGGGGAAACCGCCGCTTCTCCGGACGCCGGAAGCCTTTTTGGACCGCCATTTCACGGCGCAGAACTTCATCTACCGCTATCGCGACCAACAAATTGAAACGGTCCGCTATCTCGTCGTTCCGTTCCTGCTCAGCGCCGTTTCCGACATGAAAACCGAACGGATTGTCACAATCATTCTGAATGAAACGACGCGCACCATGCCAGTGGGCATGGAAAACGACCTGATGACCGCTCTGCCGCAGGTGTTTTCTACATCTGCGATTTCTGCGGCCGCCGACCCGGCCCCTTCCGCGGGCGCCGGCACGAAGGGGACCCTATCGTTAATGAAAGAGATGGTTCGCCGGCAGGCCATGCAGCTCTTCCCCGAATTCCTCCGCAGCGCCGAACGCCGGATGCTTCGCGACCTGGAACGTCTTCAGGAATACTACGGCGCCATCGCCCGGGAAATCGAAACGGGGGCGAAAAAACGGTTAGGCGGCGATGGGGAATGGGAGAAAGCGGCTGGCCGTTTGGAGGCCGCCTGCCTGGAATACGAGAAGAAAATCCAGGATGTCCGCGATAAATACGCCGTCGAAATTCAGGCGGAGCCACTTGGGTCCCTCCGTCTGAAGGCCGCCGCCGTTATGCTTCACATCCAGGTGCAGCGGCGGAAGCAAGTTATGGAGATCAAACTGCCCGTCAATCCGCTGAACGGTCAGCTGGAGGCCCTCCTATGCGCCTCTTGCCGCACCCCCGTCCTGAACGGCTGTCTCTGCGACGGGATGCACTTCCTCTGCACCGCCTGCCATCCGAATTGCCCGTCCTGCCAAGGCCGCCGCCAGGGAAATTTGATGCAGACATCCACCTGATTCCGAATTTCCCACAAATGACCTTTTTGGGGGTTCATCTGGTTCATGATACTTTTCTGATTTGAAAAGTGTTGTGCTTCCGTGATAACTCGCGCTTTCATCTTATCAATGCCTTGGTTTATTTTGCAATGCCGGCGAATATTATTGTAGTCACCGAGAGGGGCTTATTTTGTAGCAAAGTTCAGCCCGTAATGCTTACCCAAAAAGACATGTGCTGGTTATTGAAGTCACCTACAAACAAACGAAGGCAAGGCGGTTAAAGATTATCGATTACCGATGGAAACAAGCGATAGCAACTCCCCGAACTCCACATCTTGTTTCTGATGGCGGGAGAGGCAGAAGTGCCGGCGC
>Ga0116204_1000830_pt1 | contig 17630 bp, 11 predicted proteins | sample LakKivwa52mmetaG_FD_94481 | JGI IMG/M metagenome (GOLD analysis project Ga0116204, IMG submission 94481) | Anoxic lake water microbial communities from Lake Kivu, Rwanda to study Microbial Dark Matter (Phase II) - Lake Kivu water 52m metaG | ecosystem: Environmental > Aquatic > Freshwater > Lake...
CCGGAGACGTAGCTCATCCACTCTTTTTCGATGGTTTTGGACTTGGCCTGCGTGAAAGCAAGTTCGCCAGCCGCTTCGGCTTTCAAACCAACCGCCAGGCCGTGCCAGGAACCGGGGCCAAAGCCGTAAGCCGGCCAGTAGGCGGTAACCATGTTCTCAGCATCGGCGACCCAGTTGTCAGTGTACCACTCGATGACCAACGGGGATTCGGAGACCAGCTTGAAGCCCTTGAAGGTGCCTTTGAAGGTGCGCAGGGCGGTGGCAGCGGCCGGGTCATAGACGGCGCTGGCTTCGTTGCCGCGGTCGAAGGTCAGGATAAGGCGCATCACGAAGTCAGCCGCATCGATCGGGCTGCCGTCATGCCAGGTCACATCGCTCAGGTTGGCGGGATACGTGACGACGCTCTTGACCAGGGCGGTCTGCTTTTCGGTGGAGGCTTCACCCACGGTGATGAAGGTCTGGGTTTCGACGTTCCAGTCAATCCAGGCATCCGCCGGGACTTCGATGGTCTCAGCCTGGGTGAAGGTCAGCCAGCCGGCAGAAGTGGGGCTGGCGGCAACCGGCAGGTCTTTCTGGACGGTGACTTCGGCCTTCTCGATGCGCTGCGGCATGAACACGCCGGTCCATGGGTTGGTGATGGTGCCCCAGTCGCTGGTGGCGCGGGTCAGGGCCTGGTCGTAAATCCAGTTGGAGCCGCCAATCGGGTTCCACGGGTTGGTGAGAATGCTGGGCATGCCGACAGTGGCAACGCCACCCTCGGTGCCAAGACGGCGGATGGTGTAAGGCCACAGAGTGGAACCGGCCACAGCGCCGGCCAGGTCGCCCACGACCGTCATTTCTTTGCGATAGGGGGTGAAGGAAGCGCGGTTGGTGGTCCAGACGCGCTGGGATTCACGCAGCGAGAACGGAATCAGTTCTTCGAACAGCGCGCGGCGCTCATCCAGGTTGGCATATTCGCGGTTGTACAACTTCATCACAGATGCATAGAAAGCCGGGTCGTTGGTGTAGGCATCCCACAGCGGGTTGCCAGGCCAGCCTTCGGGCGTGTAGAAGTCGGCGAAATTGTCTTCTTCGGTGCGCGGCACGGCAGTGGAAATCCAGCCGCCGGTGTACCAGTGCCACAGGCCCTGGGTCGGGTCGCCGGTCCAAATCGGGGAGGCTTCGGCGGCGGTCTTGAACTGGCGGTCAACGGTGAAGCCAAGTTCTTCGAGCTGGGCGCCGAAGTAGTCGCCAATCTGGCGGCGCTCGTCCTCAGTGCGGATGAGGCCAATCAGGGTGACAGGTTCGCCATTATAGGTCCACTTGCCGCCTTCGAGGGTAGCGCCCAGGGCTTCCATTTCAGTTGTAATGGCAGCCCGGGCTTTTTCGACATCGTAGGCGTAGTAGGTCTGCCACTGGGCAACCACATCCGCATAGCGGGCCGATTCGGCAAAGGTCGGGGCAAAGGCAAAGAAGCGCGGGATAGCCATGCCGCCGGTGACTTCCTGGGCGATGTAATCGCGGTCAATCAGCCAGTTGACGGCTTCGCGGAATTTGGCCACGGCAAACGGGTTCAACTTGCCGGTGGTTTCGAACACTGGGCCGACGGGATTGAAGGTCAACTCATTGTAAGAGCCATAGGAGCGTTGGAAGGCCAGGTCGGGGGAAGCCTCCACCCGGGCCAACAGGTCTTTGTTCGCAATAGTGAAAGCATAGAGATCGATTTCACCAGATTCGAGACGCGTCACAGCGGCTTCGCTGGATGGCTCTTCGATGACGACAATCTGGTCAAACCAGCCGCCAACGCGAGTGGTAGGGGGAACAGCAGTAGGTTCCGGAGCGACTTCCACTTCGACGACTTTCTCGACTTCGACGACCTTCTCAACTTCGACGACTTTCTCAACTTCGACGACTTGAGGGGTTCCGCAGGCGGCCAGAACCATGCTGGCAACCAGAACCAGAGCAAGAACGGTCATTAAGCGATTTCGTAACATTGTGTTTCTCCTCCATAGAGAAAAATCTGGATACGACAGGGTTTACAGGTTACGGAAAACAATTCGGTGGCATATATCTTTTTTAGGTTGAACCACCTCCTTTTGTAAGTAAAAATACCACAAATTTTATCGCAGGCATGAATATACAACCATGCAAAAGACACTATAGCATAAGGGGTTTTTGCAGTCAAGCGAATTATTGCTTATTTTATCAAAAAACTCTTCACTCACAAAATGGCTTGTAATCCAGGTCTTCCAGGTTCCACAGGTCATTCATGGTGAAGGCGTCGAGCCGCAGGTTGCACAGGTCGCGGCGGGCGGCGGCGACCTTGATGCGCATGTATAAGGGAATGAAGGGCAGGTCATTGGCAAAGATGGCCTGGGCCTGGGTATATGCGCTGGCGTGTTCGGGCATGTCGGGCAGGGTGCGCATGGCCTGGCGGCATAACAAGTCGAAATCGGGGTTAATGTAGCCGCTGACGTTGAGTCCCAGCCAGCGGTTGGCGGGTCGCGGGATTTGTTCTTCCATCAGCCAGGAGCAGGTTGGCTCGCCCCCGGCGGCGGCGACGGCGTATTCGGCCAGGTCGAATTTGCGGCCAAACAGGGGGCCATCCGGCCCGGCGGCATAGAAGGAGTCCTGGTTGAAATATTCCAACTGAATCCCCACCCCGCATTGGGCGAGTGATTCGGCCAGGATGGCGCTGACCTGCTGACGCTGCAAGGCGGAAGTCGTCCAGTAGCGCAGCACCAGCGGGGTTCCGGAAGGCACGCCTTTGACGCTCCCGGCTACCAGCGGCGTGGCGGTGTCGTTATCGGGGTCTTCCCAACCGGCGATTTTGAGCAGTTCGATACCCCGGGCAATGTCGAAAGGATATTTGGCGGCTTCAGGAGAAAATAACGCATGGGATGGGGAAACGAAGGTATCGGGAACCTGCGACATGCCGCTCAAGACGGTATTAACCACCCGCGCGCGGTCGAGGCAGTGGGCAATCCCCTGGCGGGTGCGGGCATCGCCGAAGAAATCGGGGCGGTCATTGGATGAAACACCATCGTCGAAGGTCGCCGGGCGGAGGCCGAAGTCCAGCCGTTCCATGACCGGGGTGGTGGATGTGATCAGTTGGACCTGGTTGTTGCGCTCCAGTTCGGTCAACAGGTCGATGTGCCCATCGAGCCGCACGCTGGAGTCCAGGATGTCACACTGCCCGGCAATCAGGGCGCTGATTCCGGTAGGGGCGTCTTTCACAAAGCGAAAGACCAGGGTCTCGAAGAAAGGCAGCCCATCCTCGGCGCGGAAGTAGTTGGAATTTTTGTCGAAACGGATGTATTCACCGGGGGCCCACTCGGTAAATGTATACGCCCCCCAACCCAGCGGCGGGCGGACAGACAGATCGGCGCGGGCCAGTTCTTCAGCTTTGAGATTTCCCCACAGGTGTTGCGGCAGCGGAGCCCAGAAGTTATCGGCGTAGGTTGGGTCAACGAAGCCCGGCACGCCCCACCATTGGACGGTCAAATCGTCCAGCGCTTCATAAGATTGGGTGCGATCGATGAGATATTTCGAACCGGGCGTGGCCGGGTCGGAGGCGAGTTGGAAGGCGTACAGGGAATCTTTGACCGTGAGGGGGGTTCCATCTGACCATACCAGGTCGGGCAGCAGGCGGAAAGTGGCGACTACCTGATCCATCTGCAATTCAAAGCCGCTGCTGAATTTTACGGCGCAAGCGTCATCGTAGCACCCGGCGGGCAGGATAGAGATGCCGAAATCGAGCGAGACCAACCGCCCCGCCGCATCGACCACCATGTCGCCGCGTTTGACGGTAACGGGATTCAACTGCGCATCGCCGCTTTCGATGGAGGGGATGCGTTCCAGGATGACGGGTTGGTAGCCGTTGGTGAAGCTGTCGATGGGGCCGTCATAGATCGCTTCCAGCACGCTGCGGGCGGCGGTATTCAGGACATCGAAAGGGTACAGGCTGTTGGGTTCCTGGCCGAGGCAGACCGTCAGGACGCGCGGCGCGGGTGTGGCGGTGGGAGGCGGGGGGAGCGTCTCGACAGGCGCGCCGCTCGCAACCGCTGTTGCAGTTTCGACAAGGGAAACCGCCTGCGTGGGTTGAAGATTACAGGCCGAAACCAGCAGGGCAAAAATCAACAGGATAAAGAGAGGACGATAGCGATTCATCGTTGAATAATCACAAAGGATTGATCCCGACCAATTAGACTGAAGTCAACCATGCCAGGGAATTATACCCTGTTTCCATAATGACGACCGCCTCCGCTGCGCGAGGAGGTTACTTTCAACATTATTTTCCGTCAATTGGTAGTATTGCACACCCTGCCAGAGAACTACTTCACCCCCACTCAAGAATGGGACGCCTCGCACCATCAACATTACTGATTCGGTTTGGTAAAATAACCCAATGACGAAATTCTACAATTCATTTTTGGAAAGAATCCCGGCCTGATGCTTTATTTTTTCATCCGCGCCAGGGCAACCTTGGGTGCCGCCACATTCGATCTCCCTGGCTGATGTATTCGACCCGGAATACGCACAATCATTCCCATGTCCCCCTCCCTAACCGATAAACTCAAATCGCTGGGCGCACTCAAACCTGCGTCAGAAATCAAACCGCCCCATCCCAAAGCGCGGCGCGATTCATCGCTGGAACACGTCCTCGGTGGCCGCTGGCTGGAGACGCGGCGCGGCGATGCTTTTGTGGTGGAACAGGTTTATTTAACGGAATACAGGCACGGCGTCGTTCCGATCCGCGTGGAATCCGGCCTGGGCGGGCTGGCGGCCTGGGCGGGCGACGAACGCCTCAGCCGCCTCAGCCTCTCCCAATTGGCATTTATAGACACTGAAACATCCGGGCTTTCAGGCGGCACGGGAACCTACGCCTTCATGGTCGGAGCGGGGCGGTTTGTGGAGGGGGAGTTTCGCCTGTCGATGTTTTTTATGCGCGACCCGTCGGAGGAGGCCGCCGTGCTGGAAGCGCTGGCAGATTTCCTGGCCCCCTGCGCCGCGCTGGTGACTTTCAACGGAAAGGCCTTCGACGCCCCACTGCTGCGCACCCGCTACACCCTGCAGGGCATCCCCTGCCCCTTCGACGGATTTTCGCACATCGACCTGCTGCCGCTAGCGCGCCGCCTGTGGCGCGACCGCCTGCCCAGCCGTGCCCTGAAATATCTCGAAGAACACATTATGCAGGCCCCGCGCGGGGTGGAGGAAGTGCCGGGTTACGAAATCCCGTTTCTTTATTTCGATTACTTGCGCAGCGGCGATGCAACTCCGCTCAAGGGTGTCTTCTATCACAACGCAATGGACGTGGTGGCGATGGCCGCCCTGCTCAACCTGACCGCCGGCATGTTGGCCGACCCGCACGGCAGCGACATTGCGCACGGCCTCGACATCATCGCGCTGGCGAAACTGTTCGAGGACCTGAACCGTTGGGATGACGCTGCCCTGCTCTATGAGCGCGGACTGAAGACCGAACTGCCCGAACCCGATTTCTGGCAGGCGGCGCGGCGACTGGCCGTACTCCAGAAACGTCGCGGCGATTTGGAGACCGCCCTCAAACTATGGGAGCAGTCCGCCGCCGAGGGGCATGTCTACGCCCATATCGAACTGGCGAAATATTACGAACACACCCGCAAAGACCCTACCTCCGCCCTGCGCTGGACGCTTTCGGCGCTTGGACAGGTTCAAAACGATTTGTTCATGCCCGCTTACATAAAAAAACACTGGATGGACGAACTCGACCGCCGCCAGGAACGCCTGGAAGCGAAACTGGCAAAGGTGAAGCGATGAAAAAACAACCCTTATTGATAACCGCCTTCCTCCTTGCCGCCGCCCTGGCCTGCTCCCTGCCCCTGGCCTCCGCTCCAGCGGAAGCCCCCACTGCCCTGCCAACGGCCACCGTTCCACCCACGCAGAACCCCACCCTGACTCCGACTACTGAGCCGCTTTATGCGCAATGGCCAGTGCTGACCGCCAGCAGCCGCGAAAGCGGCCAGTCGCCCAATTACACCATCGAGACCAAACTGCCGGTCATGCAGGGCGATGACCCGCGCGTCGAACGCTTCAACGCGGAGGTGCTGGCGCTGGTGACAAGGGAAGTGGAGCAGTTCAAAAGCGGGCTGGCTGGGTTGCCGGCCACGCCCATCAGCGCGGGCAGTTTCTTCGAGAGCGCCTACACTATCGTCTCGCCGCCTGGCGAGGTCTTGAGTCTCAATTTCGGCTTTTACACCTATTCGGACGGCGCGGCTCACCCATACAGTTACACCCTGACGTACACATACAATTTACAGCGCGGCGAGCCAATCCGGCTGGAGCAGTTGTTCCGGCCCGGGGCAGATTACCTCGGCCTGATAGCGGCTTACTGCCAGGAAGAACTGACCCGGCGCAACATCGGCTTTGATACCCTCTTCGTGACCGGCGCCGACCCCACGCCCGAAAATTATCGTAACTGGAACATCACGCCCGACGGCCTGCTGATCAGTTTCGACCCCTACCAGGTCGCCGCTTATGCCGCCGGACCGCAGGAAGTCCTTATCCCATACGCAGAATTGAGTCCTATCATCGACCCGGATGGCCCGCTGCGTTAAAAAATGTAATACGAAATGAATTCCGCATTACAACATCCAGGCCAGCACTTTCTGAATCATCACATCCCAATAGGCCCAGTTGTGCTCGCCGGGGCCTTCTTCGTAGGTCAGGTCGAACGGCAGTTTGCGGACGTGGTCGCGGAAGCGCAGGTTGTCGGCGTAGAGGAAGTCTTCGGTGCCGCAGCACTGATACAGGCGCGGCTTGATTTTTCCTCGAGCGACTTTTTTGGCCAGGATGAACAGGTCATTGCTGCTGCCCGGGACTTTGGACAAATCGCCAAAAACGTTGCGCATGTGCGCCAGCCAGGCGTCGCTGTTCGGGTCGGCCGGGTTCGGCTTGACTACCTGGTTGATGTCTACGCCTCCCGAAAGACTGGCGGCAGCGGCGAAACGTTGCGGGTGTGATAACGCCAGTTTGAAAGCGCCGTATCCGCCCATCGACAGCCCGGCGACGAAGTTATCGGCCCGGTCTGCCGAAAGCGGGAACAAGTCGCGGGCAACGGCGGGGACTTCCTCGCTGATGAACTGCCAATACTTCCCGCCATGTGCCATATCCGTGTACCAGCTGAGATGAACGGTGGGCATAACGACGGCCAGGTTGTATTGCTCGGCATAGCGCTCGATGGAAGTCCAGCGCTGCCAGGCGGTATGGTCGTCGGAATAACCGTGCAGCAGGTAAAGGGTGCGATAGTTGGGCTTTGCGCCGTTTTTGGCATCCTTAAGCGGGCGCTGGGGCAGGATGACGTTCATGGCGCAGCGCAGCCCCAGGGTATCAGAGAAAAAGCGGATTTCGGTGAGTATCATATCAGTATCCAGTGATCAGTTATCAGCGGCTAGCCGAGTGGGCCGATGACGGCCTCGACTGCGGTCAGGATTTCGCCGCTCTTAACCAGCGCCTGCATGGCATTATGGTCGTTATACAGCGGGCGGTCGATTTCGAGATGGGCGACGTGGCGGCGGATGACTTCGCGGGCAGTTTGCGAACCCCTGCCGGGCGTAAATTCGCGGAAATCGAGCGCCTGGGCGGCGGCCATGAACTCGATGCCGAGGATTCCATACGCATTGTCTAGAATCTGGCCGTTTTTGATGGCGGTGTTCATGCCCATCGAGACGAAATCCTCCTGGTCGGCGGCGGCGGGGATGGATTGGATGCTGGCCGGAGCCGAGAGAATGCGCTGTTCGACAATCAGGTGGTCGGCGGTGTATTGCGAGAGCATCAGCCCGGAGTAAAAGCCGGGGTTGTGCGCCAGGAAATCGGGCAGGCCCACGCTCAGGGCCGGGTTGGTCAGGCGGTTCAGGCGGCGTTCGGAAAGCACACAGACCATCGTGATGGCCGCTCCGGCCATATCCATCGGCAGCGAGACCGGCGATCCCTGGAAGTTTGCGCCGGTCAGGGTCAGGTTTTGTTCGGGGACGAAAATCGGGTTGTCGCCAACGCCGTTTAATTCCGTGTGTACTTGTGCGCGTGCGTACGCAATGGCATCGCGCGCTGCGCCAATCACCTGCGGGGTAGAGCGCATCGAGTAGGCATCTTGCACCTTGGTTTTCATCTTGCCGGTTGTCAGGTCGGAGCCTTCGACCACCTTGCGGATGTTCGCGGCGGACTGCATTGCGCCCTTGAAACCGCGCAATTCGTGCAGTTTGGCATTATAAGGTTTGAGGTTGCCCAGTAATGCCTCGATGCTCATCGCCGCGGCGATTTCGGCCTGTTTGATGAAGCGTTCCATTTCATAGATGTGGATAGCGCTCATCGCTGTCAGCAGGTTCGAGCCGTTGATGGCGGCCAGCCCGTCGCGGGCTTCGAGGCCCGGGACCGGAATCCCGGCCTTTTCCATCGCTTCCTTGCCCGGCAGCCGTTCGCCACCAAACCAGGCTTCGCCCTCGCCCATCAGCAGCAGCGCGGCCTGGGCCATCGGCGCCAGGTCGCCGCACGCGCCCACCGAGCCTTTCTGGCAGACGACCGGCGTGACGCCCTTATTGAGCATCTCGACCAATGTCAGCGTGATTTCGGGCCGGCAGCCGGAGTTGCCGTGCGCATGGACGTTAATCCGCCCCGCCAGCGCCGCGCGGACATACTCGGCAGGGGCCGCTTGGCCAATCCCGGCGGCATGGTTGTAGACGAGATAACGCTGGAACTCGCGCACCTCATCATCTGAAAGCAGGTGTTCCGAGAACTCACCAATGCCGGTGTTCGTGCCATACATGATTTCTTTTTTGACGAGCTTCTCCTCCAGCATGGCACGGCAAACTTTGATGCGCTCCAACGCATCGGGCGCAAGTTCCACTTTTTCGCCGAATCGGGCGATGGCAACAAGTTTTTCGATGGTCAGGGATGAACCGTCGAGGACAATAGTCATGTGCTTCTCCTTGGGGATTTGGACGATGGACGATAGATCGCAGTGCAGTAACTGTGTCTCGAGGTTGCTCGACAACCATCCATTGTCTGCGGTCTACAGTCAGGTAAAAACATTGTACTCCCGTTGCAAGATTGCTTGTCAGTGCCGACAGGCATACAATGGTTGTGCTGAAAGTCAGTAGAATTCATCTTGCAGACTCGAATCCTGGCGCATAACGGCTTTGTGCTATACTGACTTCAGCATCCTGTTTTCCATCGGAGGAAACCATGCCCCAGCCGCCTGAACACCAACCCATCACCATCCTGCAAAACCTGCTGCGATTCGACACCACCAACCCGCCAGGCAACGAGGCGGCCTGCATCGCTTATATCCAGAACCTGCTCAAAAGCGCGGGCATCGAGAGCCAAATCCTGGCGAAATCGCCCTCCCGCCCCAACCTGGTCGCCCGCCTGCCTGGGGAGGGCAAATCGCCCCCGCTGCTGCTCTACGGGCACGTCGATGTAGTCACCACCGAAAACCAAACCTGGCAGCACCCGCCCTTTGCCGGGGACATTGTCGATGGCTACCTGTGGGGACGCGGCGCGCTGGATATGAAAGGCGGGGTGGCCATGCTCATTGCCGCCTTCCTGCGCGCCAAAACAGAGGGCCTGCCCCTGCCCGGCGACCTGGTCCTGGCTGTCGTCAGCGACGAGGAAAACGGCGGCGACTTCGGGGCGCGTTTCCTGGTCGAGGAGCATCCCCAGGCCTTCAAGGATGTCCGCTACGCATTGGGCGAGTTTGGCGGGTTCAACCTGTCCATCGGCGGACAGCGTTTTTACCCAATCCAGGTGGCCGAAAAACAAATCTGCTGGATGAAGGTGACGGCGCGCGGCCCCGGCGGTCACGGTTCGATGCCCGTGCGCGGCGGGGCAATGGCGAAAATGGCCGAAATCCTGCGGCGGCTGGATGCCAAACGCCTGCCCATCCACATCACCCCCGTGGCGCGCCAGATGTTCGCGGCCATTTCGAGCAAATTGGGCGGAGTCTCCGGCCTGCTGCTGGGACAGTTGTCCAACCCGGCGCTGACCGACCGGCTGCTCGATACGCTGGGACAGCGCGGCAGCGCGTTTGCGCCGCTGGTGCGTAACACCGCCAGCCCAACCATCCTGCGCGCCTCCAGCAAGGTCAACGTCATCCCCGGCGAGGTCTCCGTGGAACTCGACGGACGCCTGCTGCCCGGTTTCGAGCCGCAAGACATGGTGAATGAGTTGCGCCCCATCCTCGGCCCCGATGCGCAAATCGAGGTGTTGCGCCACGACCCCGGCCCGGCGGAACCGAACATGGCCTGGTTCGATACCCTGGCAGGGGTGCTGCGCGAAGCCGACCCCCAAGGGATGCCCATCCCGCTCCTGTTGAGCGGAGTCACCGACGGTCGCTTCTTCTCGCGCCTGGGCATCCAGACCTACGGATTCCTGCCGATGCAATTGCCTGATGACTTCAACTTCAGCGCCACCATCCACGCCGCCGACGAGCGCATCCCGGTCAATTCGCTCGACTTTGGCGCGAATGCCATCTACGCCGCCCTGGGGCGCTACTAAACAACGCGCATGGACGAACCACAAACACCGCTCTTCCCCGACAATCTCAAACGCCTGTTTGGCGTGTTCGACCGCTTTGTCTTAATACTGGCCGAAAAACCCCGTAACAGCCTTGTGTTTGTCCTGGCGCTCATTTTCGTTTTATACGGTTTTCGCTCCACCCAAACCGATTACTTCAAAATTGCGCAATCCCCCTTCGAGCCATACAATGGCGCGCCCTACGTTCAGGATTCGATATTCCTGCCGTTGAGCGCGTATTATTTGGGCCTTAACAAATCGCAATTCCAGTTTGATTTTTATACAATCTGCGCTTACCTGTTGGCGCTGGCGCTTATTTATATTTTTGGGCATAAAAAATTCAGGCCGGAACTCACGCTCTTTTTAGCGCTAACATTGGCAATCAGCCCTGCCAGCCTCGTCTCCCTTTCCTGGCCTGGAATGCCTGACGCCTTCACAATCCTGTTTTCAGTGATTGCAGTCTTTTCGAATTCAATCCCTAGCCTGTTTTTGGCCGCGCTGCTGGGTGTTTCGAACCATCCACAATTCATGATGATTGGGGCCGCGCTGGGCATCTTGCGCCTGGCCGCGCGGGAAAAAGACTTCAAAATTGCGCATGCGCTTGCGCTCTTTTTGGGAATCATAGCAGGGTACGCGATTGTCCAGGCATTTTTATCCTATCACCAGATACAAATACAACCTACCCGTCTCCAGGCAATGTTCGAAAACGACCTGTCGTTCTGGTTGGAATCCAAACTGATCGAAGCGCCCTTAAGTCTTTTCTCACTCTACCTGGGCTTATGGTTTATGCTGCCAGTCTGTGTTTTATACGGGTTTCAACACAACAAACCCTATTACATTATTTTCCTGGTTTTGCAGATTGCGGCGGGAGCGGTTACGCTCTTTGTGCTGGATACGACCCGCATATTCAGCCTGATTACCATTGGGACAATCTTACATGCGGTTGCCTTTACATACAGTTCCATTGAAGAAGAAAATCATCCATCCATGCGTTGGCTGCTCACTGCCGTTTTTATCGCCGCCATATTCCTGCCGCACTATGTCATCATGAGCGGACAGATGTATATGCCGCCGACCTCGTTAATCCCGTACATGATTATCAGCCTGTTCTTGGGAACGTAGCCTCAAAAAGAAACACCCCAAATCCCGAAAACCAGATTATGGTAAACTGACCCCATGACCTCTCACTCCGGTTTTGTCGCTGTTATCGGACGTCCCAATGTGGGCAAGTCCACCCTGATCAATGCCTTCCTGGGCCAAAAAGTGGCTGCTGTTTCGCCGCGCGCCCAAACCACCCGCCGCCGTCAGATGGGCATCCTGACAAACGACGCTTGCCAGATCGTTTTTGTAGACACCCCCGGCCTGCACCAGGCGCGCCACAAGCTGGGCGAATACCTCAACCAGGAAGCCGAAGAAGCCTTGCAAGGGGTGGATGTCATTCTCTGGCTGATAGATGCCTCGGTTGGCCCACACGAAGAAGATAGACGCATCGCCGCTTTGTTGGCGGGACTGCGCCGCCGACCCACGCTGTACATCGGCCTCAACAAAATTGACCTGATACCGGCTGAACAGATTCCCGTTAAAATCCAGGCCTGCGCCGAACTTATTACGGTTGTCGAGCAAGGTCGAGACAAAGATGCTGAAATCTTCCCGATAAGCGCCACAAATGGCAAGGGTCGTGGCGAACTACTCCAATCGCTGATTGCCAAAATGCCCGAACGCGAACCGGAATTCGAAGAGGAACAAATTACCGACTTCTATGAGCGCGACATTGCCGCCGATTTAATCCGCGAAGCCTGCCTGCATCACCTGCGCGAGGAGATTCCGCATGGCGTCAATATCCGCATCGACGAGTTTACCGAACGCAGCGAGCGCGGCGCGTACATCGCCGCGACGGTCTTCGTCGAGCGCGAATCGCACAAAGGGATTGTGATTGGCGAGGGCGGGGGAATGCTCAAGAAAATCGGCAGCGCGGCCCGGGCCGAGATTGAATCGATGAGCGGGCGCAAGGTTTTCCTCGAACTGCGCGTCAAAGTCGAAAAAGACTGGCGCGACGACGAAAACATCCTGCGGCGCTTTGGCTACAAAATCGAGAAAAAGAAAAAGCGCAAGTAGCACGCCTTTAAAAACAAGACCAAACGTCCCGAAGGTTTGAGCGGCTCAATCGGGCTTTTCAAACTAACCTTTGGGACGTTTTTTAACTAATCGTTTGGTAAAGGGTTCGACTCCTGGGTTTCCCCAACGTGAAGTCTGTTGGCGCGCCTAATCAGCGGCAGCGCGGGCGACAGCAGGAAACCGGCAAAAGCAATCGCCGCCTGCACGCTCCACAGGCTGACAACGCCCGCCAGCGGCCCGGAGGCAATCTGCCCGATGGCATCCACCTGCCCCGACATGGAGATAATCGTGGCGCGAGTATCCGAATCGAGCCGTTGGTTGACCCAGGCAATGTAGAGCGGTCCCAGCACATTGCGAGTAATGCTGACCAACAGGACGGCGGCCACCGCTACAGCCAGCACGGGCGCAAAAGCAAAGGTAAAAATTGCCAGCGCGAGCGAACCCGTCAGCCAGAACAGGCCCTTCGCAATGGATGGCGCGTGACTGGAATCGAGTCGTTTTTCCACCTGCTGCGTGACCATAATCGAAAGCAGCATCCCGGCAGCCCGCATCACCCCCAAAAAAGCGACCTCATTCATCCCGAACAGGGATGGCAGGGGGAAGGTATCGACCAGGTATTTGACCCACAGCCGATCCCAGCCCTCTGAATATAGCCCGTAGATGAATCCCACGCCCAGCACCGCCGTCAGCGCCGGGCGGGCGCGGACGGTGGCGAATCCCTTCTTGAAAATATCGCCCATGTGTTGGAAGGTGTTGCGGTTTTCGGGTCTGGCTGGCGCAAAGCGCGTCTCGGGCATGAACAGGGCCAGGAAGATGGCAAACAGCATCAACCCCGCGCCGCCCGCCAGGATGGGCAGGGCAACCGACAGGTTGCCAAGCGGGATGGTAATCAGCATCCCCACAAAGGCCCCGGCCAGGTGGAAGCGGTTGGCGCGCAGGAAAGCGCGGTTGGCGGCCTCCTCGCCGATTTCATCGGACAGCCAGGCTTGCTGCGCCCCGCTGGTAAACGTATAGCCCAACCCCCACATCCCCGAAGCGAGCAGGATGGCGGCGAAATAGGGGAACAGCCCCTCGATGATGAATCCCAACCCCATAATAAGATAGCCGATGACGAGCGAGAGTTTGCGCGAGTAAGCATCCGCCACAATGCCGGTTGGTACCTCGAAGAGCAGGATAACCACCTCCAGCGTGGTGCCAACCAGGACGAGCTGCAGTCCCGACAGCCCGGCGACGGTCACTTCGTAAAACGACGTGACCACGAAAATCAGACTGAAGAAGAGCGAAGTCAGGAAGGCCAGGGCCAGGTAGAGCGGGTAGGCGGGGAGTTTGGGCATTTGATGGTTTATGTGGAGTTGCGCTATTGACGGATGAAAGTTGGTCGATTAGCATATCGAGAACAGCGCAAATATACTCGATAAGTTAAGCAATTGTGTTCCCAGTGTCACCATGAGAATCTCACTTTTTGAACCCTGGCTCATTGGTCACAGATACTTCCGTATTATGCGCGCCCCTGGTGAACGCATCATCGGCGCATTACTGCGCCCACAAAGCCACTCTTCCCTTGAGGACGGAGGGTTATTCCAATGAAATCGCCAAAATTCACAAACTTGTATTTGATTATGCTTTTCTTTGTAGTGGGTGGGCTCTTATACCTGCCGATGATTAATCAATTTGGCTACTACAACGATGATTGGTACTCAATGTACGCGGCGCGTGTTGCGGGGCCTGGCATATTTCATGATGTTTACAGCATCGACCGCCCGGGCCGGGCATACATCATGGAGCCACTTTATGTGCTTTTCCAAGGTGTACCCTTGTATTACAACTTATTGGCCTTTGCCTTGCGGGTAAGTGGTGGATTGCTTTTGTTGTGGTTATTGAGAAGCCTTTGGCCCAAGAACAACCTGCCGTCCACTCTTGCGGCCATGTTATTCCTGGTATATCCAGGGTTTCTTAGTATGCCCAATGCTATTGATTTCCAGTCGCACCTGGTTGGAATTTCACTGGCGTTTCTATCGCTGGCACTTATGGTAAAAGCCTTTCACCAGGCGGGCATAAGGAAATGGCTGCTGTACGCAGCCTCTTGCATGACAGGGTGGGCATATTTAAGCCAGATGGAATATTACATTGGCTTTGAAATTGTGCGCATTTTGATTGTCGTCATGCTCGCCTTGAGAACGACCCGGGGATTCCAATCAGTCTTCAGGTTTATGCTCAAGACTTGGGGGACATATTCAGTTGTACCGGGTTTATATCTTTTCTGGCGGATATTTTTGTTTGACAACCAACGTGCTACAACGGACCTGGGCGTACAACTTCAAAAACTATTGTCTCAGCCGATTGTAACCATCTACCAGTGGTTTATCAGTTTTGTGCAAAGTTTCCTGAATGTATTGCTGCTGGCTTGGGGAGTGCCTCTTTCGCAAATCGGTTTTACACTTTCAATCTCTGACGCAATGCGCGGAGCATTGGTCGGACTGCTGGCAGTTCTTTTGACCTTGTTTGGATTGTGGTTCTTTTTAAGGTTATTGGATACAAAAATAGAATACGAAACTACAGACTGGCAGAACGAGGCTTTTTGGCTGGGCTTCTCCTGGTTGGTTGTTGGCTTGATTGCGGTCATATCAGCGAACAGGGCTGTTTCTTTCCCGGAATATTCCCGCTATGGCATGGTCAGCGCGCCTGGCGCCATCTTGATGCTTGTATCCGCGTTGTCCTATATTTCCAGACGCCTTGTCCAGGTGAGTTTATTGGCCTTTTTGTTATTCTCGGCTGGCATGACCCATTATGGCAACGGCGTTAATCATGCTGTTTTTTGGGCTGATGTACGCTCGTTTTGGTGGCAAGTTAGTTGGAGGGTTCCGCAAATGGAACAGGGGACGACCATCGTTGCACACTACCCGCGTAGCGGCATTAAAGAAAGTTCCTCGGTTTGGGGGCCGGCCAATCAAATTTATTACCCGGTTCGAATTGACCCAGACAAAGTTCAAGCCGGGGTATATGCCGCCTTGCTTCACCATGATACTGTCCTGCGGGCATTCAACCGCGAGCGACAGGTGTACCGGAAAGAAATCATCGTCGAGACGTATCGAAATTATCGAAGATTGCTGTTGATGATTCAGCCTTCTTCCCGCTCATGCGTTCATGTGATTGATGGTACCCAACCCGAGTATTCGGCCAATTCGCCTGATATTGCCATCCTTTTGGGACCCTACTCTAAAATAGACAACATACTGATTGATGAGCAGACACATATTCCCCCAGAATTTTTATTTGGGAAGGAACCCGAGCATGGTTGGTGCTATTATTACCAGAAAGCCTCGCTGGCGCGCCAACAACAGGATTGGGAAACGGTCTTAGAATTAGCCAAGACCGCCAATGACATGCAATTGACGCCCGCTGACCCTATTGAGTGGCTGCCATTTTTGCAAGCATACGCCCAGGCTGGCAATTCAGAACGACTTAAGGAGTTCGCGCCATCTGTCGCGAAGGATTTCTTTGTTGCGCAACAAGTATGTAAAAGTCTGAAAACGCTACCGTCTTTAACGCAAGAGATAGACGATGCAATCGAGGAAAGCTATTGTTTAATTCAATAGGCGAGCGGATTTTCGAGATGACGTTAAAAAGATTTTTCACTTCGATAAGACAGTTGGAGACCCTCTTGCCTGTTTTGTTGATTCTTGCATTTGCAACAACCAACATAGCCAGCGTATTGCGGGAATTCTCCCTTACCACAGATGAAGACAAGCACTATGCGTATGGAGAGAAAATTGTCTCTGGCGATTCGACGCGGTTCGATGATAGCAAAATGCCTGTTTCCGGATTGAATGCCCTGCCTAAGAAGTTGGCATCCTTTTTAGATGGCGGAAAATTGAAACAGGTTCTTTCCAGATTTTATGTTGCGCGGACAGTCACTATCATCTTTTCGTGCTTGCTTGCATTTTTAGTATTTCATTGGGCGCGTTTACGATATGGATTTGTCCCTGCTTTGTTCTCGTTATGCCTTTATGTACTTGACCCCAACGTTATTGCACACTCCCAACTTGTGACGACAGATTTGTATGTGACACTTGCCATCACTTTTGCCTTTTACGCTCTGTGGAGATTTTCCAACGAACGAAATTGGGCAAATGGACTTGTGTGTTTATTAGCCCTGGGCGTTAGTCAGATTACAAAATATACGGCTGTTGCCTTATTTCCCTTATTCATCCTGATATTGTTGATTTATGATTTTCCCGCCTGGCGTAGTGCGTTTATTGGGCTTAAAGTAAGCAATCTGCTAAAACGATACACCCTATATGGCGTTTACACCATCTTGGTTACTTTGCTAATCATTAATCTTGGCTTTTTGTTTAACCACACTTTTACGGCCTTTGGGGATTACCGTTTTTCATCAGCAACATTTAACAAAATTCAAGCCAAATTTTCGTTCTTGCATTCATTTCCTGTACCAGTTCCTTATCCGTACTTGCAAGGTTTTGACCTGATGATTAATACGGAAAAAACAGGAAATTTTTCTGGTAATGTATATCTGTTGGGGAAAATAAGCACGTTGGATGGTTTTCCTGGTTATTACTTCATTGCGTCATTATTGAAAGTTCCGCTTGCAACCCAGGCTATTCTCCTTTTTGCTTTTATTTCCTATTTCACGCGACAAGAACGCCGGATTAATTTTCGCATCAATGAGATGTTTTTGTTGATTCCAGTCTTATTTTTTGCAGTCTATTTCAACTTTTTTTTCAACACACAAATTGGCATCCGTTATTACTTGCCTGTTTTCCCATTGCTTTACATCTTTGCTGGCAGTCTGTTTGTTGGGTGGGGAAACTTCTCTCTACTAAAAAAACTATCAAGCCTGGCTGCAATTGCTTAGTAACGCGGATTAAATAACTGTCCGAAGCGTGTTTCAGGTTTTCTTTAAGGTTAGAAACGGGTAAACTTCTGAACGAACCGACAATGCCATCAAGTGGAGCTGCAGATGCAACCCTATC
>Ga0116204_1000831_pt1 | contig 17608 bp, 9 predicted proteins | sample LakKivwa52mmetaG_FD_94481 | JGI IMG/M metagenome (GOLD analysis project Ga0116204, IMG submission 94481) | Anoxic lake water microbial communities from Lake Kivu, Rwanda to study Microbial Dark Matter (Phase II) - Lake Kivu water 52m metaG | ecosystem: Environmental > Aquatic > Freshwater > Lake ...
CGTCAATGATCCACTGATCGATTTCATCATTGAATTCTTGAAGATCAACATCTTCCGAATCAATGTCAGTATCGCGGTAAACATCAATTTCATAACCAGTTAGCTTGCCTGCCAGTTTGATATTAAAACCACCTTTTCCAATGGCAAGACTAACCTGATCGGGTTTCATGAATACTTCAGCACGCTTATGATCTTCATCAATCTGAATTGAAGTGATTTTTGCGGGGCTGAGTGCACGTGAAATAAAAAGCGATGGGTTATTGGTGTAATTGATCACATCAATATTTTCATTTCTCAGCTCTCTAACGATGCCGTGAATTCGTGATCCTTTCATACCCACGCAGGCGCCTACGGGATCAATTCGATCATCATAGGATTCAACAGCGATTTTGGCACGTTGACCTGGTTCGCGAACGATGCGTTTGATGGTGATAAGCCCGTCGTACACTTCAGGCACTTCACCCTCGATAAGGCGTTGAAGGAATATTTCAGAGGTACGCGAAAGGATAATCTGAGGGTTGTTGTTTCGCATTTCTACTTTTAAAACAACTGCACGAATGGTGTCTCCCTTGCGGTAAAAGTCGGTTGGAATCTGTTCAGATTTAGGGAGCATTAATTCGATGCCTTCATCGTCGAGAACAAGGATTTCTCTTCTCCACACCTGGTATACTTCCCCTGCAATCACATCGCCCACTTTATCCTTGTACTTCTGATATACATTGTCTTTTTCGTATTCGAGGATTTTTGAAACAAGACTTTGCCTTATGGTCAGAATTTCGCGGCGGCCAAAATCCTTGATACTGATAGCCTCGGAAACTTCTTCGCCCACTTCAAAATCAGGTTCAATTTTGATAGCATCCGACAAGGCAATCTGGGTAGTAGCATCTTCCACTTCGCCGTCTTCAACAATCTCACGGTTATGCCAGATTTCAAGGTCGCCTTTATCGATATTGACAATGATGTCGAAATTGTCATCGGAACCATATTTTTTGATCAGCATGGCTCTGAAAACATCTTCCAGGATGCGCATCATGCGTTCGCGATCAATATTCTTGAATTCTTTGAATTCGGAGAAACTTTCTACAAGATTGATACTGTCCATTTTACAATGTAATTGAAATTACTGGAAGCTGACCACTACTTTGGCTTCGCGGATGGAATCCAAAGCAATAGAGGTGGCTTCGCCTATGAGTTGTTGTGTTAATTTTTTTCTTTTAATCTCAGTAACGGGTTGTATTATAATGCTTTCGTCGTTCGCTTCAATCAATTTCCCGAGCAGCTCAGTTCCATCTTTTAACTGGATTTGAAGGTTTCGGTTGATATTTTTTGGGTACTGCCGTTTAACAGTAAGTGGGTGATCAACACCCGCAGAAGATACTCGCAGTTCATAATCAAGTTCATCACGATCAAGCTTCGATTCAATCATCTTGCTTACCTCAACACAATGATCTATCGTCAATGATGTATCGGCATCCAGAAATACCATAATCACATCATTGTTTTTAATGATGACATCAACCACAAAACGGTCGCTTCCTTCGAGGAATTCTTCAACCCATTCTTTAATCTGATCTTTATCCAGCATATCGTTTTTAATAAAAGAGGGGACTTACGCCCCCTCAGTTTCTTTTTCTCCCTCACAAAACGCTGCAAAAGTACAACATTTTCTTGGGTATTGAGTGCTTCAACAGAGATATTTTTTGGTCCAAACGAACACAAATTTCCATTGAAACCGGTGCAAATAAAAAAACCTGATACCCTGAAGTAGCAGGTTCTTCAAGTTGTCCAACCAGGATTCGAACCTAGACAGGCAGAACCAAAATCTGCAGTGCTACCGTTACACCATTGGACAATGTTTCAGTTTTCTTTGAAACGGGCTGCAAAAATAGATACTTTTCCTTTTTTGTGCAAATTCTTGTTAAAACATTTTGCATTATTTTTTAAAGCACTGATTATCATTTACATATGGTTTGTTTAATTATTGTTTGCAGTTGTATATTAGTAGGTCGGATAAGTTTTTAACGCTTTTTAATACTTTTACTTGTCAGAAGAACACTTGAGTTTGGAGGTGTTATCTCGAATTAAAACTTATTTTTGCAGACAAGAATGTAAAACCAAATATTTTGATTTCCCATTTTAAATAATGAATCAATGAATTTCAGGAGACTTAATGATCTTGCCGGATGGGTAGTATTTACAATTGCTACTACGGTTTATTTTTTAACAATTGAGCCAACGGCAAGCTGGTGGGATTGTGGTGAGTATATATCTACTGCCTACAAACTTCAGGTAGGGCATCCTCCGGGGGCTCCTCTTTTTCAAATGCTGGGACGATTCTTTAGTTTGTTTGCCTTTGGCGATGTAAGTAAAGTTGCCCTGATGATCAATGTGATGTCGGCAATATCCAGCAGTTTAACAATTTTGTTTTTATTTTGGACGATCACCTTGCTTGCACGCAAGTTCATGATGCAAGCTGAAAATGCTGAAAACAAAACACAGCAGTATCTGGTAATAGCTGCCGGTGCTGTTGGTGCTTTGGCCTATACATTCACTGATTCATTCTGGTTTTCAGCGGTTGAGGGCGAAGTATATGCGATGTCATCTTTCTTTACTGCAGTTACATTTTGGGCTATATTGCGCTGGGAACAGGTTGCCAACGAACCACACAATTACCGCTGGCTGCTTTTGATTGCTTACCTCATTGGCTTGAGTATTGGTGTACATATGCTGAACCTGCTGGCAATTCCGGCAATTGTTTATGTATTTTATTTCAAGAAGTATCCAACAAATGTAAAGGGCTTTGTGCTTGCAGGTATCATCAGTCTGGTGATTTTAGGTTTTATCATGAGCTTTATCATTCCTCAGGTGGTTAATCTTGCCAGCAAGTTTGAGTTGCTGTTTGTCAATACACTCGGCATGCCATTCAATACAGGTACTGTGGTATATTTTATTTTGCTTACAGCTGCGCTGGTTGGAGGTTTACGTTTTACCCATCGTCGTGGTATGGTTGTATGGAATACAGCGATACTTGCCTTTGTGTTTATTTTGATTGGCTATTCATCCTTTTTCATGATCGTAATCCGAAGCAATGCCAATACCCCAATCAACGAGAATGAACCCAAAGATGCGATTACCCTTTTAGCGTATTTAAACAGGGAGCAGTATGGCGACTGGCCACTCTTGCATGGTCAGTATTACAATGCTCCCATTGTTGATTACAAAGATGGGTCGCCAGTGTATGTGAAAGACCCTAATATGGGAAAATATGTAATTACCGACTACCGCCGTGGAACTAAACCTGTTTACGACAGCCGGTTTACAACGCTTTTTCCGCGCATGTGGAGCAATCAAAAGCAGAGCCACATCAGCATGTACAAGCAGTATGGAGGAAGCAAGGGTGTGCCGATCAGGGTTACCAAGGGAGATGGTTCAACAGAGGTGCTTTACAGGCCGAGTTTTGGTGAGAATCTTCGTTTCTTTTTCAGTTATCAGCTTTCACATATGTATTTCAGGTATTTCATGTGGAACTTTGTAGGTCGTCAGAATGATATCGAGAGTCAGGGTGAGATTGACAGCGGAAATTGGATTAGTGGTATTAACTTCATCGATTCTATGCGATTAGGTGATCAGTCGAATCTGCCAGATAGCATGAAAAACCCTGTAAGAGCCAGATTTTATTTTCTGCCGTTGCTGCTTGGTTTAGCAGGACTGTTTTATCATCTAAAAAAGCATGCGGAAGACACATGGGTGGTTTTTCTGCTGTTTATCCTGACTGGAATAGCAATCGTAGTTTACCTCAATCAAACACCTTACCAGCCTCGCGAGCGTGACTATGCCTATGCAGGATCATTTTATGCTTTTGCTATTTGGATAGGTTTTGGTGTTTTATGGCTTTACGAACTGTTGACGAAAGTAATGGGTAACAGAATGATTACGGTTGTGGCCGCTGGTGCTGCCAGTTTGGTTCTGGTGCCTGGAATTCTGGCAGTAGAAGGCTGGGAAGGTCATAACAGATCAGGGCGTTATGCTGCTCCTGATTTTGCAAAGAGCTATATGGCACAGTGTGCCCCCAATGCCTTGCTGTTTACCAACGGTGACAATGATACATTCCCGCTGTGGTATGTGCAGGAAGTTGAAAACTTCAGAACAGATATGCGCGTTGTGAACTATATGCTTGCTTCGGGCGATTGGTATGTGCATCAGCTAGGTAAAAAGGTTTATGAATCAGATCGTTTACCACTCACACTCACTCCCGAGCAATATAATAAAGGTGTTAACGAATATATACCAGTTTTGGAAAGGATGGAGGGGCCAGTTGAACTGAGGGATGTTATTAACTTTATTGCCGATGATCGCGATCAAACCAAAGTTCCTTTGCAATCGGGCGAAAGAATTAACTATGTTCCCACTCGCAAACTTAAACTTACGATTGATAAAGAGGCGGTGATTCGAAGTGGTTCTGTTCCCGAAAGCATGCACCATTTAATAGTTGATGTTATTGAATGGGAAATAACACAAAACGGCCTATACAAGAACGACCTGATGTTGTTGGATTTACTGGCTACCAATAACTGGCAGCGACCGATTTATTTTGCCAATCCCAATAGCGTGAGCAAAGTGCTCAATGTTGACAGATTTTGCCATATGGAGGGAGTAGTTTACAGGTTTATGCCAGTATTGGCTCCTGAGTATTATCGAAATATGGGGGGTGTTTACGCAGAAGGTTCCTATGATTTATTAGTTAACAAAGCCAGTTGGGGTAATCTGCATAAGCCCAATGTTACAATCGACCGCGAAAGCTATCGTAATTCAGGACTGGCAAAACAAAGCTATATGCGTACAGCACAGGCACTTATCAATATGGGGAGAGCTGACTCGGCTGTCAGGACGCTCGACAAAAGTATTGAGCTGTTTCCGCACGAAAAAATCACCTTTGATTACTTCATGCTTCCATGGATTGATATTTACTTTGAGGCCGGAGCTGATGAAAAGGCTATGAATGTTATGCGTAAACTTGCCGATCGTTATTTGGACGACTTGGCCTATTACAACAGACTGAAACCTAAGTTTGCAAGTTATTACGATCGTCACACGCAGGAAGCATTGGCAGTGATACAGCGACTTTCGGAGGTTGCCCGCATGCGTAATCAAACCGAATTTGGAAAAGAACTAGAAGATGCACTTGATGCTAAACTGAGTATGTTTGGCTTTGAATGAGCGAAGTAATTGAACCAGAAAAGCCTCCCAAAAGCCATACTTCGGGAGGCTTTTTTTTGAATAACACTAAATATATCTTCACTGCTTAACCCTTTTTGGCACAATCTAATTCAGTAAATCATGCAACAGGAAGCGAGGCATAATTACATTAACAGGCCGGTTTTGTTTTTTGATGGTGATTGCGCTTTGTGCAACAGGGCTGTACGCTATGTTATTCAGCTCGAAGGTCGGCCTGCAATTGTGTTTGCATCACTGCAGTCGGAAGTTGCAGCTAAACTGTTAAGTGATTTTTTTGCAGACATGCGCCAACAGCCTGATTCAATCTTATTGTTGTACGAGGGAACTATTTATATAAAAACAGCAGCACTTTTGCAAATAGCAGTATTGTCGGGGGGCTGGTTGCGTCTTTTAAAGCTCATTTATTTGATTCCGAATAACTTACGGGATAAGCTATACGATTTTATTGCATCCAGACGCAGAAAATGGTTTGGTAAGTCGTTGCATTGCGGCCTGATGCATGGCATCTACAGGGATAGATTTATTGATTTGTAAGCCGGTTAACTATTCCGGATCAACGGTGAATTTTGATTGTTGTCCGGTTGAATATCTATTTCCCTTTCGAGAAACTTTCTCAGATTTTCTTCGTCTTTTATCGTGTGGATATCTCCATCAACGGCAACGCTTACGGTACCTTTTTCTTCAGATACAATAATGGCAATTGCATCGCTCTGTTCGGTAATGCCCAGACCGGCGCGATGCCGTAGACCGGGGCGACCGGGTAAATCAAGTTTTTTAGTAACGGGTAAAATACAACCAGCTGCCTTGATTCTGTTATTCCCAATAATCATTGCTCCATCGTGCAAAGGGCTGTTTTTGAAAAAGATATTTTCAATAAGTGCTTGACTTATATGGGCTTGCAGGCTGACCCCTGAGGTGGAATATTCAAAAAGATCATTCTGACGGCTGATCACGATTAAAGCTCCAACCTGCTTTCTACTCATCGAAAAGCAGGCTTTAATGATGGGATCAAGCTTAATTTGATCTTCTTCAAGAAGTTTGAATCCTAAAAAGCCAAAGCGTTTTCTTAGTTTCCTGATGAACTTTGGTGTTCCAAGCGCCAGCAGGAACTGTCTGATTTCAGGTTGAAAAATGATTATAAGTGCTATAAAACCCACGCTTACGAAGGCTCCGAGTATTTCGCTCAGCAGTTCCATCTGCAGGGCCGTTACAAGCTTCCAGATAAGAAAAATAGCAACAATTCCCAAAAAAATATTGATAGCTACTGTTCCTCGCAGTAGGTAATAAAGTGTATACAACAAACTGGCAACCAATATTATATCAATAATATCAAAAAGCCTGAGTTGAATAAACAAACCGGTAAACAGAAGGGACATTAATTGTAGCATTGTTATCTGGTTTATCGGTCGAACTTACAGATTTTGGATTGAAATACTCACTGCGTTTTTGTATGATATCAAACTTTCAGTAGGTTATTTTTTGTAACAACAATTCAGTCTTCCATAAACCTCGATCTTATTTCCTGAAGATCATCTAAAAGGTCGGTTGTAGCTTTTTCCAGAGCAGTAAACACTGAGTCGAGACCGTTTGTGTCGCCGGCTGCAGCTTTGTTTTCGAGTTCGCGTGCCAGATTTTGTGGCTCAGCTGCCATAAAGTTGGCAACCACACCTTTGAGGCTGTGTGCATCGAATTTCAGTGCTTTCAGATCCTTATTTTGTATGCCAATCTTTATGGCATTCATTCTTTCAGGGTGTTCTTTTATGAATATATCTATGATTTCCAGCACGATAGATTTATCAAAGTATTGGAAAGTATCAAAAAAAGCTGCTTCGTCTATTGTTTTCATACACAGTAAATAGTGCTTTTGGCCAAAAAGTTGTTGTTAATGAACTGCACAGGCAATCCGGCGGTAAAGGTAGCAAAACTTTGATAAAGCAAATGCGACATATTTCAGGATCAGAATCCCATAGCTGAGCCAATCTGATAAATGGTAAATGATACCAGCCAGGCAAGTCCGGTTGTATAAAGCGCGGTAAAAAGAGGCCATTTCCATGCTCCAGATTCTTTTTTGATGGCAGCAAAAACCGCAACACATGGAAAATAGATGAGGATAAACATGATAAAACTGAGCGCCACCAATGGACGCATTACGGTTTCTCCGTCACGCGGACCACTTTCATATTTTTGCTCTTTGAGCCTTGTTGCCAGTCCTGCAATGTTTTCTTCATCAGCTTCGGTTTGATATATCACACCCATCGTGCTGATAATGATTTCTTTGGCAGCACTTCCGGCTAGCAGGCTTATGCCCATTTTCCAATCGAAGCCAAGCGGCTGAATAACAGGTTCGATAAAATGGCCTATCCTACCAACAAATGAATACTCCTGCTTTTTGCTGTTGCGTTCAAGCTCCAAAGCTGCCATTAATTCTTCGTCAACCATTCCATCGCTTTGAGATAACGAAAGGGCCTCAATTTTTTGATCATATTCTGCATCAATATGCCTGCCCATTGGAAAATAGCCTAACGCCCATATAATTATGGATGCAACAAGGATGATGGTCCCCATTTTTTTTAAATATTGGGCACCTTTGAACCAGGTTTGCCTGAAGATAGCTTTTCCAGTGGGCATACGGTAGGGTGGAAGTTCCATTACGAAGGGCATTTCGCTTGTCTTGAATAATATTTTTTTGAAAACCCATGCCAGAATTGCAGCGAATACAATGCCGGTCAGGTATACCATAAACAGCAATGTTCCACGGTAATTGGTAAAGAATGCACTGATAATCAGAATGTACACAGGGTATCTGGCACTACACGACATGAATGGAATTATCATCATGGTAACAAGTCTGTCGCTTTTATTCTCGATGGTTCGTGTGGCCATAACAGCTGGTACATTACAGCCAAAACCCATGAGCAAGGGGATAAACGAACGGCCATGCAGTCCAACCCTGTGCATGAGCTTGTCGACAATAAATGCCACTCTGGCCATGTAGCCGGTGGTTTCGAGCAGACTGAGAAAGAAAAACAATATCAGGATGTTGGGCAGGAAAACAATTACACCACCCACGCCACCAATGATGCCATCAATCACCAGATCGCGGAGCATTCCTTCAGGCAGAAGATTTTGAAAAATCCTGCCGGTATATGCCATCAGCTGCTCAATCCATTGCATTGGATAGTCGCCGAGCAAAAATGTTGCCTGAAAAATTACCCAGATCACCAGCATGAAAACCGGATATCCAAGGTAGCGGTGTGTAAGCAGGTCATCTATCTTTTTGCTTTTGTTTTTTTCAGGTTTGGCTGCGGGTCTGTAGCACTCTTTGAGCGCACCTTCAATGAAGCCATATTTGGCATCGGTAATGATGGTTTCGGTATCATCCTTTAAAATGTTCTCGATCCGGACAGATTCAGTGCGAACTGCCTTGTTAATGCTTTTATAGTTGTGACAAGCCTCAACCCGGTTCAGTTCGTACTTGTCGTTCTCGAGTAGCTTTATCGACAAGTATCTTGGCGAGATAACATTTGTGATTATTTCATTCCCGGGAACATTTAAGAGGCTTTGCAGCTTTTTAATAGAGTTTTCGATTTCCGGGCCATAGTTTATATGTATGTGTCGAATGTCAGGATCATTGTCTTCATGAACCTGAATGATTCTGTCAAACAGTTCGCTGATGCCGACACCTTTAGAGCTTACAGTTGGCACAACGGGAATGCCAATCATTTTCCCAAAGTGTTCATAATCAAACTGATCACCCTTTTGTTGCAGCTCATCATATATATTAAGTGCAATCACAACTTTGATATCCATATCAATGAGCTGGGTGGTAAGATACAGATTGCGTTCAAGATTAGAGGCATCGATTACGTTTACAACTACATCGGGGATTTCTTCGAAGATGAAGTTTCGCACAAAAAGCTCCTCAGGAGTATAACTTGTTATGGAGTAGGTTCCGGGAAGATCAGTCAGCTTAAAAGAATAGTTTTTATGTTTAAAAACCGCTGTTTTTGCTTCAACCGTAACCCCTCCATAGTTGGCAACACGTTCGCGGGAGTTGGAGGCGTGATTAAATAAGGTTGTTTTTCCGGAATTAGGGTTTCCTACCAAGGCCACAGAAATATTTCTGCTCTTTTCAACAGTGCGAAGATTCAATGCCTGCTCGAGGGTATGAACACCATAAAAGTTTGAATTGCTGTCAATCTGCAGTTCATCGCCCATAAGAACTTCAATCAGGGAAGCTTCCGATTTACGAAGCGAAACCTCATACCCCATTATATTGTATTCTATGGGATCGCGCAATGGGGCATGTTTTACAACAATTATTTGCTTTCCGGGCACAAAGCCCATTTCGATGATGCGTTTGCGGAATGCGCCTCTGCCTTTAACTTTGGTTATAATTCCTTTTTCGCCCTCTTTCAGTTCAGATAATAATTTCATAGCATACAATTCGGCAAGGCAAAGTAAATTGATTTTCGGTGATGAAAAAATACCTACTTTTAGGGATATATGCGTGAATTTTTTTAACTGGCTATTCAATTGTGAATTTGTTCTTTAACCAATGAGTTTAAAACATCAATATCCATCATAATTTAATCTTGTTCAGCATTTGACATTAGTCTCTGCCTGCTGAATTGAGTCTGTTGTGAGCAGACATCTGTATCTGACGAAAAAAAGTATTTTTGTAAACCCTTGTTCTAAACAGGTAAACATGTGATTTGGTCAGCAGGATTCGCAGCCTTTTCATGATGGAAGCCGCTTCATTCATACAACTTCTGGCTTAGATATGATTAATAATTAAAATAATGAAAATGAGTAGATTGAGATTCCTTTTGACAACTTTTTTAAGCGTTTTACTATCTTTTTCGGCCTTGCCCTGCACTAATTATCTGGTGAGTAGGGGAGCCTCGGTTGATGGAAGCACCATGATTACGTATGCTGCCGATTCACACATTCGTTATGGAGAGCTGTATTTCAGTGCTGCCCGTGAATGGCCTGCAGGAAGTATGGTAACTATCCTCGACAGGAGTACTGCAAGGCCATTGGGACAGATCCCACAGGTTTCTTACACTTACCAAACAGTTGGTTTTATCAATGAGCATCAGGTAGCAGTTGGTGAATCAACCTTTGGTGGGAGATCGGAATTAGCCGACAGTACTGGCATTATGGACTATGCCTATCTGATGTTTCTGTCGTTGCAGCGCGCAAAAACGGCCCGTGAGGCAATTAAGGTAATGGCTGATCTGGTAGCTGAACACGGATATGCAAGCTCCGGAGAGTCTTTTTCAATTGGTGATCCCAATGAGGTTTGGATACTTGAAATGATTGGCAAGGGGACAGATTTAAAAACTGACCGTCGAACAAAAAAGCATTATAATGCCGATAAGGGAGCTGTATGGGTTGCTATTCGCATTCCTGACGGCTATGTTTCGGCACATGCAAATCATGCACGTATTACTGGCTTCCCGAAGGCAGATGGCCAAAGATCAATTACCGATCAGATGTGGGATAAACTAAGCACTCCCGACCTAGAGGTTATATATTCGCATGATGTAATCAGTTTTGCGCGTCGCAAAGGATATTTCGCTGGTGCTGATAATGAATTTAGCTTCAGTGATGTATATGCCCCGCTGGATTTTGGTGCAGCACGTTTTTGTGAACTCAGGGTATGGAGCATGTTCAATCATATAACCGATGACATGCAGCAATATTGGGATTATGCCACCGGTAACAATCACTCGAACAGAATGCCATTGTTTGTTAAGCCAAAGCATAAGTTAAGCCCGCAGGATTTAATGTCGTTCAAACGCGATTACTTGCAGGGTACTGATCTGGATATGACAAAAGATGCCGGAGCAGGAGCACATGGTCTTCCTTACCGTTGGCGACCACTTACCTGGAATTATGGGGGCAAGGAGTATTTTCACGAAAGAGTTACTGTTACACAACAAACTGGTTTCAGTTATATAGCACAAATGCGTTCGTGGCTACCCGACCCGATAGGTGGTATCATATGGTTTAGCGTTGATGATGCCGGACAAGCAGTATATGTCCCTTTTTATGCGGGAATAAACACTGTACCTCGTTCATGGTCAGAGGGATATGGCGATATTCTCACTTATAGGGAAGATGCGGCTTTTTGGGTGTTTAACAGGGTTTCGCACTTTGCTTACCTTTTTTATGACAGGGTAATGCCGGATATCAGAAAGCATCAGGCTGAACTAGAGAATAAATTCCACAGCTACACGAGTGCGGTTGATGCGGCTGCAAAACAACTTCACGAGAAGGATCCGCTGCTTGCCAGAGATTTTTTAACAGATTATTCAGCTTCGATGGCCAATATTACTATTGCACGTTGGAGGGAGTTGAGTAACTTCCTGCTGGTTAAATATCTGGACGGTAATGTGAAGCAGGAAAAAGATGGACAATTGCTTAGGAATCCATGGGGTTATCCGCTTCCGCCAAAGCATCCCGGCTACCCTGAAAGCTTTAAGAAAATGATTATTGATGACTCCGGAGAGCAGTTCCTATACAAAAAATGACATGAATCAAATTACAAATGAATGGTTATAAATCTTAAAATCAGCATGATAGTTTGATTTCAATCGTTAAGTTGCCGAAGATTCAACTTTAACTTGTAAAAGAAAAGACCTGCGATTCAATCGCAGGTCTTTTCAGTTAAGTTGGATTCGTTTTATCTGGAAAGGATTATTTTTCCGTATCCCATATACAATCGGCCGTTCGCTTCCACCATAAGCTGGTAGCTATAAGCGCCGGCTCCTGTAAGCTGGTTTTTGTGGAGCAATAAAGTGTTTTCGCCGGGAGCCATTTGAAGGTGCTGACTGCTGTGCACCAGCTGTCCAAGCGCATTGAAGACACTCAATGTAACATTGCCTTGTGCCGGCAGACTGAAACTGATGGCCGTTGATTCATTAAATGGGTTGGGCAAGGCTAATTGCGAAAGTTTGAATAGCTCGTTTTTATCTGATGCGATGGCTTTTGTGCCAATGGCAACATTTTTAACAGATTGTGCATTCACATCTGCCAATTCTGTTTCAGGCAGCAGTTCCAGAAAACGATCATTTGCCTGCAGTGGCTTCAGCAGTGTAAGTTCCACCCATGCCATAGGCAACTCAGGGCCGAAAGTGCGGCTCATTTTATCCATCCAGGCAATTTTGATGGTTTGATTTTGTGCATCAATGGCAAAAATCTCAGGGCCTTTAACATCATTCACTTCCACAAGTTCAGGATTCCACTTCATCGACAAGCTAAAAGCAGCCAGGTCCCTGTTTGTATCAATGAATACTGGCAAACGAACCACATCATGCTTGGAAGCCCCGATGACACCGTTGTACTGCAATGAGGGAGCACTTTTTTGTGCGCTGGGAACCATTGATGCGTTCACATCACCGGTAGCTATCATGAACAAATTCAGGAAGTTACTTCCATTTTGTAGTGTGGGCAGTTCGGCCTGATAATACACAGAAGCAGCAGTGCTTCCGCCGGTGAAGGCTCCATGGTGTGTAAATGGCAGGTCAGGTGCTAAGGGGTAGGTAAAGGAAGCCGCTGATGGGATGATTTTTCCACCCAGCTGAAAATCAGGTCTTCCGCCCGGGAAAGGTGATGTGCCAGGATGTCCCACAGAACGGAACATAAGCAGCAATGCATCCAGAGCAGTGAGGCCGTTGCTGTTGTTGGCATCTGCAATGGTAAAAAACAGCGGTGAATAAGGCTGTCCAGGAGCAGTTTGAATCCATGGGAAGCTTGCCACCACTGGATCTTCGATAGTCATATAGCTCACAATCAGTGCATCAAGCGCTGTAACGCCACCCCAATTGTTAAAAGTCCAGGCCTGGTTAAGCAACCCTGAGGTAGTCTGTTCCCAAAGTCTGATGGAATAGGAAGTTGATGTGTTCAGTCCTGTAAAACTGAAACGGCTGTCTTGTCCCAGCTGTTGAGGGTTGCCAACAGGATTGCTGCCATCGTAAAGTTGAACAAAGAAAGCACTATTGGCTGCTGAGGGAGGCATTGCTGACTCTACCGGGTTGAAGTAAGCCAGTTTACCAGAGAGTGAAGTGCCTGAGCTGAAGTTAGCAGTAAGCTGATTGATGCATTGCTGAATGGTGAATGCAAACACCTGATTTGATGACACTACCGCACCGGATGCGTTGGTCCAGTTTACAAACTGCCAGCCACTGGCAGGGTTGGCTGTAAGGGTTACCTGCTGACCAATGACAGGATTACCGGTAAAGCCGACTGTTCCGGCTTGTGCCGGACTGGCAGCGAGCTGCAACTGAACAGCTTGCACAGCGATTTGAACAGTATTTGAGCTGGCAGGACTACCCGTTGCGCACGACAGCGAAGAACCCATGATAACCTGAAGTAAATCGCCATTGTTAGGTATTAATGAGATATTACTGCTATTGGAGCCAAAGTTTGATCCGTTTAATTTCCATTGATAGGAAGGGTTACTGCCACCGTTTACAGGAGTGGCGGTAAAGGTTACATTGGCGCCATTGCAACTTGGGTTAGAGCTGGCCTCAATAGAAACCGAGGCTGTAACATTGGGTAACACCTCCAGGCTAATCAGATTGGATGTAGCCGGATTATTGGTTGCACACACAAGATTGGATGTAAGCACAGCATCCACCATATCGTTGTTGGCTGGAACATAGCTGAACGAAGGGGCATTGGTTCCGACATTGATGCTGTTTACCCTCCATTGAATAACTGGATTAGTGCCTCCATTAAGGATAAAGGCCGTAAAATCAGCCTGCTGCCCGCTGCAAAGCTGTTGTTGTGCAGCAGAAATAGAGATAATAGCATTCACCACAGGCGTCACTTGCATGGTGATGATGTTGGAGGGTGCTGGGTTGTTATTCACACAATCCAATGAAGAGGTTAAAAAAAGCTGGACAATGTCATTATTGGAAGGAGAATAATCAAACACAGGCATATTCTGGCCAACAGCTGAACCATTTACCATCCATTGATAAACAGGATTAGATCCCTGATTGGATGGGTTTGCAGTGAAACTAACCGATGTACCCGAACAAATATTATTTAATGAGGCATCGATAGTTACATTAACAGTTGCAGCCTGAATTTCAGTGATGATGACTTGCCCATTCATATTGATATTTCCAGAGTTGTTAAAGGCCACTACCCTGAAAGTTCCGAATGGAAGATTAATCCATGAAATTGGATTTCCTGTACCATTTATAACGGATCCGAAAGGAAGTTCATCGCGTAAAAGTTGATAAGAAGCGGTTGTTTCAGATCCGCTTAACACTGCATTTAAACCGCTTTCCGATAGGTTTGAACAATAGGTGCCACCACCGCTTAGCGTATAAATTTCAGGATATAAACGTTCGGTTATAAATATAGAGGCACTACTCCAATTGCTCAACATTCCTCCAGAGCAGACTGATCTTACATGAAATCCGTAATCGGTAAATGGTGTTAATCCTGCTAAATAATAGGGATTGGATGTAATTCCTGAAATCAGTGTACCTTCTGTTTCAGGGTTGAAGCCAGCCGGACCGTATTTCAAATCCCACAATGAAGTTCCCGAAGCCGCCTGCCAGCTCAATGAGGCGCTTTCGTGGGTGATACTTCCTGCTGCAGGTGCTGTTGGCGCAAGGCATGATGTTCCAATTTCCACAACCACCTGATTGGACGGGCCGGATTCATTGGCCCCATACATGGCAGTAACGTGGTAAGTATAGATACCGGGGTTAAGGTTCTGATCCAAAAAAGTGATTTGATCGCCATTGTTAGTGTGTAGAAGGCTTCCATTTCTATAAATCTTATAGGAAGAAATCAGCGATGCAGCAGTTCCGGAAACGATAAAAGGAATTCCCTGTGGAGTAAAGGATGCTCCATCCTCAAAAATTTGCCAAGCTGAAGATGTAAATTGACGTGCATTACCTGTTGTGGATTGACCGGTTATAGTGATGGGTGGAGCCCATGGCCCGGAGGAAAGGCTTCCAGCCAGAGAGAAATCGATCCAGTAGGTTCCCGGACTCAATGACAGGCCGGGAGTACTGCACACTACCTGCATTATCGGACGGTCAGTGTTAATAGTAGTTTGGGAGACTCGATAGGTGTTTGTCCAGGATGTTGATTGTAAACGATTGGTGCTTAGATTGCCCCAGATTACCTGACCACCTGCACCCGGTGTACCGTTCCAGATTTGCAGATAAGCTGTTGTCATGGTACTTGTAGTGGTTGAGCCGGTTTGATAAGCGTAAACGGTAATGGAAGAAATGTCCCAATTAGAGGTTACAACAAAATCGTCGGCCATACGATTGCCTGCACTTATTTGCACACCAGCGCCCAAGGTCGTCATATTTAAACTTGTATTCTGAAGAATACTTTGATGACTTCCATTGGGTCCTGTTCCGGGACTATTGATGAAAGGCCCATTGTCATAAAGCACATTGTTTCTTGCAAGGCTCAATGAGTTTGAGGGCTGGATAAGCGCAGGGCCAGTGTTGTTTGATTCAATTTCACTGTTATCAGATGCGTTGATTCCAATAATAATTTCAGGATTATTTGAATCTGCTTTATTGTGATCTAAAATATCTGAATTAGGATTAGAGGAAGAAACTGACGGGGCATCCCAGCTAAGGAAAACATCCATAGCGGCAACACCTGCAGTGAGGTTTTCCGGAGGAAAATAGGGATTGGTTCCAATTGTGACGTAGTCGGTTTTGGTAATGGAGTAGGTTCCATTCACAACAAGACTGATGGTTTTACTGCCTGCTGTTGAATAAGTTACAACATGGGGGCCTTGTCCTGTTGCGCTTGCAGGCTGAGCACCAGATCCAAACGACCAGTTCCAGCTCGAGAAACTACCATTTCCGGAAGCATCAGTAAAGGTAATTGGGTCGCCGGTGATTGCAGTAAGTGGATTGGCAGTAAAGTCAGCAAAAGGTCCGATTGGCTGACCAGATATTTCAATATCGTCCAATACATTGGCACGTCCCCATTTATCAATCCCTTCAAAAGCAATTTGATAGGTAGATGAAGGGTTCGGTAAGGAGATGTCAGACAGCTGTGTCCATGTAGCAACATTTTGATTATAAGTGTTTCCAATCTGTATCCATGGATCAGTAGGTGAAATTCTGTAGTATAGTTTCAATTCATTTTGATCGGGTGACCATAGCTCCTGTCCGTACCAAAAGCTAAGCTTCACATTCATCCAGGCACTAAGATTTAAAATGGGAGAAACTAATTTGGTTACAAAAGGGCCACCACTGGTACTGGTAAAGCGTGCATTTTTCACACCTGAGCGGGCCGTTGTGATTGCTCCACCGCTTGAACCTGCAGCATAAGTCCAATTGTTGCTGCCAGTTACATATTCTTGTGTCCAGCATGCCCGTGAATTGGATGCGTCTTCAAACGATTCAACAAAGGGCAAATTAAACGTTCCGCATGAAGTTGTAAATGACCATATTGCTCCATTCACATTCAAGGGTAATGAGGTGTTATATGAAATCACCTGCCATTGATAAGCGGTTGTCGGGCTCAGTCCAGCATAATTATAAGTGCCTTGAGTACCTGAAGTACCAGCATTTCCCTGATTTATTACCAGTTGCATATTTCCGGTTGGTCCAAACCAAAGATCATATTTGTCGGTATTATTACCCCAGGTCCATTGAAGGGTGCCACTCAACGCAGTTCCTGAAGCCATATTTGCCGGTATAGGTGTATGGGTAGGAGTAGGTGCTCCGGGAATGTTCAAATCGCCGCTGATCAGCACATCGTCCACACACCAATAGTAAGCGTATGTTCCCTGGAAATTCCATTTAAACCTGACAGATGCTTGCCCACTAAGTGCTTCAATTGTTTGATTGTAAGTTGCCGGATTGGCTGTTGTAGCTGCCCAACTTGTTAATTGTGTCCAGGTTGTACCTCCATCAATTGAGTAAAACAATCTGGCAGTAGAAGCTGATTGATATTGCCTGAAATAGTGCTTAAAAGTCAATGTGACATTCATATAGCCCGACAAATCGAACAAAGGAGAAATCAGATCGGCATTCTGGCTGTTTCCTGATCCGTATCCATCGCTGTTTAGAAAGGCATAATTACCCGTGCTCCCTGTAAGACCATTAGCTACAGTCCCAAATTGCCATATCTGCCCATTTCCCTGATTGTCCTGTTGCGACCAGCAACCTGGTAAACTGGCTGAGGCATTGAAATCCTGCAAGTAGGGGAGTGTGGTAAAGATGCTGCACAATGTTGTTGCATTGGTTTCTCTGCCACTCGAATATTCATTGGTGCTATTGTATGAAAAGGCTTTATAAAAATATTGTGTGTTTGAATTCAATCCGGAATGACTGAACTGATTTAAACTGCCCCTGTATAATAC
>Ga0116204_1000833_pt1 | contig 17595 bp, 11 predicted proteins | sample LakKivwa52mmetaG_FD_94481 | JGI IMG/M metagenome (GOLD analysis project Ga0116204, IMG submission 94481) | Anoxic lake water microbial communities from Lake Kivu, Rwanda to study Microbial Dark Matter (Phase II) - Lake Kivu water 52m metaG | ecosystem: Environmental > Aquatic > Freshwater > Lake...
AGCGCCTTCGCCGCCGAAAACCGTTCTCCACGATCCTCCAAGCCCTGCGACCGCCAACGATGACAGATCCAGTTTCGCTTCACGCGGCGATGCATTGATCGCCACGAGCAGACGCTCGGTGGGTAACGCTCGCATGAACACCCAGACATCCTGTGCATCATCCGTGGTGACCATCTCGAAGGACCCTGTCCGCAGCGCGGGATGCGCATTCCGAAGCGCGATCACGCGGCGGTACCAGTCGAACTGTTCGTGATCGACCTTGTTTTCTTCTGGCTGCTCATAGGGTTGCAGATCGTCCCACAGCATCGGCTTGCGATTGGTCGGATCGTCGGCACCCCACATCCCGACTTCATCGCCGTAGTAAACCATCGGCGCACCGACATACACCATCTGCACCAGCGCAAGAAGCCTCACTCGTCGGTACTCCTCGGGGCCTGGCTTCTTGCCGTTGTAGTTGGGATTGTCTTGTTCGCGGTTCCCCTTGTCGTACTCGCAGTCCGGGTGCTGAAACTTCGACACGATTCGATCCGTGTCGTGGCTGTCGACAAGATTCTGCAGGACATAGGTCGCTTCTGCCGGGTAGGCGCGGCGAAGTTCAGCGAGTCGGCGGTCCATTTCGCTCGCCGAGATCTTTCGTTCCTTGTCTCGCATCCAGTGCAGCATGGTCTCTGCAAATGGATAGTTCATCACCGCATCGAACGAACGACCGTCCAACCAGTCATCCGCGCGTTTCCAAATCTCGCCAACGATGTAGGCCTCTGGATTGATCGACTTCACGAGATCCCGCCACTCATGCCAGAACGGCATCGCTACCTCGTTCGGCACATCGAGGCGCCAGCCGTCGATGCCATCCGATGGATCACCATCGCCATTGGGATCCATCCATCGGCGTGTGACGGCAAAGACATGCTCCTTCACGGCGTCGCAGGAGAATCCTCTCTCGTTCTTTCGGAACACGGGAAGTTCCCCGAACCCTGCCCAACCGTCGTACTCGAAGGGCTCCCATGAGCGCACGCTGAACCAATCCTTGAATCGGCTGCGTTCTCCCTTCGCCTTCAGGTCTTGAAACGCGGGATGGGAGGTACCAACATGGTTGAAGACGCCATCCAGAATGACTCGAATCCCAAGCCGCTTGGACTCGCGAAGGACTTCGAGGAACAACTGGTCCGTTGGCGTCCACTGCCATGAACGCGGATTGAGCAGATCCTCTGCTGCCTCCGCCTTGGCATAGTCGCCCTTGGTGCCAAAGTGCTCGTCGATGTGAAGAAAGTTTGTTGCGTTGTACTTGTGATGGCTCGGTGCCTGAAAGACGGGGTTCAGATAGATCGCATTGATCCCCAACTGCTTCAAGTAGCCAAGTTTCTCGCGCAGGCCCGCAAGATCGCCGCCGTATCGCCGCGAGAAGACATCCCACTTGAAAAACGTCGATCCGTTCTGACCTTCCCACGGACTCAGCCCATACCACTCGCCCGTCCACGGACGACAGGGATCGGGATTGTTGAGCGGATCACCATCACGAAAACGCTCGAGCATGATCTGATACCAGATCGCATCCTTCGCCCATGCGGGCGTACGAAACAATGCATCAGGTGCGGTATTGAGTGAATAGATTCGCTCGTCCTTCAAGCGCTTTGCTCCATCTGAAAAGAGGAATGTGTAGGTCAACTTCGAACCGATATCAGCAACTTCGATCTCCCACCATGAGAAGGCCTCGTCTGCCCCTGAATCACGCATGGGTTGACGGGGCTTGCCTTGGATGGCAAGTTCGCAGCCCTCGACATCATCCCGCAGCGTTCGGACACGCAACAACACGGAGCCATTTGGCAGCCGCTGCGCGAACGATGCGCGATCAGGATCATGCAGGATCGCTGCACCTTCAACCTTGCCATCGCCGCGCTTCGCTCGCACCGATCCGAGGTTGGCTTCAGCCCCGAGACGCAGAACGCTGTTGTTGCCGCCATGGCCATCCAACTCCGTGAATGGGTTTCGAGGATCGGTCGTCCACTGATCGCCATCCACAACAAACTTGTAGAGCTGTGCGCCGGCGGGCAGCGTCACCTTGACTCGCCAGACACCATCGTCACCTCGCGCGAGCGGTGTGCCGCTCATGTTCCAACTGTTGAACGCGCCAGCGAGACACACACTCCGTGCGGGCTTCGCGGGCTGATAGGCGAATGTGCAGTCGAAGCGCCCTCCACCGCTTTCGCGGATGTCCACGGAAGGAATCTTCGCGAACTGGTTCCGTGGAAGCGACGACTGGATGGTCGCTTCCCGCGGCGGCCATGACCGACTGTTGGCGTCCTGATGCACGGCAAACGCCATGCATGCGCTCGCAAGAGCAACTGGCACGAACAGGCTCCGAACAACCTTCGCGATCATCGCGGAATCATAGGCAGATCGCCAAAGACACTTCGATCGGTCTATCCTCCTGACGATGGTGCGCGCCATCGGACGACCATTCCAGTGGCTGCTCGCTGCATGTGCGGTGCTACTGATCGCCTGGGCATTCATCACAGTCGCGATTCGTGAGTTTGGGCGGTTGCTGTCGGCTGATGGGCGCACCGAGATCGTCGTGATGCACTGGTCGGGCGAAGGTGGCCAGGAAGAGGACGCGATCGTGGAGGCAGCGCTTGCGCGATTCACCGCTGAGAATCCTGGCATTCGCGTGCGACGCATCAACCCGGGTGATGCGGGAAGTTTCTACACAAAGCTGCAGACGATGATGGCGTCTGGTGATCCACCCGATGTGTTCTATGTTGGGTCGGAGCGAATTCCGTCCTTCGTCGACTTGGGGCTGCTGCTACCCATGGATAACTTTCTTGCGGCTGACGAGCAGCAGAGTGTCCCCGATCGACTCGACTTGCGCGGCTTCTATCCCGCGACCGTTGATGCATTCCGCTTCGATCGGGAGAAGTCAGGGCAAGGAGCGCTCTACGGGATCCCGAAGGATTTCACGACCGTCGGCTTCTATTGGAACAAGACCTTGTTCGCAAAGGCGGGTGTCTCGCCGCCCCGAGATGACTGGACGTGGGACGATTTCATCTCGGCTGCACGGCGTATCGGCACACTGCCTGACTGCACGGGCGCCGAGTTCGTCACCTGGCCAGCGATGGTCCGCGCCTACCTGATGACCGACGGGCTCGACATCAGAGGCAGTTCCTTCGAGGCGCTGCGCACGGGCGAACCAGCCGTGTTCGAGTCGCTCGATCGTCTCCGCGGATGGCGGCATGATGAACGCGGTGCGCTGACGAGCGGGAAGAGCAAGATTGCGAGCGGTTCAAGCGTCTTTCTGTCGGGCAAGGTCGGCATGGCGGGCCCGTTCGGCCGTTGGGTCGTACCGAGCTACAGAAAGATCCCTCCGTCCTCTCAAGGCGGCTTCGATTGGGACTTCGCACCACTGCCACGCGGAAAGGCAGAAGCAAACATCGTGCTGACGGTCTCGTGGAGCATCTCAGCGCAGACATCACATCCGGACGAATCATGGCGGCTGGTGCGCTTTCTCTCAAGCGAAACGACGCAGCGCGATCTCGCCAAGTTGGGTTTGGCGATCCCAACAATCCGCGCCGCCGCAGAAAGTTCAGCGTTTTCAGATCCCGCCCTGCCACCCGCCAACAACGCGGGCTATCTGCGCGCTGCGGAAATCGCACAGATCGTGGACTGGCCCGTCAACCCACAGTTTGAGGCGCTCATGGGATCGCGCCTCGATCAGGGGTTGAAGACGGCTGATGTTCCGCTGCGGACTGCGATCACCAACTTCGAGCGCGACTGGAACGCCGAGTGCACGAGCCCGCTGAGGGCTGCATCGCTTGCGCCGATGCCATGGGACGCGATCGGTCTTGCAGCGATTCTTCTGTTCGTGCTGATGACGGCCGTGTGGGTACTTCGGCTGAACACTGGCACGCTGACAGGTCGCGAGCGGGAGGATGAACGCGCGGGCTACGCACTTGCCTCACCGTGGATCGTGGGGTTTCTGCTGTTCATGGCATTTCCTGTGGTGATGAGTTTGCTGCTCGCGTTCGCGAGGTGGAAAGGCGTTTCGCCACTCGCACAGGCAGACTTCGCGGGAACCGCCAACTTCGAGCAAATCTTCACGGCCGATGCACGCTTCCGCACAAGCATTCGCGTGACCCTTTGGTATGCGCTGATCGCCGTCCCGACAGGGCAGCTTCTCGCGCTTCTTGCAGCGCTTTTGATGAACACGAAGGTTCGGGGCATCCACCTCTTTCGTGCGGCTTGGTATCTCCCGAGCGTGCTCGCCGGCGTTGGCGTTTCAGTGTTGTGGCGGTGGGTCTTCGATTCCGATCACGGTCTGATGAACACGGCTCTTGAGCCGCTGCTGAAGCCGCTCGGCATCGTGCCACCCGAGTGGTTCGGTGCGGATGCCGAGCTGTGGGGCGCGCCAGCGTTCGCCATCATGAGCCTGTGGTTCGTCGGTGGAACAATGATGGTGTATCTCGCAGGATTGCAGCAGGTCCCTGCGGATCTGCTCGAAGCGGCAGCGATCGATGGTGCTGGACCACTGCGGCGTTTTTTCTCCGTCACACTGCCGATGCTGTCGCCGGTGATTCTCTTCAACACCATCATGGCGATCATCTCGAGCTTTCAGGTGTTCACGCAGTCCTTCGTGATGACGGGCGGCGAACCTGGAGATCTCACGCGCTTTCTCGTGCTTTACATCTTCAATCAGGGCTTTGAGTTCTACGAGATGGGATATGCCAGCGCGCTCGCGTGGATCCTGCTCGTCATCGTGCTTGTACTCACTGCCCTTGTGCTTCGCACCAGCAATCGATGGGTGCATGTCGAAGGGGGTGCGAAGTGAGCCCGCGTGGATTCGCTCGCTCGCTCGCGTTTCTGCCGCTCACGCTTGGCGGTGCCGCGCTGCTCTTCCCGCTTTGGTGGATGGTGGTCGTCAGTCTTGAGACCCCAGAGCGCGCCGGTGCGGCGATCACGGGCGGAACAGGCTTGACACTGTGGCCGCCGAGTCCTCAGTGGCACAACTATCCAGACGCGCTGCGGGAGATGGGGGGCGCGGAACCATGGTCGGGCTTCACCAATGCGCTCGCAAACTCCGTGGTGGTCACCGTGCTCGTGGTGATCGGCACCATCTTGTCGAGCAGCCTCGTCGGCTATGCATTCGCGCGCCTGCGCTTCCGCGGGCGGGAAGGTCTCTTTCTGGTGATGCTCGGCACCATGATGCTGCCAGGCCAAGTCACCATCATTCCACTTTTCCTTCTGTTCCGATCACTCGGTTGGATTGACTCGCTGTTGCCGCTTGCTGTGCCCGCGTTCTTTGGGAACGCCTTCTTCATCTTCATGTATCGACAGTTCGTCGCACAGCTTCCCGAGTCCCTGTTCGAGGCCGCGCGCATCGACGGCTACGGCCACCTGGGCATCTGGCTCCGCATCATCCTTCCGCTCTGCAAGCCTGTAAACGCCATCTGCGCAGTCTTCACCTTCGTCGCAGTCTGGAATGACTTCCTTGGACCGCTCGTGTACCTGCATTCAGACGAGCAGGCAACGCTTGCTGTGGCGCTCAATTCCTTTCGAAACCAATATGGCGGCCTTGAGGATGTCCATCTGCTGATGGCCGCAAGCCTTGTCACCATGGTGCCGTGCATCCTGCTCTTCCTCGCTGCACAGCGACAGTTTGTAGAGGGGCTTTCGCAAGGCGCCGTCAAGGGGTGAGGCTGCGATCGACTGCGCATGCGGATCCGAAGCGAATCCGTGGCAAACAAGTCAGAACACTGGGTTGTTGCGATTCGTACGCAGCCACTCGATCGTCTGCTGTGCGTTGTTGCCCTTGATGTCGAGAGTCGGCCCCTGCTGCATCAGGGCATCCACCTCCCCTTGCAGCGCGGTGATTTCACTGCGAAACTCCAGGTCGATTTTGGCCGAGTCCGACTCCGCCAACTTCTGCGCAATCAAGCGTGCTTGGCTCGTGGCGGTCGAGGCTTGTGTGTACATATTCAGCACCGTTTGCCATGCCGTGATCGATGCGTCCACATTTTTCTGCCAGGCAACGCTCGTCACGCGGGTGAAGCCCCACTGACTCGAGTTGGACCCAGACCCCGAGCTATTGGTCCACTCGCGGGAATAGGAACGGCGGTATTGCTGCTTGCGTGGATCGCTCGCGCGCGCGATCGACTCAGCTTCCACCATCGCAGCCACGATGGAACGCGCATCCTTCACGGAACGGAATCCTGTGCGCAGAGCCTCCGTCGCCTGCTTGCGCTCCGTGGCGAGCCGCGACTTCACTTGCGTCAGGATCTTCTCGGCAATGCCCGGAACGGCGATCCACTTCTCCGCTCCAAGTGCCGTGCCCACGCTGTCGATGCCACCCTGCCCTTGCAGTGCGAGTCCCGATGTGATGAGCTGATTACCAGAGAGTCCAGTCAATGCGTCGGTCCCACTCGACAGCTTCACCGTTTCTATGTCCGTGGGTGCACTCGTCCCAAAGCGAAGGCAGTGTTCGGGCGTTCGCCAAAGAAAGAGATCGAGATTCGGATTGCACATCGCTCGAATCACTTCGCCCGTCGACTCGGGCGAGATCGTGAAAGCCTGAAACTGCTCGAAGAACTTGGCAACATCCGCCGAGACACTGGCTGATGACGCACCGATGCCAGGAGTCCAGTCGACCAACACCTTGTCACTCGCGGGATCGAGGATCACCAAGTAGTCGCAGAGCAGCGGCAGCATGGCTCCAGGGCCCATTGCACTGCCAAGCACACCGATGATCGGCAGCCGCTTGCGCAGCGCCGCAATCTCCGCAGCAAGAGCGAGCGTCTCGTCCTGATCGCCGCCCGTGATGCCAAAGTCGATCACCAGCGTGTTGATCTTCGATGCGCTTGTATGACGAGCATTCACCTCTTTCAGCGCGATCAAGACGCTCGGATCGATGATGTCGCCGTGCAGCGGCAGGATGGTGTATCGCATCGCGCGCGGCAGCTTGCGATCTGTCGGACAGAGGCGGTTTGGCGGCAGCAAATCGGGCGTAACCTCCTCCACCACCGTGTCGGTCGGCGCGGCGGGAGCATCCTGCGCGCCAACCTGCGCAGAAAACCCCAAGCCGAGACTGAGAATCAAGAACGCCGAGGAAGTCACTTGACGCATGCCGTAGTTGTACCCGAACCAAAGTGTGGGCTAGGCTTTCGCTTCCACTATGGCACCCGTGACTCTGCAGGGCGTTTCCAAGGTTTACGCCAACGGTGTGAAGGCCGTCGACTGCGTTTCACTCTCGATTCCGGACGGTGAGTTCGTTGTGCTCGTTGGCCCATCGGGCTGCGGCAAGAGCACCACCCTTCGCATGATCGCCGGGCTGGAGGAGATATCCGACGGATCTCTGATGGTCGGCGGAGTACGGATGAACGATGTTCCTGCGCGCAGCAGAAACATGGCGATGGTGTTCCAAAACTATGCGCTCTATCCCCATCTCGATGTGCGACGCAATATGGCCTTCGGTCTCGAACGACGCCGATCGCACGGCAGCCTCCTGAAGGCAGTCTTCAACTCTGCCTACCGCGCAAAGCGCGCTGCCGAACGAAAGGCGATCGATGCACGTGTGTCGGCAGCTGCGGTGACGCTTGGTATCGAGTCGCTGCTTCAGCGCAAACCACGCGAACTCTCGGGCGGACAGCGGCAGCGTGTGGCGGTCGGGCGTGCGCTCGTACGCGATCCGGTTGCATTCCTCTTTGATGAACCGCTTTCGAACCTCGATGCGAAGTTGCGCGGCGAGATGCGCACGGAACTGCGCTTGCTCCATCAGCGCCTGCGAGCAACGATGGTGTATGTCACTCACGATCAGGAGGAGGCGATGAGCCTTGCCGACCGACTCGTGGTGATGAAGGACGGTGTCGTCCAACAGGTGGGAACGCCGACCGAGGTGTACGGACGGCCGACCAACCGTTTCGTTGCCAGCTTCGTGGGCACCCCCACCATGAACTTCATCGAGGGAACGATCGAAGCGGACAACGGCTTCCGCTGGTCCGCCGGACTACTGCGACTACCAACTGCGCGTTGGACTGGACTCTCAGGGTGGCAAGCCAAGCGGGCGGTACTGGGAGTTCGCCCAGACCAGATCCGTGTTGGCACTGGCTCCTGTCGCGGGCGAGTCATCGCCGTCGAAAACTACGGGGACAGAATGGACGTGGTGATCGAGAGCGGCGGGCGCCGCATCACGAGCCGATCACCGACGGTCCCGATCCGAGAGGGAACGGACAGCGCATTCGAGATCATCCCGGATAGCGTCCACCTCTTTGACACAACTGCAGCGGGCACGGCACTCGCCCATGCCCCGCCTGAGCTGGCCACCTGAGTTGGCCCTGAGCGCGACGGCTTGCACCTGAACTTGAACGCCACAGCGAGAGGGCGCCTTACTGCCACGCAGCAAGCACGCGCGCCAAGTCAGTGCCGCCAACGGTTCCATCTCCGTCGATGTCGCCACTACCGCCCGTGGTCCCCCACTGCGCCAAGACGACCGTCAAGTCAGCTGCGTTGACCAAACCATCTTGGTTGACGTCCTCAGGTGCATAGACGGTTCCCTGCGACAGAATCACTGCCGAGTAAGGCCCTAGATTCACGAGCGCACTCTGCGCAAGTCCGTCCCACGCTACGGGCGAAGTAGATGTCGACAAGCAGAGGGTGTTGCCAAAGTCAGACGAGTACCCCGTCCAGTCGCTATTGAATCGGCAGTGCCATGTGCCCGCACGCGGCAGTCCGATGCGATAGTTGCTGCGAGGGGTAACGGAAAAGTTGATGACCACGACCGTGTCATCACGGTCACCGCCATTCTGCCATCGGTGGTACGCGAGCACCTTGTCCGTGTTGTTCACATGAAAGGCGTTGGTGCTGAAACCGGAGAGACCGCGCGTCACACCCGTCGTGTTCTTGCGCAGCTTGATCAGATCCTTGTACATCGCGTAGATGCCCGCGTAGGTGGTCTTCCTCGACCAGTCGAGTGGCACATCGTCGCGGAAGTACCCGTCTTCCAAGAACTCCTGCCCCTGAAAAATCATCGGGATACCTGGCGCGGTCATGACGATCACACCGCCGAGCGTTGAACGCTTCCGAGCCCAGTACGACCCGCTGTTCCCAGGCGAGATCTCTTCGGGAACCCGCGAGCGCCCGTTTGCCACCTCATCATGGCTCTCGGTGTAGATCACGCGCTGCTGCATCGAACCGTTGTAAGAGAACGCGATCGCATCACGCATCTCCCACATGTTTCGGCTGGCATCGCTCGCCGTGATTAGGTTGCCGCGGATTCTCGGGTAGAAACTGGAGTCCCACTGGCTGTCGAAGCCCGCGCCGCCTTCGCCCGTCGTCTTCGTGATCCATGGGTCCACATCCATGTCCTCGGCGACGATCAGTTTGCCTGGGAACACCCCGTCGATGTCATTGTTGATCCACTGAAGAAACGTCCAGCCATCTGCGTTGTCGGGCCCCGTCAGGCCGATACGCCGAATGAACTTGGTCCCATCGACACGGAGTCCATCGGCGCGGAACTCATCCAGCCACATGAGCGCATTATTACGCAGATACGTACGCACCTCGCCACGGCCAAAGTCTGGGCGACTGTTCCCCCACGGCGTGACCAAGCGCTCATCGTTGTAGAAGAAGATCCCGCCGCCCTGCACGCCGTTGATGTTCTGGTACCAGCCATCGAAACGCCACATATCCATGTCGTTCGGACCGAGATGGTTGTAAACGACATCGATGTTCACGCCTATGCCGCGTGCATGCGCCGCATCGATGAACTCCTTCAGGTCGTTGGGAGTTCCATAGGCACTCTCCACGGAATACGGATAGGACGGGTTGTAGCCCCACGATCTGTCGCCTGGAAACTCGGCAGTCGGCATCAGAACGATCATGTTCACGCCAAGATCTTGCAGGTGATCCAGTCTGGCGGTGCACTGATCGAAAGTGGCGGGCGGCGTGCCCGATGATGATGTTCCGTAGGTGCCAATGTGCATCTCGTACATCACCTGTTTGTCCCACTGAGATGCCTGAAAGTTGTTCGTCTGCCAGGTGTAACTCGCTGGGTTGTGGATCACCGAGTTCCCCACGGAACTCGTCAAGTCGCGCGCCCACGGATCGTTCTTCCAAAGGGTCTGACTACCGTTCTTGAGAACGAACTTGTACTGCGCACCAGCTTGCAAGTTCGGAGCGTCCACTGACCAGTAGCCGTTGCCCTCCGAGAAGAGCGGCATGGAGGTCGTGCTCCAGAAGTTGAAGGTGCCAGCGACATTGACCGCCGTCGCGTTGGGAGCAAAAACTCGAAAAGTCACTCCGAACTGCGTTCCCTGCGAATACGGGACGGCCCCGAAGCCAGGTCGCTGAGAGACTTGTGCGTGTGCCGACAATCCGCAAAGGAGGGAAAGAGACGCCCCGCAGATGGCAAAAGCCTTCAGATGACGCACCATGATGAAAGGATAGCCCCGTATGCACAGAATGCACATTGGGATTGAGATATTTTGCTGATGCGGCATGCCGAAGCGAGCATGCCGGCGTCTTGTTAGCTCTTCCCCTCAAGTTTGCTCGCGAACTCCATGCCACCAGGCGGCATCTGGTACTTCCCATTCAGTATGTCCGTGGTGGTGGCACCATCGCCGTAGGTCTTGGTGTTCACCGCATCCTTGATCAATATGCCCATGCCACCGATGGATGCACCGGCATAAATGCCTCCCGCGCTGATGTAGGTCTTGACAGTCGGACCACTCGCCTGAGTCGTCCCTGTTGTAGCGGCAGCTGTGCCCTGCGCTCCGGCGTAAAAGTACGAGCCGCTCTCCATGAACTTGTCAAAGGTCGCCGGGTCGTTGAACACCATCACGATGTCGACATGCTGCGCGCCAATGAGCGGTCCGAAATCGCCCTTCACAACACCGATGGCGACCGGCGGTGACCACCCCGATGGAAGTCGCTTCATGGCAACGCCGTTGCCACCCATCCATCCAAGCACCACACCCGCCTGAAAGCAGCGCAGCGAAGCAATCGCGACGGCGCTCTTGAGTTCCTCTGCCGGTACGGGCTTGCCCGTTGTCTGAACAGCCATGAAGGTCTGCTGTCCATCGGTGATGTACTCAAGCATCGGACTTGTCGACTGACAGCCCATGCCGACAAGGCAAGCGGTGACGCAGATAAACAACACCCATGAATGAAACAGGCGAAGAAATGTGTAAGCCATGAGCCTCTCCTTGGCGGCGATAGAACACGCGCATCCATTGCGCGGTGGAGGAAAGGATAGCGCCCCCTGCCAAAGGCAAGGGGCGCTTGAAAAGTCAGGTTGCGTGAGGCAGATTTGGTCGACTTACGGACAAGCGCCCCAGCCGCTGAGGATCAGCGTAAGGTCGGTTCCGTCAGTAACGCCATCTCCGTTGATGTCCGACTGGCACGCAGGCGGCGCAGGCGGGCAGGCTGGCTCGTCGGGATTGACGACGAGCGAGGCATACTGATCGCCCGCGATGTTCGCGAAATTGATGGCGCGCGGCTCGCCAAGGTTGCCCGTGCCGGCTGCGAGCGGTGCCATGAACTGGTTGGAAGCGAAGCCATGGTCGCCGCTATTGATAAACGCAACAAATCGAATGTTCTGTTGAATGGCGGGGTCATATCCAAGAAGTGTCAGCGGGATTGCGATTTCAATGCCGGTTTCAACAGCGGCCGCTCCCTTCGTGCTGCCACCATCGCCACCAACGCCAGCCGCATTGCTGTTGTTCATCGCGACAATGACGCCGGACTTACCGACGATCGGCGTTGCGCAAGGAACGCCTTGCCCAAGATATTGCCCCGCGCCACCACCAAGCGTGAGCAACTGTGCCACACTGGCATACATCGCCAGCGGATCGCCGCCGTTCGTGGCAGTCAAGAAGAAGTCCGCCGAGAAACACTGATCGAAGGTGAGCCCAGGGTTGCCGCCCATTCGGTTGAGCCCGCCGAAATCCAAATCTGGATTGTCGGTCCGAAGAGAGTTCTGACCACCCTGCTTTGCATCGATAAAGAGATCGAACTTGTTGAAGGTGGATTCAACATTTCCGCCGACGAAGATGTAGAGAACGCCACTCGCAACCGTCGCATGAATGTTGCAGAGTTCCGACCCGCCATCGGATCGATCGCAGAGGGCATCGGTCGAGTCGCCGAACCCTGTCGTACATGTCTGCACAGCAAGTGCGGCTGGATAGGAAGCGTCGCGAATTCCATCGACCGCGATCTGACCGAAAGAGGCTGAACAACAGCCAAGCGCAACAACACACGAAAGACGAATCATCATGGGGTAGTTTCTCCTTAATCAGAACAATAGTCCAAGATTGGCTGAAGTCAAAACAGATCGGCAATTCAAGTCATGGCCTGAAGGGCACATGGGATCATTTGGCTTGGGTTCGGCAGGGGCTGCCTCGAAGTTCGATGTCGCCCTCGCCCTTGCCAAGGGGGATCCTGTTTCGAGTTATCATCCCACCCCGTGAAGGTCATGCTCATCATCATGGGGGTTGCAGGTGCCCTCCTGTTTGCCAAAGCGGCTCGTCTTCCTGCCCTTGAGGGCGCCCAGCTGGCTCCAATCATCTCCTGGACCGTCTTTGCGGCAATAGCCGTAAGCGCCGTGTGGCTTGCCCGCCAGAAGTTCGCGGCTTGGTCGGCGATCTTCGGTGCAATGGCCGTGGCTCTCAACCAAATCGCCCCGCCCGACATGCCGACCAACTGGCTGCCTGCGTTCCACATCGCTTGCGGCGTGCTCTGCGCCGCATGCGTCGTTCGAAACTGGCAGTAGAGACTGGTCCGAACACTCGGATCAACAGTCTGCGCAACTGGAAACTACTTTGGCGGTGCGTTCGGCGCGGTTGACGAAGGTGGCGTGTTTGGAGCCAACTGCACATCCGTTGCAGACACAGCGCCCGATGAGATTGGCGGCGCATCGCGCTGCTCAGGAAGCGTGAACAAAATCGCTCCGCCCGGAGTGATGCCCTCGCGCTCGCTTGCAGGGCGCGCCACAAGCACGCGCCTTCCATCTGCACGAATCGACACGCCCCAGCGCGAACTCGTCACGGCCACGGAAGGCTTCAGTCGCAGCGACTCGCCCCAGTTGCCCTCCGAAGATCGCGCGAACACACCTACGTAGCCAGCCATCTGGTCACCAGCGAGCGCTGTTGGATCGCCCACCACGATGCGCCCGTCTGCCAGCGCCAGCGTGATGCCCCAGCCCGCGCCGCGCACGATGTCGACCTGCGGAACAAGTTCGCCGTCGTACACCCAGCCAGTCGTTCCCCTTCTGTAGACGAGCACCTCCGCACCTGACCCGCTGATCTGCGACTGACGCAGGACGATCCGCTCGCCGTCGGTTGCGACGGTTGTGCCGAACCCAAGATAGTCCAGCCGATGCGGAGGCGGCGTGAGCTCCCCATCGAGCGCCCATCCACCGTCACCACCACGCCGATACACCACCACGACCGAATCCCCTCCTTGGACGAGCGATTGGTGCGGCGCCGCGGTGATGGCCTTTGGACAGCCAATCACGAGAGTGTTCTTCGCCAGCGCGAGCGACGCGCCGAAGAATGTCGGCTGCTTCGACGCTTCTCGCTGAAGAAAACCAAGCCCCTTCCATCCGTCCTTGATGCGTTCAAACAGGAACACCTTCGGCGCAGCCTGAACGGTTCGCGCCTTGTCTCCAAGCACGCGCATATCCACTGTTGCGATGGCCGCGATCGTGCCATCGGTGGCAAGCGTGGCACCGAACGCAGGCTCTGGCAATCCAGAGGGCGGTTCGAGACGACTCAACTGGCGCCATCCCGACGGACTCGTTGCGGCCTCAAAGGTGACCACCGAACTGCTCGAACCATCGCGGCGATCCTCGGTGACGAGCATCTGCTCGCCCGCGAACGCGAGGCGTTGCAACACCATCGCACCGCGTCGCACCTGATCGACGGATTGCATCTCCTTGTAGGTGCTCCATTCGCCCGTTGGCTGCAACTGGAAGGTGGCGACCTGTCCAAGCGATCCTCCCTCCTTCGATGGGTCTGGTCCTGCCGCGACGATACGGTCACCCGAAATGCCGATGACCATGCCGAAAGTGGGCGACACTGTCGGACTTGGCGCATCAAGCACGGCGGACTGCGACAGCGTTGGAACAGGAGGGGCGGCCGCGAGCAGTATGGAGAGCGCAATCGGGAGCATCGAATGGATCGTAGCCGCTCGACCACTTCGGCCGATGCTTCTGAGAACGCACTCGCACCCAACAACAACGCTTCGCTTCGCCCGTCAGAAATTGATCGAGAATCGGATGAAGCCCGCCACGGCCATTGGCTGCTGTCCGAACTCTCCAGGGCTCGCGACCAACTGCAAATCTGGTTCGATCGTTAGATAGTCCGTCACTGCGATTGCGTAGAAGACTTCGAAGTTCATCTCGTGGAGACCAGGCTCCGCCGGATACACGAGCGCTGGATCACTGAACCACGCGTAGCCCACGCCCATTCCAAAGTCATCATTCGGTCGTCCCGGCAGCGGCCCATCAATGATGAAGCCGCCCGCGAGGGACCAGTTGACTGGATTGATACTCGGATCACCCCAGCCCATCTGCCCGAAGATGCGGAGCCCGCTCTCATCCGCATCGTACGGAGCAGGATCCCAAACCCGCTGCGTGATCTGGGCATACCACCCGCCGTTTGGCTGCGATGGCGCCAGAACTTCGGGAGTGCCATTCCCCGACACAGTGCTTGGTCCCGTCTGAACCCAACCGCCAATACCGAGAACGCCATCGAGCCCAGACTCAGTCTTCCAGCCGAAGTCCAGTTCGGAGATGAAAAACCAAGAACCGGGATTGTCGAAGAAGGTTCCAGGCCCGAGCGTGCCCGTTGAATTCAAAGGACTGCCGTTGTCGGAGTACATATTGGTGCCGTCAAACCAGCCAAACTTGCCAGTCAACCAATCATTCGGACGAACGACCGCAACAAGCCCCATAGCCTGATTGGGATAGGTCGGCACCCATGGCACCATCGTCGCAGGCAGCGTGTCAATGTTGCTGAGAAAATATCCCGTTGGTCCGATCGGGTTCAAGAAGTAGTTGAACGCATCCTGCTTGCCAAAGACAAGCGTGAGCGCATCATCAAAGAGCTTCTGCTGCCAATAGAGTTCCGAAAGCTGATTCACATCGCCGATGCCACTGGCAAGGCTCTCCCACCCCCAGTAGTCGGGGACGAGTTCGAATGGTCCTGGGTTCGACTCCCAGTACGACTGCCAACGCGCCAAAAGCGTGCCGCCATCGACGAGCCCCATGCGCTGAAAATCAAACTGCACGGCCGCATCGAGGACGCCCGCGAGAAAGCCTCCAGCGCGCGCGCCACCAGTCAGGTTGTAGCCCGCATCAATCGTCAAATTGACATTGAAGGTGAATCCCTTCTTTGCGAGCGCGTCTCGGCCAGCCTTGAGTTCGGGGCTGAAATCAAACGCCGCAGGTGGCATTGTGACAGGTGCGCCAGGGGACTGCGGCAACTCATCCGATGTGTCGGGAGTGGTCACCGTCTGCGCATCGCGCTGCTCGAACCTGTCGACGGGAATCGGATCCTGCGCAAACACTTGAGGAGCCGCGAAATCAAGTGAAAGCAGAACAAGCAAGACGACTCTGGGCACGAGGCGAAGATAGCTCATCCGAGTGAAGCGCACTCGATACATCGGACACCACATCTAAACTGTGAGGATGTCGCCAATGTCGGTCTTCTCCGTGGTCATGTTGCTGCAGGTTGCAGCGGCGAGCCCGCTTCCGCCACAGGATTCGACCCTCCCGCTCGATGAGCGGATCGACCGATCGAAGGTGACAGAACAACCACCGCCAGTGGTGGCGTCAGTTTCTGCACGACCGCCATCAGTCGTGCGCCGCGTCAGTCTTGCGGCCGCAGAGGTGCCGTGCGCCGCGTCATCGTGGCACGCTGCACGCGCGTCCATCAACCAGGGACTTGAGTTCCTCCGTGCGAGGCAGGACGCCGGCGGCGGTTGGCGCGTGTGGAAGGGAAGCGCTGGCACGGATCAGCGCGATCGTTCCCTCGCTGCGTCAACGGCGATCACTGCACTTGCATTGAAGGCATTCGCTCAGGTGGGCGAGTTGCCGATGAACTCGCCGACCGCGGCGCGAGCGCGCGATTCCATCCGTAGTCGCGTCGGCGGAACGGGGCGGGCGTTCAACCCAGATCCGCAGGGCGGTCTGGGCAACTATGTGGCGAGCGCGATTGCGAGCGCACTCGCATCGATACAAGATCCCGAGGACCGTGTCTTGCTGCGCTCGAGTGTGGAATGGCTCACGATGCATCAGTGGGATCAGACCGAGGGCGTTTCACCGAGGATGGACTGGTTTGGTGGCGCGGGCTATGGTCGTTCTGGGCGACCTGACCTGTCGAACACGCAGATGATGCTCGACGCGCTGCATGATGCGGGGGTTTCTGCGGACGATCCTGCCGTACGCCGTGCGCTCGTGTTTCTCACTCGAACGCAGAACTTGGCAGAGACCAACGCGGCGCCGTGGGCAAGCGGCGGATCGCGCGATGGGGGCTTTGTGTACACGCCCGCGAATGGTGGCGAGAGCTTCGCAAGTGAGGCGGCTGGCGAGGGACGCTTCGGCGAGAAGATCGCGGTTGGTCAACCGCGCAGTCTGCGCAGTTACGGATCGATGACATACGCGGGGTTCAAGAGCATGCTGTATGCCGGCCTCTCGAAGGATGATCCGCGCGTGCAGGCAGCCTTCGAGTGGATTCGGCGCCACTGGACCTTCCGCGAGAATCCTGGACTCGGCGCGCAAGGACACTTCTACTACTTGCACGCGGTATCGCGTGCGCTGCACGCAGCGCAGCAGCACACGATCACCGATGTGCAGGGCAGCGCACACAACTGGCGGGATGAACTCATCGCCGCGCTCTTGAGCATGCAGGCGAGCGATGGTTCGTGGGTGAACAGTGCCTCACGCTGGGATGAGGGAGACAGTGAACTCTGCACCATCTATGCGGTGCTTGCGCTCGAAGAGGCGATCAAGCCTGCGCAAGAGGCAGCCCCTGTGAACTCGCCTGCGGCACCGTAAGCCGACGCCACCACGCGGCAAGCAGCATGCTCGTGGCAAGCAGAGCTGCGCCCGTCACCTGATGCAGGCTGGTGAAGACGACTTCCCACAGTGGAATCGCTTCGGTCTTTCGCGTGATGACCATCACGAGCGCAAGGATGCCAAGCAGGACCTGCAATCCGACCACCATCAACAGCCCGTGTCCAACCGCGCGGAGTGGCCGCAGTGTCGCCGGCATACGCATGGCACGAAGTCCCGTCCACAATGTTGCGACGAACGCGACGACAGCGAAGGTGAGATGCAGGTGCATCGCCCATGTCGGATAGGCGGGCGCAGCGCCAGCCACAGGGATCTGCAGGTGTCGATACAGCGCGCCCGTGATCAGCTGTACCAAGAGCACTGCCACGAGCGCCGTCGGCAGTGCGGCACTTGGTGCCTCCGCGACTTGTTGTGGTGCCATCCCGCTGTTCCACCGCGCACCACACACCACGGCCAGCAGGCAATAGAGTGAGAACACAATTTGTCCGAACACGCCGTGTGCGACCGCGAGGCCGACGCTCGGCGCAAGCTCGGATGCG
>Ga0116204_1000836_pt1 | contig 17540 bp, 11 predicted proteins | sample LakKivwa52mmetaG_FD_94481 | JGI IMG/M metagenome (GOLD analysis project Ga0116204, IMG submission 94481) | Anoxic lake water microbial communities from Lake Kivu, Rwanda to study Microbial Dark Matter (Phase II) - Lake Kivu water 52m metaG | ecosystem: Environmental > Aquatic > Freshwater > Lake...
CCGATGAAGATGTCATTCAAAGTTATTTTGTGAAATCGAAATTACAACCTCATGTCATCTATGAAGCCATCGCTATGAATAATTATGAAATCATCAGTGAATTATTACTTCCGATTGTAGAAGAATATTATGACAACTATTTCTCATTAAATGCGAGAACATTGTTGATTTATGTCGACCGCAATGAAGATGGAAGTCCAGATAACTATGAGACATTCTTAGAATCCTTAACCGATCGTCCGGCTTATGATCAAAAATTAGCTGATTTCATCGCTGCGATTCGCCTATATTTAACAGAAAATCCTCAAAACGGGCTTGATCATGTCGTTGCGGCTTACAATACCGCAAGAAGAAATGATGCAACCTGGGGAGAATTCAAACAATATGGTTTCGGTTTGAACTTAGGAAATCCATCCTCTTCAGGATCGATTACATATCTATCAACCAAAGACCAATTTGAAGAGGCTTTAGTCGAAGCTTTCCAAGCAACTTATAATCAATACCTCTTACCAGCTAACATCGATAAAACAGGTGTTTATTATGATGGAGTAGCGGAAACAACCGCAGGAATTTACTTAGTCTTTGCACAAAAAGGTTCGAACTTTACGAAACCAAGCGCGAAATTTACAATGACATATACCAATGAAGTTCCTAATTATACCGTTGGTTCTGCGAATGATCAAGACCTACCCAGTTTCGATCAACTCCGGTTATATACCCAAAAACGGTTCTATGAGATTGCTTATGGAACAGACGCTGATGTGGAAACGAAATATGGAATCACCGTTCCCGTGCTTCCAACTTCCTTAATTCAAGCTATGGATGCGTATTTCGCCCCGATTCATGATGCTTTGTATGTGGTTGGGCATTTAAACCTTCGGGTTTCGCAGTTATTGCAAGATGGATCGTATTTAAATACAACTACGACCTATGGAACCATCCAAGATGCGATGATGAAAGACAATCTCTCGCGGATTTACGAAATCTTTGAAAAGCAAGTCTTTGCAAAATTCAATCAAAATCAAGTAGATGAATAATCGAATGCGGGGAAACCCGCATTTGCACTTTAGGGGGAAGTATGGAACAACTTCAAAAAGAACAACGGATTATCGCTAATACATCGATCTTAACAATCCTATTAAATATTCTTTTGGCTATTATGAAGGTTATTACTGGGATTATTGGCCGGTCAACAGCCTTAATCTCTGATGCTATTAATTCGATTTCGGATGTCCTAACGACCGCTGTGGTTTGGATTAGTGGAAAAATCTCCAGAAAAGATCGTGACGATGATCACCCCTATGGCCATGAGAAAATGGAAAGTATGATTTCGGTTGTGTTAGGAGTATTCTTGATTTTAACGGCGATTGAAATCATCAAACAAGCAGGGGATAGTTTGATTGGGTATCTCTTTCGAGGAGAATCCTTAACTTCTCCCACGATGATTGCTTTGATTGCGGCGGTGATGACGATTGTTGTTAAGGAAATCATGTATCGAATGACGAAATACAATGCGAAGCGCGCTTCAAGTTCTGCCTTGGCTGCGATGGCGATTGACCATCGGAGTGATCAGTTTGCGGCCCTAGGAGTCGTCATTGGGGTTGGCGGAGCGATGCTCGGGTTCCTATTTTTGGAACCCATTGCCTCCTTAATCATCTGTTTGTTAATCTTTCGGATGGGATTCAAAATCATCAAAATTGGCTTCTCCCAAGTCGTAGACCAAGCCGCTGATTTAGAAACAAGAGATAAGATTATTGATATTGCTTCGCATTTTGATGGCGTTGTCCGCTTGGACGATATCAAAACGAGAATGTTTGGAATGAAGATGTTTGTCGATTTAGAAATCGCTGTCAGTCATCAATTATTGATTTCTGAGGCTCATGATATTGCTCAGCGTCTTCACGATCACATCGAAGCCCAATTCCCCCAAGTCAAACATTGTATGATTCATGTGAACCCTGATATCGAATGTGCACGGGTCGAACCAAAAACAAAATCAAAAAAGAGAAATGTGTAAACCTTACCACATTTCTTTTTCTTTTTCTGATTTTTTTTGATGAATCTTATTACAAGTTTATTGAAATCGCTTTCTTGTCGTGCTATAATGGTTAAGTAAACGGTTACGGCCAAAAAAAATATAGGAGGAAACAATGAGAAAAAAAGCGTTTGTGCTCATAATTGGGCTACTTCTCGTGTTTGGTTTAGTGGCATGTCAAACGACTACCACAACCACAACCACACAAGCACCCACAACGACGACTACAACGACAACTAGCACAACAACCTCGACCACGACTTCGTCGGGGACAACTACAACAACGACTACTACCGGAACAACCACTACAACTACTCCATTTACCATTTCTCTATCTGGTTTAACGGATGCCGGCTTCACCCCTGAAGACGTCATTCGGGTCGGAACACCCTTCGATCTACTTGCTGGAGTATCAGCAATGGGATCGGACGGCGTTGATTATAAAGACCGGATTATGTTTGAAGCTGAAGCAGCTTGTATGATTGATTCTAACGGTATGTTAACAACGACTGGTCCAAAGATTTGTGTCGTTCAATACACCGTTGTTGTACAAGGCAAATTAGCTCGGGCAAACCGGACGATAAAAATCAGTTCCGCTCCAACCACCATCGAATTCACTGAAATGCCAGATGCCATTGACAATACGTTGTTATTTGGTACAGACTACGCAGTTACCACCACCAATCCTGGAAACTATGGTTGGTATTACTGGGCAGAAGGCGTAGGAATTTTAGGTAGCACAGGCTTTATTAAAGTCGAAGATGACAAATTGATTATTAAGCAAGAACTAGTCGGTGGCAACCCATGGAGTCTTCAAACCATGTTAGTTACAGACGTTCCACTTGTGAAAAATCAAATGTACAAAATCACGATGACGATTACATCTACAACTAACCGTTTCATCGACATCGTTACCAAAGCGCCAAACAATGACTATGGCAATGATACACATAGCATCATTGATATCGCAATTGGAACAGCAACGTATGAAATGGTCTTCAAAGCGTTCGCACCAACCATTCACTTCAATATTATGACTGGTTCAGCAGAAGGAACAACCGATGCTGGTGCTGGAACGTTAGAATTCTCTGATTTCGTATTATGGCAAGGACCGATTGAAAGAGTCTATGAAGAGTTAGAAGGATTCTTTGACAATGACGCAGCAGTTGTTGGCACTGAAATGGAATACATTACTGGTACTGACTCTGATTACAACCGTATTTTCTACTATTGGGACCAAGCAAGTGGCAACATTCTCGCTGGAGAATATGTCGAAGGTGGATTCCAATTAGAAGTTTTACAAGTTCCTGGAGATACTTGGGGCGCTCAATTACAATGGAACGACCTCCAAAAGAACTGGGGATCTTTGAAAAAAGACGCTTATTACAAATTGTCTATGTCCATTGAAAGTCCAGTGGCTCGGTCGATTCGTATCGAAGTTACTGGTCAAACCAATGGCTTACCCATCTCAATTGGCAAAGACATTGAATTAGCTGTTGGCGAAAATAACATCGTGATTGAATTCCAATCTAAGTATGATTATTTCTTCATGAAGATGTTATTTGGAAACTATGGCGATCCTGTTCAACTTGGTACTTACGTCATCTCTGACTTAATGTTAGCAGAAGAAGTTGGCGCTGTTGATCCTGTTGATCCTGTGGATCCTGCTCAAATTATTGGCAATATCTTTGGCACAGTTTCTAACGTCAAAGAATCCGCATTATTCTTCGAAGGCATCGACGCTCCAGCAGAAATTCCAGCCAATAGCGTTTGGTTATGGAAAGGAATCGTTGATTGGTTCGGTGGATGGGCAAGTTTCCCAACTGTTGTTGGATCTGTCAACGCAGCTGGTCAAATCGTCGTTGATATCGACGCTGTTGGACCCGAATTCTGGGCAATCCAATTAAAATACAAAGGCGGAGAAATTCCTGTTGGTGTTGACTTAGTCTTTGCATTCCATGTTTACGCAGAAAATCCACGTAAGATCAACGTTCAATTAAAAGATGCTGGCTTCGGCGGCGCTTATGTTGACGAAGAAATTCTCTTAGTTGCTGGGTTGAATGTTGTAGAAATTCCATTCAAATCTTCGGTTGATTCGATTAACTTCCAAATGAACTTAGGTAAATTTGATGAATTAGTTGATGAAACTGGAACTCTGATTTTTGATAACTTCATGTTAACTCGTCCTACAGAACTCGTTGAAAACTATGTCGACAATGGCGATTTTGAAACCGCTATGCCAACATTAGGCGCAACAGATGCAGAAGGATGGGCATTATGGACAACCACTGGTATTGGTGACGCATGGGCTCAACCAAACTACGGTGGAACGATTACGATTGCGGATGGCGTCTTAAAAGTTGATACCACTCAAAAAGGTGGCGCAGACTGGGCAGCGCAAATCCAATACAACGCTCCAGAATCCGATTTAGTCGTTGGCGCAGTTTATAAAGTTGAAATGAACGTGAAATCAAACGTTCAAACAACGATAGCTGTTCAATTCAAAGGCATTTCGAATGATGGACCTCACGCAACGGTCAATGTAACCTTAAACAATGGGGACAATCATGTTGTTGTGTACTTACCAGCTATGCAAGCACAAATGCGGTTATTCTTATTAGTTGGTTTAACAGAACCAGGCACCGCATTAGAATTTGATAATATTAAAGTCTACGCACCCATCATGCCAGATCCCGTTGAACCAGAAGAACTCGTTTGGGCATTAGTACCTGACGCAATCTTCAATGGTGACTTCGATGCCGATGGCTTTGAAGTAGGCGGCGAAGGCAGTGGCTGGACGAAATGGACTACCATCAATGAAGGCGCTTGGACTAAACCAATCGACGCAACATTTAATGTTGTGGATGGCAAAGTTGTCGTCACAATTATCGATGACGAAGTCAACCATGGTATTGGCGATCATGTATGGAGTATCCAATTAGGATATCGTCCTGGTGTTAACGCTCCTGCTGTGATTCCTGGAGAAAAATACCGTGTCGTATTCAATGTTCATGCAAGCGTAGCGGGAACCTTCCGCATTGAAAGATCGACCACCAATAACGTAGCGAACTTCGCATACGCGCAAGAATTAGTAGAAGGCGACAATGTTGTTGTTTTCGAATTCGAAGCATACGAAGCAGAACTTATGTTAACGGCTGTTATCGGACAATACGGACCTGCAACCTTAACCTTTGATGATTTCCAACTTTATAGAGCAGTTCCTGCTGAAGAAGCTACAGCTGTTTTAAATCCGATTCCTGATGGCATTTTCAATGGCGATTTCGAAGCTGTTGGATTTGAAGTGGGCGGCGAAGGTAGTGGCTGGACGAAATGGACAACCGTTGACCAAGGATCTTGGACTAAACCAATCGACGCAACATTCAATGTTGTAGATGGTAAAGTTGTCGTCACGATTATTGATGATGAAGTCAACCATGGTATCGGTGATCATGTATGGAGTATCCAATTAGGATATCGTCCTGGTGTTAACGCTCCTGCTGTCATTCCTGGAAAAACCTATGTTGTAACATTTAACGTTCATGCAAGTGTAGCAGGAACCTTCCGCATTGAAAGAACAACGACAAACAACGTAGCGAACTTTGCTTACGCTCAAGATTTAGTTGTTGGTGACAATGTTGTTGAGTTTGAATTTGTCGCTCACGAAGCAGAATTAATGTTAACAGCTGTTATTGGACAATATGGACCTGCAACCTTAACGTTTGACAATTTCGTATTAAATGAAAAAGTTCTTGTTGTCAAAGATTGGCAACTCGTTGAAAACGGCATTTTCAATGGCGATTTCGAAGCTGTTGGATTTGAAGTGGGCGGCGAAGGCAGCGGATGGACCAAATGGACAACCGTAGACCAAGGATCTTGGACAAAACCAATCGACGCAACCTTCACAACCGTTGAAGGAAAAGTCGTTGTCACGATTATTGATGACGAAGTCAACCATGGGATTGGCGATCATGTATGGAGTATTCAATTAGGATATCGTCCTGGTGTTAACGCTCCTGCGGTTATCCCCGGTGCGAAATACCGTGTTGTATTCAACGTTCATGCAAGCGTAGCAGGAACCTTCCGCATTGAAAGAACCACCACCAATAACGTAGCGAACTTCGCATACGCGCAAGAATTAGTAGAAGGCGACAATGTTGTTGTATTCGAATTCGAAGCATACGAAGCAGAACTCATGTTAACAGCGGTTATCGGACAATACGGACCTGCAACCTTAACCTTTGACAATTTCCAACTTTACATCTACGAATAATTCAATCTTCAAAAACCACTTTGGGCAACCAAGGTGGTTTTTTTTGTGCCTCGAATAATAAACATTAATGTCTTGTTTAGAAATATGAAAGACATTTTTTCACAAGATTTTCACAAGTTCTATTGAAAGTAACCATTCACGGGTGTATAATGCTGTCATTCTAAGACAGAAAGGATGGCAATATGAATCGATACTACATAAAACGGATTGTTTCCGCAGTCATTACCATCTTGTTAATCGCAACCGTCACTTTTTTTATGATGCGAGCAATCCCTGGAGGGCCCTTCTCTAGAGAAAGAGCACTTCCAGATGCAATCATCGAAGCGCTGAATCGGAAGTACAATTTGGATGCCCCTTTATTCAAACAATATGTTGATTATATGTTGGGATTATTCACCTTCGATTTAGGTCCTTCTTTCCGGCGGCTTGGATATACCGTGAATGATTTGATTGCCTCCGGGTTTCCTGTCAGCGCCCAAATTGGTCTGTTTGCAGTATTAACGATTGTCATTGTTGGAATTCCTTTAGGGGTGTTGAGTGCCCTTCGACAAAACAAAGTCGAAGATTATGTCGTCATGTTTCTCGCAACGTTAGGGGTTACCATCCCATCCTTTGTGGTAGCGACGGTGTATATCTATTTCTTTGCGGGTCAGTGGAAGTTGGTGCCAGCCTTCGGCTTAAATTCACCGGCCTCCTATATTGGACCGGTCATTGCCTTATCGGGATACTCGATTTCGTTTGTTGCACGATTAACTCGCTCGAGTATGCTAGAAGTATTACGTCAAGATTATGTTCGTACAGCGAGAGCGAGTGGATTAAGCAATTTTGTTGTGATTTACAAATACGCTTTAAAAAATGCTCTGATTCCGGTCATTACCTACATGGGACCGATGATTGCGGCGATTCTAACCGGATCCTTTGTCGTCGAACGCATCTTTGCCCTTCCAGGTATGGGTTATATGTATGTTGAGGGAGTCAATAATCGAGATTATACTGTTGTTTTAGGATCTACTGTTTTTTATGCCATTTTCTATGTTGTTATGGTGTTACTTGTGGATATTGGATATACCATAGCGGATCCACGAATTCGACTTGGAAAGAAGTATGGTGACTAAGATGGATAAAAATCTATTCAATAAAGTCGATCAAGAACAATTGACAACCAAAGAGCAAATCCGTCCTAGTTTAACGTTTTGGCAAGATGCATGGCGTCGTTTCAAAAAGAATAAGTTAGCTGTTGCGGGAATGATTGGGGTATTAATTGTAACTATTTTTGGTCTATTCGGACCTTATATGACCCCCTATAGTTATAGTTATCAACAAACTGATTATGCCAATGTTCCTCCCCAATTAACTGTCTATCGCTTAGATGAAGAAAACTATGTGTATTTAACTGGGCAATATCGCTTACTCTTAATTTCAAAACAAGGTGAAATCATCAAACGCCTTCCCCAAACAGGTACGGATGGATTAAACAAAATTTATACATATGATTACGATGGAGTTCCCGTGGTCATTGATTTCTCTTACCGTGTCATTCCTTCCAAACAAAATTTAGGGATTGACTATACTGTTACCTACATGGAAGTGGAAGAAACACAACCTGCATTTAAGGTTCACAATCAAACCTTTTTATTAGGGTCCGATAATCTCGGGCGCGATGTCCTAACAAGAGTCATGTTTGGCGCGAGAATTTCTTTGTCTGTGGCGTTTATCGCAACCTTCGTCAATTTGATTATTGGAGTTGCTTATGGATCCATCTCTGCGATCAGTGGGGGGAATATCGATAATGTCATGATGCGGTTTGTCGATATCATTGACTCGATTCCCTTGTTAATATATGTCATCTTATTAATGGTTTTAATTGATAAACCTGGAAGTGGTTTTTGGACGATTATCATTACCCTAGGAACCCTCTATTGGGTTGGAATGGCAAGGCTTGTGCGCGGACAAGTCTTGGGCTTAAAAGATCAAGAGTTTGTTCTTGCCGCGCGAGTTTTAGGGGTATCAAGTACGAAAATTGTTTTGCGTCACATGATTCCGAATACGATTGGACCGATTATTGTTTCATTGACGATGATGATTCCAACCGCTGTATTTACCGAAAGTTTTCTTAGTTTTATTGGGCTAGGAGTCTCTGCTCCTCAAGCATCCTGGGGAACATTAGCAAATGATGCCATTAGCAGTTTAACAACCTATCCGTATCAATTATTCTTCCCGGCTTTCGCGATTGCGTTTACCATGCTTGCATTTAACTTCTTAGGCGATGGATTGCGCACAGCTCTCGATCCGCGGTTGAGAAAGGGGTAAGACATGGATAAATTACTGGAAGTCAAAAACTTACACACCACCTTTTTTACCCACATCGGCGAAGTCCAAGCGGTTCGAGGCATCAGTTTTGATTTAGAACTAGGCGATATCTTAGGAATCGTTGGGGAATCGGGTAGTGGAAAGAGTGTTACGTCTTTATCGATTATGGGACTTGTCGATGAGCCAGGAAAGATTGTTGAAGGGAGTATTCTCTTTGATAATAAAGACTTAAGCAAATTGACTCAAAAAGAGTTATCAGAGTATCGTGGCAATGACATTGCAATGATTTTCCAAGATCCAATGACATCCCTGAATCCTGTATTCTCGATTGCCGATCAAATCACAACGGTGTTAATGCGACACACGGAATTAACCAAGCAACAGGCAAGAGAGCGAGCCATTGAGTTGTTAAAAATGGTTGAAATACCAGAACCGGAAGTTCGAATTGATGCCTACCCTCACCAATTCTCAGGGGGGATGCGTCAACGGGCAATGATTGCGATGGCCATTTCATGTAATCCCAAGCTTTTAATCGCAGATGAACCGACAACGGCTTTAGATGTTACCATTCAAGCGCAAATCTTAGAGTTGATGCGACATTTAAAAGATCAAATTAACACAACGATTATGTTGATTACTCATGACTTAGGTGTGGTTGCGGAAGTATGTAATAAGGTGATTGTGATGTATGGGGGCTTAATTATGGAAAAAGCTTCTGTGGAAGAGTTGTTTAAAAACCCTCAACATCCTTACACCATCGGCTTACTCCAATCCGTTCCAAGACATGAAAAGGGTCAAAGAAAACGACTTCAACCGATTAAGGGGTCTCCCCCTGATTTACTCAATCCTCCCAAAGGTTGTCCATTCGCTCCTCGGTGCCCTCATGCCATGGAAGTCTGTATCCAAGAACCATCGCCACTATTTAACGTTTCAAGTACCCAATCAGCTAGTTGCTGGTTACATCATCCACACGCCCCACAAACACCCGGATACATTCAAGTAAAGGAGGATGCTCATGAATAACAAAACTCTGTTACTTGAAGTGAAAAATCTAAAAAAGCACTTTGTCAGTGGTCATGGAAAACATAAGAAGGTGTTAAAAGCTGTCGATGGGATTGACTTTCACATCTACCGTGGGGAAACCTTTGGATTAGTCGGGGAATCTGGTTGCGGAAAAACAACCATTGGTCGAACCGTCATTCGTTTATATCATCCTACCGATGGGGAAATTCTCTTTGATGGGGTAGATTTAGCCCCTTTATCCAATGAAGACTTAAAGCCCTTTCGACGACGCATTCAAATGATTTTCCAAGATCCCTATGCTTCCTTAAATACACGAATGACCGTTAGCGATATCATCTCAGAAGGAATCGCAACCCATTATTCGTACTCCCCAGAAGAGCGGCAAGAAAAAGTCGTTGCATTACTCGATAAAGTAGGATTAAAACAAGAACATGCTAGTCGGTATCCCCATGAGTTTTCTGGTGGACAACGACAACGAATTGGAATTGCGAGAGCCTTAGCTGTCGAACCCGAACTCATTATTTGTGATGAACCCATTAGTGCTTTGGATGTGTCGATTCAGGCTCAAGTGATTAACATGTTAGAAGATTTACAAAACGAAATGGGTTTAACGTATTTGTTTATCGCTCATGATTTATCGATGGTACGACATATCTCCGATCGGATTGGAGTGATGTACCTAGGGAAAATGATGGAGGTAGCGGAAAGTGAAACCCTTTATGAAAAACCGCTTCATCCTTATACCCAATCGTTATTATCATCGATTCCGATTCCTGATCCGACGTTTAACATGAAAAACAAACGGATTATTCTAAAGGGAGACGTTGCTAGTCCGATTAACCCGAAACCAGGGTGCAGATTTGCCTCTCGTTGTCGCTTCGCAAAGGATCAGTGTCGAGAAATCGATCCCGTTTTAGAAGAAATCGAACCGGAACACTTTGTGGCTTGTCATTTTGTCAAAGAAATCAATCGTATTTAACACAGAAATGTGATAAATAAAATAAATTAGAGGAGAGAAGTTATGAAAAAAGTAATGTCAGTATTTTTGGCTCTCGCTTTGATTCTAGTATTAGCAGCGTGTACGCCAAAGAACAAAGAAGTAGTTTTCAACTGGAACATTGGGGCAGACCCTCTAACTTTGGATCCCACCTTGAATGGTGCTTCCGATGGTGGAGATGTCATCAACCAAACATTCGAAGGATTAACCCGTGAAATTGACGGGATCGTCTATCCTGGAATCGCAGAATCTTGGACGACTTCAGCAGACGGCTTAACGATGACGTTTAATTTGCGTCAATCAAAATGGAGCGATGGTTCCAACTTAACAGCTCACGATTTTGTATACTCATGGCTACGGGGAATGGATCCCGAAACCGCGAGTGAATATTCCTGGATTTGGGAATATACCAATATCGTTGGTGCTTTGGATGCTGTCTATGAAGGCGGATCCTTGGATGATGTTGGAATTGAAGCGGTCGATGATTATACCTTCCGGGTTCATTTCACCGTTCCCACTCCTTATTTTGAAAGTTTCGTTGCTTTCTATCATTTCTTACCTGTAAAACAAGCATCGGTTGAACATGCCGATGGAGCCGATGGACTATGGGCAAAGAAACCTGAACTAGCTGTAAGCAATGGACCATTCAAACTCACCGCTTACAATGTTGGTGATGGACTCGTGTTAGAAAAAAATGACAACTATTGGAATAAAGATGTTGTCAAAATTACAAAAATCAATGGTTCTTTCATCGACATTGAAACCACCGCTTATCAAGCGTATAACGCAGGAAGTCTTGATTTTATTCCTTCTGTTCCCGCTTCAGAGGTTGCTAGTTTAATTGCGACCAAGTTAGATGATGAATTCTTCATCTTCCCATTACTTGGAACCTATTATTACAACTTCAATATGAATTTACCACAATTCCAAAATCAAAAACTACGGTTAGCTCTTTCCTTAGCGATTAACCGTGAAGCGATTGTCGATGCATTAGGCGCTGGTCAAGTACCCGCAGTAGCGTTTGTACCTCCAGGATTCCGGGATCATCTCGACCGTGATTTCTTTGAAACTTCGGGATCGTATGGAATCGTTGGCGACACATCCAAATATGCAGAAGCAGTTACCCTATTTGCTCAAGCTGCGGCTGAAATGGAGTTAACTGTGGATGGATTAAAACTGCTATTGAAAGACCAAGAAATCCTTTATAATACCAGTGGAGGACATCAATTAGTCGCTGAAATGGTTCAAGAATCCTGGTTACAAGTTCTTGGACTCCAAGTTCAAATTAATAACCAAGAATGGGGTCCCTTCCAAGAAAGCCGCAAAAATGGTGATTACCAAATCGCTCGTGGTGGATGGTTAACCGACTTCATGGATCCTGCTGGTATGTTAGCAATCTTCGTAACCGGCAACGCCTACAACGATCCTAAATATTCTAACGCGACCTTTGACCAATTAATGGCAGATGCTCAAGCAACAACCAATGCACAGTTGCATTTCGAAAAATTGTATGCAGCGCAAGCATTACTAATGGCTGATCTACCCATCATTCCGGTTTATCACTATACCGATACGATGCTAGTGAAACCTTATGTAGTAGGATGGAGTCGTTCTGTTCTTGGTTCGGTTGATTTTAGCCGGGCGAATATCGTCGACAAACCAGCTGCTTAGTACTAGTCACTTTATAAAAGTCATTTCGACCTTCGAAATGGCTTTTTTCTTTCTCTAGGAAATTCTAAATGCACATCAATACAAGATACCAGTTGTATTTAAGATAGAAAGAGAGCAAAACTTTGAATAGGAATTCATGAAAAACATTCCCCCTTTTCTTCCTCAAAAACCACGTAAAAATCGACTGAATTTATCAAAAAAAATTACATGATTCAATATTTATTATAAAAATCGAATGTGGTAGAATGAAGGTAAAGAAAGGAGGGGAGATAATGTCATACATTGCCATGAAAACAAGACTAAATCTTCCTCTCGAACAACGGCGCTTCTTGCGGTTTCTCATGCGAGAAAGCCGAAGTCTGTACAACCAAGCCTTATACAACGTAAGACAACATTTCTTTCAAACCAACACCTATTTGTCCTTTCAAGAGAACTATCATCTCTTAAAAGACAGCGAACATTTTCGGGTCCTTAACGCTTCCCAAGCCCAGATGGTCATACGGAAAGTCGACGAAGCGATGAAGGCGTTCTTTAGATTCCTTAAAGACAAGTCCAAGCAAATAGTCCGACTGCCTCGGTATCTCAAGAAAGAAGCGTACTATCCGTTGTTTGGTCGCATGGTCTATCTGGCAGAACAAGAGGGAGTCGAAACACGCATCGTTAATGAAGCTTATACATCGAAAGCATCTTACATGGATGAAGAAAAGATTTCTAAATCCGAGTTCTCAGGTCGACGACTAAAGCGCGGTTTATACCAAACAAAAAGCGATCGTTTAATCAATGCCGATCAAAACGCCGCTTTGAACATGATTCAAAAAGGTAACCCCAATGCTGTTATAATAGGGACTAAGAGTGTGAACACACCAATACGTTCATGCCTGTTTGGCGTGTAATCGTCTACAATAAGGCGAATCACGGATTCGCTGAGGGTGAAATATTCACCCTTTGTTCTTGATGTTAATGCGAAATAGCATAGCCAACATTCGAAACACACTTGCTAAAGAGACAGCCATTTGATATAATAATAAGACATTTATAAAGCGCTTACTTTTCGCTTAAGATATTGATTGGTGATGATAATATGGAATGGTTTACGAACTTATTAAATACAACTCCTTCCTTATGGGAAATGTTGATTCGGTTAGGATTAACCGCTTTGTTTGTCGGAATTATTGGAATGGAACGGCAAATGCGACATAAAATTGCTGGGGTAACCACGCACTTAATGGTTGCTTTTGGTGCTTGTGGGATTGCGATTATGCAAGAGACTCTCTATCACGAAGCGTTAGCCTTAGTACAAGAAATGCCTAATATGGTTGTCAATTTAGAACGACAACGGGTCATCGCTCAGATTATCGTGGGGGTAGGGTTCTTAGGAGCTGGAACAATTTTAAAGACTTCCAGTGGAATTTATGGTTTAACAACCGCCGCTACGTTGTGGCTTGGGGCGATGATTGGGTTAATCTTTGGGATGGGGTCGTATGGACTTGGGATTATTTTGTCACTGGTATCCTTCCTCTTCTTAACCCTTATTCGCAGATTGTTGGAGTTTTCCCAAATCAAACATGTGAAATCGCCTGAAATCTTAGGCGCAGAAATTATCGAAAAATAATCCATTTTTATACCATAAAACCCTGTAAGACAGACAGAAATGTCGCATGTCATACAGGGTTTTTTTTATTGGTTTGAACAGTTTGTTCTCATATCAAATAAAAAGGGCCCGGAAGATTCTTCTAGGCCCTATAAGTTATTTTAATAGTCGCGCTTTTAAGTCACTTAATTCTTGTAGTAATTCATTCGGTAGTTCTTCTTCAAACATTTGATAGTACGTCTCGATGGAGTCCACTTCTTTTCGCCATATTATAGGATTGACGTCTAATAATCGGGTTATTTGATGATTTGTTAAAGACAAATGGCTCGTATCCAAATCCTTTTGATAAGGAAGATAGCCAATGGCTTCATCACGAGCGGAGACTTGGCCATCACATCGCTCAAAAATCCATTTGATAACGCGAATGTTTTCGCCAAAACCTGGCCAAATATACTGGTTGTTTTCGTCTTTTTGGAACCAGTTAACCATAAAGATTTTGGGTAGTAACGCCGCTTCGGTATGACGTTCCATCGATAACCAATGAGCAAAATAATCGCCTGCATGATAGCCAATAAACGGCAACATCGCAAACGGATCCCGTCGTACTTTGCCATAATCATTGGTAATTTGTGCCGCCGTGATTTCAGAAGCCATGATTGAACCGAAAAAGACACCGTGTTGCCATGAATGACTCTCCATAACCAAAGGGATGGTATCTGAGCGTCTTCCGCCAAAGAGAATGCCAGAGATGGGAACACCTTCAGGAGATTCCCATTCGCTTGCCAAGGCGGGACACTGACTAATCTTAACAGTGAAGCGAGAATTGGGGTGAGCAGCTGGGGTGGGAGAATTCTTCCAATCTTGTCCTTTCCAATCAACGAGATGGGATGGGGCTGGTTTCGTTAAGCCTTCCCACCAAACATCGCCCCCATCGGTTAAAGCAACATTTGTAAAAATGGTGTCTTTGGATGATGTCGGCATGGCAATGGGGGTGGTTTTTTCACTGGTACCAGGGGCGACGCCAAAGAAACCAAATTCAGGATTCATAGCATACAGGCGTCCATCTTTGCCGATGCGAAGCCAGGCAATATCATCTCCAAGGGTTTCCACTTTCCAACCTGGCAAGGTTGATATTAACATTGCGAGATTGGTTTTTCCACAAGCACTGGGAAACGCTCCGGTAAAATACTTGACTTTGCCTTCAGGGTTGGTGATTTTGATGATGAGCATATGCTCTGCTAACCATCCTTCATCTCGCGCTAATACTGAAGCAATCCGCAAGGAGAAGCATTTTTTCCCAAGCAGGGCATTTCCTCCATATCCAGAACCATACGACCAAATCAGCCGTTCTTCAGGAAAATGGGTTATATATTTTTGGTCGATGGGAGCGCAAGGCCAAGAAGGATCCATCTGACCAACTTCCAAGGGATATCCACTGGAATGGAGACAAGGAACGAAACTCATGTGGGGTTGGATTGCTTGGATGACTTCAAACCCCATACGAGTCATGTATCGCATGTTTAGGACTACATAGGGACTATCCGTTAGTTGGATTCCATATTTTACAAACGGAGAACGAAGCGGTCCCATGGCAAACGGAATCACGTATAAGGTGCGACCTTTCATCGATCCTCGATATAAGGAGGTCATGGTTGCTTTTAACTCTTTTGGGTCCATCCAGTTGTTTGTTGGGCCAGCATCCCGTTTGGTCTTTGAGGCAATAAAGGTCCGGTTTTCAACCCGAGCAACATCGCTTGGGTCAGATCGAAATAAAAAACTATTGGGGCGGAGCGTGGGGTTCAGCCGAATGGCTTTCCCTTCTTGAATCAACAAATCAATGAGTGTTTCAGCTTCTTTTTCAGACCCATCACACCAATGAACATGAGTGGGTTGGAGTAAGGCAGTGGCTTCTGAAACAAAATCAAGAATTCCTTGATGCGTAGTCATACGGTTCATTTCTCCCTTCGTAGTGACAAAGACTATTTTAACATAACCATTATGCTTTTGAAAGCCCTTTCTTTTTGTGTGTAACCCTCTCCATGAAACATCCTTAGCGATAGACACGTAACTTTTGCATTTAGGGCTGAAATTTGGTAAAATAAGACTGTTCATTTGGAGGGATTATATGTCGACATTAGAAATTAAAGATTTAGTAGTTACCGTAGAAGATCGCATTATTTTAGATGGGGTTAACCTAGTGATTCGCTCAGGGGAAACCCATGCCATCATGGGACCTAACGGCACTGGAAAATCTACTTTAGCCCAAATCATTATGGGTCATCCCAAATATACCTTAGAATCAGGAGAAATTCTCCTAGATGGTGAAAAGATTCATGAATTGCCCGTCGATGAACGGAGTAAAAAGGGTCTCTTTTTAGCGATGCAAAGCCCCGTGGAAGTTCCCGGAGTTACCAATTTCGATTTTGTAAAAGCAGCGGTTCAAGCGCACCAAGGCGAAGAGAAGAAGCTTCGCGTTGGGAAGTTTATCTTAGCATTCGAAGATGCGGCGAAAGAGTTGAAAATGGGATCAGGATTATCCCACCGCTATGTCAATACCGGCTTTAGTGGGGGAGAAAAGAAACGTAACGAAATTTTACAGATGAAACTTCTCCAACCCAAGTTCGCCATATTAGATGAAATCGATTCTGGTTTGGATGTGGATGCTTTACGAATTGTTGGAGAGAATGTAACGAACTTTAAATCCAAAGACCGCGGCTTCTTATTAATTACTCACTATCAACGATTACTCGATTACATTGTTCCTGATTTTGTCCATATCATGATTCGTGGGAAAATCGTTAAAACGGGTCGGTTAGAACTGATTAAGAAGATTGATACTGAAGGTTATGATTGGTTGAAAGCTGAATTAGGCCTTGATACCCTATCCGATGAACCCAAGCGCTATTCTCTAGGTACTTGTGCGACCAATGTAGGTAAGTAGCATGAATTCACTACCGTTTATCTTTAATCCAATTAAGAATACCCTTGTTTTGGAACAAAACCAAATTACAAGAAGACCCCGATGGGTTCGAGTGAAACAAAATGAATCTGATTTTCATGTAACATTCCATCGTAATGATGTCGAAAAACTGTTCAATTTCGTCATTTTTAACCAATCCACAAACGGGAATATCTCCCTTGAATGGAGTGAGCAAATCAATCAAAAGGTTCACCTCTTTTGGTATTTACCAGAAGCGGACACGAACCAACAGCTACACATCAAGCTTAACGCTGAATCCAAAGGAGAACTGACCGTGGTGTTGATGGGGCAAGATTCTTCTCAAACAGTAGCGATCGATGTCGAGTTACAACATCACGCCGTACTCGATTTTGGGTTAGCCATTGTTGGGGGACAATCCACTCATATCAACCATCAAGTCCAATTATTAGGTGAACACGCAGAATTTCGTAAAATGGGACTCGCTGTTCAAAATCAAACTGCCATGTTAAACATGAAAGAAGCGGTTCATCACAAAAGCCCCTTGAGTACTTCATTCTTACAAAACTATATGATTGCGAATCATCAAGCCTTTATTCACTTTGAAGTGATTGGCAAAATCCACAAAGGCAATCACGGATCTAACTGTCGCCAAAACAATCGCGGTGTGATCCTAGAACCCTTAGGAGCGATTCAAGTCGACCC
>Ga0116204_1000839_pt1 | contig 17517 bp, 12 predicted proteins | sample LakKivwa52mmetaG_FD_94481 | JGI IMG/M metagenome (GOLD analysis project Ga0116204, IMG submission 94481) | Anoxic lake water microbial communities from Lake Kivu, Rwanda to study Microbial Dark Matter (Phase II) - Lake Kivu water 52m metaG | ecosystem: Environmental > Aquatic > Freshwater > Lake...
GAATTAACAAGTAATATATCTATGTCTTGTTTATTTCTCCACAAACTATTAGAAATAGATTCAAAATCAAATTTAAAAGATTTAATATCACCATTTAAAATTCGAGAATATCCTAATTGTTGAAATATATCATCCATATATTCCATGACACATCTAATAAAATTATTATTATACATACTCATTCGATTATGATATGTACGTCCACCATCAGGATTACCAACCCATGTCAATATTGAGTTATCTGGTCGTTCAGAACAATACGAAAATGTATATCTTGGATGTACAAATAAATTTTCAAGTTCTTTAACATATGCAGAATTTCTACAAAACATAGAAACATACACATCCTCAAACGACGTAACAAATTTTTTTAATGCCATAACCGCCAGTGCTGTATCACCAAGATTTGCATCTCCATAAAATATATAATGTTTCATATCAATCACTCCTTAATCACACAATCATAATAATATAAAACCTTATCTATTTTTGATTCAACATTTATATAATTTTTCAATCTCATAGAATAATCTCTATCTTCTCCAAACGATGATCCATCATCAAATCCGACGAATGTTGCAATTTCACGTCTAACAACATTTAAATGATTAGGAGGTCTATAATATTCTTTTAATCCTGTATTAAGAACAGTCTCGGACCAAGAATTATATTTTAGAGAGTGTATAAATCTTTCGGTTGGTCCACCATTGATAGTTATTTCTCCTATAAGAGAGCAACAATCCACATCTGTATTAGTTAATATTGACATAATCGTTTTAACATAATCATCAGATACTCTATCATCGTCATCAATGAATGCGATATATCGACCTTTAGCTTTAGCCAATGCGTTATTTCTTTTCTTACCAATAGTATTTTCTCTATTATCACTTTCAATGATAATCTCTACACCGTTAACCAATTGAGGCTTAAGTATTGACAATAATCTATCTAGATATTTTTTTCGTTCATCCAATGTCAATATAAGAATAGATAATATTGGTTCATTTATATCATACTTCAATCTATCATCCAAACTCATTTTTTGTCGTAATGCCCATATATTCTTTCCTGTATGAGATGTCACGGTATTAGCGGTATCATGCTCATCAAATTTTCTACCTGCGTTAACAAAATGTTTATGTTCGAAATATATATGCGGTTTGCTTTTGCGAATATCATACACACGATCCATCTCTTGAAGATTTAACAATAACTCATTGTCAGAATAGCAATGAGCATATACGGGATGGTATATAATCTTATTTAACTTTTCAAGAGTTTCGTATGTCATAATAGGTATAGTCATAATATCTTTATTAAGAGGAGGGATTTTATCATCCACCAATAATGACCCATCATAATACATAAACTCTTTATACATAGCAATATCCCAGTCGGGCATAGGCTCAAAATCATCAGAACCATAAATAACTATATCTAATGGGTTATCTGATGTTACAGCAGATGATGCAACATAACTAGGATAACATACACCCTTACGAGGTGGTTTAGACACAATAATATGCGATGGGTCAATGGATTTTATTTTGGCTTTATCTTCTTTGGTATCAACAACAACATATGGAATAACATTTTCTTTATAAACACATCTATCCATCCATAATCCAAATTTTTCATCGAATTCATGTGCTCGTATTGTAGCCCAAAGCAAGTGTATGTTCTTATTATAGTCAATTAATTCTTTATTATCAGTTGTTAGTCTGATAATATCTTTATCAGGAGAACTAGTAATATTAAATGTCGGAACTCGTCCATCTAATAGATTTTGATGTCGCACGCCTGTTGGATCAGTTGTAATTATTCTATCAGGAGATATTGAATCATAAAGAGATTCTCTTCCTGGTCTACATCCAACAATAACATTATCGACAGGATGACTAGACAGATACTCTCGTACAGCATTAACCCATCCATATTCATACTTATCTTCTCCGAACCATGGACCAACTAATAGAACCTTATCTTTATGTTCTGGTTGGTGGAGATGATCTTGAAAACGAATAGTTTTAAATTTTCTTTGAATTGTAAAGAAAGCATAATCATAAAATCTATTTTTCCAAATAGCATAATCATAAATCAATTGATCGCGTTTAGTATTACCATCTGGTTTAATTTCATTCCATATTGTATCACACACTGCCATTAGACCTTCATCTTTTAGTTTTCTAAAAGATAGACCTGTCTCCACACATTTAGAATATTCTTCCCTATATCCTTCATCAAAATATCTTTTAACTTGAGATTGCATTGCCTCAATGTTATCTTTATTCAACTTAACATTTAATGCCAATTCACCTTGAACGGTGTTATTAGTTGGGTGTTTTTCTATGTATAGAGATTTTTTACTTTCACGAAATTCTTTGACCATTAAGTCTAATTCGTCCATATTAATTTCAGTAAAACTAGAATCGACCCATATCATTTCATCGTATGTTTTAGGAAGAACTTTGTGTGTTTGCCATTTATAATAATATGATGATTTCGCATTATTACCAGGGACTTCTAACTTATCAACATATCGGATGTCCCATGTATCAGATTTCAACCTTTTCATATTTGTGTAGCATATGAAGTCATATTTACTTTTGTCGTAATCAAACTCTAACAATTGGCTATCATAAGCACCAATCAATGAAGTAACAACCGCAATTTTTTTAGACATAAACAATCCTCAACATTATTTCATTATTGTTAACGGAACATTCAAAATATCACATTTCTTGTATTTATACAAATTTTCTAATGCAAATTCGTAACCACATCCATCCCCAGAACCACGATATAATTCATATTGATATTGGTTTTTCCATTTAATATTATTAAGAACAACCCTATTAACACACACAGAATACATATCAACTTTATCTACACCAAGTTCCTGTCCATATGTTCTAGTGTATTGCCACGCATTATATTGTTCATTAAATGGATAATATCTACTGTATAATTTATCATATTTGAATAAAAAATCAGAATTAAATATACTATTGTCATCAATATCCACACTATTATGATTATATGTATGATGCAACACATACACCCCATAATTTTCAAAATAATTTTTAACTATTTCAACTCTTTTACTGTTCGGAATGGTTTTTATATTATGAAACAGCACAATATCTTTATTTGTAAGAGATGATGCACCATTTAAACCCAAATCAATAGAACCATAAGACTTTCGTGCATATAATATAACATTATTATTGTCAGGTGTCTTTATTTTTCTTAAAATTTCTACAAAATTATCATTATTTACACCGTATGCGTTAATTACTATCTCGTCAGGCTTAATATTCGCACTATTGTATGCACAAACTATATCATACAAATTATTTTTAGTGTCATCATCCGCAACTATGTATACAGATGCGGTCATATTGGCCTCAATGGGTCGTTATCATCTATCATTTCTTGAAAGTGGGATTTACTTACAGTGTTTCTTCCATAAAAATTATAATGGTACATATCATATGGCTCATCAATAATTAATATATTGTTCCCCGCCTCTTTTAAACCTCGTAGGAAGCCCGTATCCTCGCCTTGATTCATATCAGGGTATCTGACATCCCCCTTCTTGAATAAGAGCGTTCCTTCAAGCCCGGGAAGCATTGTACAGATGTATACTTTATCAGGGAATATTCTATTTTTATATACGGCTTTAAAATTTCGAAGAATTGTTCCTTGAATATTTGATTTTAAACATGGTTCTATTTGTTTTTGTATTCGTTCTGAATGATGGTAGTCATCATCATCAAAGACCATGATATATTCACCATTAGAATTATATAAACCAATATTTCTTAATTCACCAATAGACATTTTATCAACATTATAAATGTGTATGTTATTAATATCGTCAGATACAATAGAACTTATGTGACTAGTTATCTTTTTTGTATATAGGTCGTTACCCGAATTTACGATAATCAGTTCCTTATTGCTATATGTTTGGTCTAAAAAACATTGCACTGATTTTTTGAAAGGCTTGAATCTGTTATATGTCAGCATTAGACATGATACCAATGGTTTATTATCCATAAACTCTCCATAAAAAATAAAAGCGAACTAAATGTCCGCTTTTATTTATAAAAATTCCTAAAATCAAATTTTACAAGTTATTAATTTTTCCAATAATTGTTGCTGCACTACCAATTCGGCTGTCATCTTCAATAATTTCACCCGATTTTGCCATATTTGTAGCAGTCTTAAGTTCTTCTTCATCTAAATTCATTTCAGCCAATTCATCAATTAAAGAATTTCTTTCTTCTTCCTGTTCATCAACTTTTTTAACTAAATCTGACCATCTTAATTTAGTAGGCTTACCTGATACACGCAAATGAATATCATCTGTTAACTCTTCTTTCGGAAGAGCATCATCAATGATGTCTTCATCATTAACATCAACAACATCAACATCCGCAACAATATCATCTTCTGTTGGAACAGGGAGATCGGATGATTCATCATCATACATCATATCATCATCCATTAAATTTTCATCACTATCTACAACAAGAGCCTCTGGTTGAGCAGAAGGATCATTAAGTGTATCTAATTTATCATATACTACACCAGTAGCGACCTTTTTAGGACGACCACGTTTTCCTTTTGATGTCACAGATTCTTCTTCGAATCCAATACTACCACCCTTACTAGATGCCTCATGATTATGAATGATAATTCTAATATCACCCTCGTCAAGTCTATCTATTTTCGATTTAATTGTATTAATGTGTTCTTTTACATATGATACATCAATCGATTTAGGAGCAGTTGATTCATTAATAAAATAATTATCAATATTGAATAATGCTTCCTTTTTACTCGGGTACTCACTATTGAACGCCTCTTTGATAATAGCATCCTCTTTTGCCTTGTTTGACTTAACGATGCGTTTTACTTTAGACACATCTTCTTTTTCATATTTTTCCAATAATGTTAAAAAGTCCATTTTTATTCTCCATCTATTTAATTAAAATATAATTCTTTAATATCATCGTCACCATCAGATATATCTTCTAATACTTCATCATGGTTATCATCAATATCATCAATATCATCAACACCATAAAAATGAATGTAATCCTCAAAATCTTCTATATCATTTTCATCATATACATTTTCATCCATACATATCCTCTAAATATCAAAATTGTTTTTATTTCTAAGGGTATATAAATTAATCTTATGCTGTATCGTCCACTCATTTTTTTCAGTATGAGGTAGAACAAAAACAAAACTATCATGAGGTTCTATAAATTTATCCTCAATATCAATTAATCCCCAATTCTTTAAACAGAATGCTATACTATTTCTTCTAAGTATATCCTGTTCACTTATATTATCATAAGCATTATTTCTAGACATAGTGAATAATTGTTTAAAATGAACCAAATAAAACTGGTTGTCTTCTTCATAAATATAACAACTAGGGTATAAAATCTTCTTTTTCTTATTAGATATACCCATTCTATTTAATGTTTCCTGTATGACTTTTTTGTCCACAAGTAACTGTATTTTCAATAATTTCATATAAGTATTCTCCTTCAATCTTAAATTATTTATATAATTTAAAATTCTAATGCTAACATATATCCGTCTTCTGTGAATAATATATCATTTGATTCCGTAAATATAAATTCCAACTCAAACCCATCAAATTGAGGAACACATACCCCAGGGCAATAACCAACCCCAATTTTAGCATCCATACCATCAGGCAGACACGCCCCGATTTGTGCATCCATTCCATCGGGTAAACATAGACCTATTTGGGCATCTCCTGCCGGAGACATACACATACCGATTTTAGCATTAGGTAATTCACACTCATAATCATAACTACGTATGAATTTATGCACTAATGAACTATGATATACAAATGAACTTACAACCGTTTGATTGATAATAACATCTGTTGCCTTAACCCTAAACATACATGGTTCAGACCAAGCACTTTGTGCACCTGTTAAATCATCTATAGATTTGACTCGCCAATAATATATTGTAAAAGGTTCTAATTCTTTAGTTAATGAATACTCCGTTACCTCTTTAACTAATGTATTAATAACTAAATCGGTAAATGAAGAATTTTTAGATACTTGTACCTGATAATGCATTATCTGCGGTCCCAATCAAGAACGGGGGTAAAAGGTACTCCGCTAGTTCCACACTCAATAACATTCATTGGAGTATCTATAACAACACCACCAATCATAGGATTCTTTGTCTCAAAGAATATCTCTTCATAACTAAAAGAGCATGTAAATGATAATTCTTCGGTAGACCCAAATACTAAATCTAATGCCCCAAGATCCTGTAAAAAAACATTAGTAAATGTTATTTCTGAAACAGTTCTCTTTTGATTATCTAACATACTAATTATTAATCTTTTAATAGAATATTTTCTAAAAAAATCATCATGTCTAGGATCGATTTGACCATATCTTAATTGTTGTATCCAATTAAAAAATATCAAATAATTGTATAAATCTTCTGAAACTTTAAATGTCATAGGCAATTGACCTAGTTCCTGGTTTCGCTTCATACCACCTAATGGATGTCTTATCTGCATTCCCATAGGCAATTGTGACAACATTTCACCCATAGTATATGATGGTAGAGTACATGACTTTACATAATTATCAAAATACCGCATTTCCGATATATCATTCAATGTGGGTATATTTGAAAATGTGATTTTCCACTTATCACCATGCATCACATTCGGGAAAAATCCCTTATTAACATTCGCCATTATACATCCTTTATATTTAAACGGGAGACTTATCATCTCCCGTTTAATTTTTGAAGATTTAACCTATCATATGAATTAATAACTTCATTAACAATATATCCTCACCTATAGCATCAGGAACATCATCGAGACTGATACATTCAAGTTTAACCTCTACATCGTTCATAAGAAGCTCGTTGTATTCCTCGATATCCTTATTTCTTTCCTCTAATATATCGGAATACTCTTTTCCTAAAGCATTTATCTTGTCTATTGCTATGGTGTCTTCTCCATCCTTAAAAACAACACCTCTATTATCATTAAGAACAATGTTACCATCAACATCAGTTTTAGCATGCTCCCTAATTATAGCATTACGCTTTTCCTCGTACTCAATATAACTTTCTCCTGGAGTAGCTATCTCTTTCATAGCCTTAACATAAGGCTTAATAGCCTCGTCATTAAGAATTAAAGCATAACTAAACTTCTTTGTGGATGAAAACTTCATCTCACCAATTCTCGTAAACGCTTCTACCAAATCTAAAATCTGATAGTTTTTCAATGTCTTCAACATACCTTTTCTCCTTTAAAAATATTATTTATATAAACTTAAGTACGAACATTCCATTATTCGTCGCAGATCTATCTACATTATTGGTCGTCGCCTCCCAAGCGTTTTCATGATTATCGTTTCCCCATTCCATATTATAAAATATCTCCATATCATCAATACCGTTATTGGGGTGGAATTGGATATTTCCTGCTCCATGATCACGCACCTGTTTATCATTACACGTTACACCTGTAGTTCCCGCATTATCACTTTTACTAAATGCCCCTACGGCTACCGCATTATTAAATGCGGTATCACCCAACAAGCCTTTAAGTATATTTGTAAGCGTATGTCCATTCAATGTAAAACATCGTTTCCAGGCTTTTTCAAACCACCTCTTTTTATTATCAACTAACAAATCACCAGGAGCAAACACTATAGATAATGACTTAACAACATCTTCTTGGTCTACTACTGAATGTACAGTAAAGTTAAACCTCATTGGATCACTCTTCACATGGTCAGTAACTCCTATACTCACTCGGTTATCGCCGCTATCTGATTTTAGTTCATAATATTCCGCATACGTCGTTACCCCTTTTAAATATTCAGCAATAGGAATATTATTTATATATGAACAAAAAATGTTAGGAGATGTTAATACAGAACACTTCATATATACGGAGTCAATATTTTGGGACACAATAGTAGTTATGTTCGCATATGCACTAAAAATATTCGTTATATATCCATTATCAATATAATCATTACTTTTACCTAAATCTTTACAATTAATATATTCAAATCTCTCCCCTGCAAAATTTCTTCTTATTTTTTTAGTACCATCAATAGGCACAATATCCGCATCAATTGTTAAGATACTATATAAACCATAGTTTTCTGCTTTCAAATCACCAGGATAAGTACCTTCGAGTGATGCAAAAGTATTAGATTGTGGCAAAATAGCCCCGTGTAATGTTGCGGCATATAATCCACGGAATCTATGATCTTCAGTACCAAGATTAGTAAACGAATCAATTAAAGGCGCAATATCTCCGTGCACAAACATATATCTTTGAGCAGCAATCAATATATCTTTATTTATACCTGAACCATTTTGATCAGTGATATCACCAACATTAGTTTGACCATATGTAGTATTACGGAGTGCATCAACATCTGTCAATAAATGAGATAAACTATTCCATACACTGCTAGTATAAAACTTTTTGAAGTAACTATCTTTAATTTGATTATTAAAATCTTTATTAAAATTATAAGAATACCTAAAAACATTTGCTAACTGATATATTTCACCGAGTGTAGTTTGAGAATCATTACCTTTTCCGCCAGCAACTTCATTAGATGACAGATATTCACTAGCCATATTATATAGATAAATATCATTAGTACTTCTTAATGCTAAATCATATCCACGATTATTACCAGTAGGTATTAAATTAGACACATTACCATACATATAATAATAATTATTAGTATTTACATTAGGAGCAGTATTATTATATGGTCCAACAATAATAGATGAATTGCCGAACCATCCGAGTCCTAAACTATTATTACTAGATAACGAATTTCTACCAAGTCGTATATAACCATATGTATCCGATGCATCAATTAATCCATTACTTTTAGGATCATCGCCTAAATACACTTCAACGAGTTCGGAAGATTTTATTGCCTTCCATCTTCTATCATCATGTCCTAGACCGAATAGTCTATCTTCTTTTGGAACAAGAGAATAATATCCAAATTCATTAGAACACGACCCATAAAAATCTAATTCACAATCACCATCAGGATTTGTACGGAATGTAGTTCTAATTCTTTGAGTATATGCCTGGCCATTGACATCATGTTGTCTAGTTTTATTATATTGAAGAACTAATTGAGGTAATTCGTCCTCTTCATAAATATTTGCTTTATTAACAGTTTTATATGTTGCAACTAGTAATTTTCCTACACCAACATCATCACTAGGAAACACATTATGTTGATCTTCTAATCCTAAACGATTAGTAATATACACTTGCCCTTCATAAGATAATCCATATTGTCCATCATTATCAGTAGCCTTCATCCAATAATCATTGGGTGATGAATATATAATATCATCAAAATTCTTTAAAACTGCCTGACTATCAATCTCAAAATCTATAACTAATGAATCAACATTACCATTAGCAGTTTTAGGTGATATTGTTTGAGCATTTGGAATTATAACCTGGGCAAATAAAAATGGATTACCTGAAATAACACCATCGACCGATCGTTCAACAGCAAACAACCCAACTTTATTAATTATCATTGGTTCTGTTCTGTTAGAATCTGATTGAACATTTACTCGGAAATTAGCTCTATATCTATTAGTTTCTTTTGTTGCATTGATAAATGCTGTTCCTGTATATAGTAACACATCCCCATCATCAAATTGCACACCGACATGTATATTATCATCATCAACGATTGTTCCTGACCCAACTATTCTCCACCAATCACCTTCATTAGCAGATACGGGATACGCATTTTGATCAACATCCCAGTTGTCTATAAAATTTTTAGAAGAGCTTTCTGCTACGGCACTATATGTGACACCCGTATACATAGCAGATGTTTGTAGATTATTAACTACAGGATTAGCAGATGTCTGTACTCCTCCGCCGTTCCAATAAATATTTAAACCCATAGGATAATTATCATTAGCACTAGTATAATTAGCGATATTAGAATATAAGTCAATGAGTTCATTTTCATAATCACTTGCTAATTTTGTATCATATGATGCAACCCAATAAGCGACATCTATTAATGGTCCTACGTCGGGCATTGAAGTATTTGTTTCGTTCAATCCGGTTTGGGTTATCATTGCATATACAGCCATATTATTTTCTCCGATTATTATTCGTTTATTTATACCAATATTTATATATTTTGATGATTAGTCTAAAATACGTATGTTTCTTCATCCGAAATAATTTTAATACATTTTCGGATTCTACTAATAGGACTTCTATAAATATTAGATTTTGCTTTCCAATACACAGCCACACCATCAAATACAGTATTAATTGGCTTTATTGCATTAATTGCTGTTATAATCATTTCTTGTCGATTATAATCACTAGAATAGTTCCCAAAACTCCCCTCAATATCTACCCATAGTTTGAAATGAGGAGATGAAAAATATCCTTCATCTTCCTTAATATTTGATATATCTTCGTCCAATGATACATTATTGGCTTTAGTTAATACCCAATCATTATTATCAATACCATTAATATCACTCACCTTTTCAAAGAATGTTTTTCCATCTTTTAAATATTGAGCAAGACACGAACGAAGTTCTGCTATTTCTTTAGATGTTAATACACCGTCTTCTCTAAATTGCTTCTCTAATGTAATATAGTCACAATTATTATAAGCACTAGTACATGGGGCATATGCCTCGCCAATAGGGATAATTGTAGTCGTATTCGAATCATCTGTTAAATTACACAGATTAACATCTATTCCTGGTATTCCACTTGTAGGTTTAATAATACTATCAGAATAACATTTAGTATAATAATACACAAAATCCCCAAGAAGACCAAATGAATACATCATGATTTTAACTGAAGATTTGCTAGATTTTATTTGATACCATTCAGGAAGATTTCTAATCATAAATCGAAGATATCTTTTTTGTTCTAACTCTTGTGCACCAGCATCGTCAGTAATTATCTTAGAACGATTAATACCCGCATCATAACCAAGATTTTCAGCATAGTTTTGAATCAATTCTATAGGCATTAAATCAGGATCGAACAATTCAGTAAGTCTAAATATTTTATCCAATATAGATATTTTATTATCTCTAATTCCGCACATATTACTAATAAACAATTCACCTGCACTATCAGCAGGAGTTGTAATAATATGTAATTGCCATTTAGCATATAAGGTTATATCTTCCGTAACTTCTTGTGAGAAATCGTAGGGTGTAGTTAATGCCTGATCGATATACCAATCAACCAAAACATACCCAGACTTAATAGGGTCAGATGGCTTAATAGCATACGGATTAGTAAAATGTATATCTTGTGAAGGAACAGGCGATCCACCATTACTATTAAAAGAAACTATAGCCATATTGTTTATCCATAATTATTAATTTTTAAATATCATTAATCTTATTTATCTATTTTATGTATCAATCATAACGATAGGTATTTTCTACAGCAGACGATGCATAATTTGTACAATCCCCATCACATGCTGATGTACAAGCATAAATATCATTACACGAAGTCCATTGTTTAGTTATATTATTATTTGATACAGTTAACTCTAATTCCCGTTCACCCCATATATAATTTTTTTGACCATCGTACATATTATTAAGATAATCTTCAAATATTTGTAGGATAACTTCGGTTTCCGTATTTCTAACATATTCAGGAAGATAATTCACAAGATTAATGTATCTATCTGTACCAAATTTTAATTCATCTAAACCATAAGTTTTAATATAATTTTCTCTGGTAAAACACGCATCTATTGGTGTATTTTGTGAAATAAAAAAACCATTTACTGATTGAGTATATGTACATTCATCATCAGTAGCAGTCAATGTATAAGATATAGCACCAAACGGCTCGAAAATTTCTACACTTTCTGTGCCTGATGCACTGACCTCACCTAATGTGTCTATATACACATGTGTAGCACCAACAACATTCCATGATAAATCAATAGTAGTTGCAGATACATCATATATTATACCCGTAGACGGTGTCATAGTAAACACATCAATAGATAAATCTCCACCAGAAACATATATATTCACAGGCACAGTATCAGATACACAATTCGTACTACTATCAACAACATACACATCAAATTCATAATCGCCTTTAGACAACTGAACAGTTGGAAATTGACCAGTTGCTACTATATTATTATCATACACCCAAAAATATTGAGGAGATATTGTATTATCCGAATAAGCACTCAAATTAATATTTGATATTTTACTACCACATTGAATATTACCATATACATCAGTTGCAGATAATCGTGGACTATCATTAATAGTGACTCTAACACTATCAATATCAGTGTATCCGTTACTAGCCGACACAGTTAATATTATATCATTTGTTCCGGGTTCATCGGCATAAAATGTAGCACTAATTTGATTTAATGATGTTATATTAGCAGAAACACTAGGAACATTATATGCAGACAAATTATATTCAAACCATACAATTGTACCATCTATTCCATTTTGACTATTTGACCCGTTTAATGTTATTAATAATGGATCAATAAAACATGTAACTATATCATTTCCTGCATTAGCAACCGCTACAGGATTAACCGTTTGTGATAATGTAACTATAACGGTATCTTGAGCTGTTAATCCATTATTATCAGTAACTACAAGTGTAAATGTATATACACCATAATTAGTTGTTATGAACCCACTATATATAGGATTAGTCGATTTTAATTGACCATTATAATACCATGCATACGAAACAATAGACCCGTCAGGATCATAACTACCAGATCCGTCTAAAATTATCGATTCTCCTGGTATTGCTATAAATGGTTTATTAACAGTCGCTATTGCTATAGGAGGTGTGTTATAATTTACAGTAACATTAACTTCATCAGTTGCAATTTTACCGCAATTATCTATTGCCGATAATGTAACTGTCGTTGTACCAACAGGATAATTTCTAATAAAGAAATTACTTGTTGATATGATAGTATTACCATCAGACCATTCATATGTTAATGGTAATCCATCAGGATCATAACTCCCATTAGCATCTAATCCAACTGATACTGGTAAACCATCCACACTATTAACGACAACATCCTCACCCGCATATGCTATAGGATCCCTATAATACATAATAGCATTAACAGAATCAGTAAACACACCAATACCATTTACAGCAGATAATGTATATGCAGTAGATATACCAGCAGACAAAGTATACGAACCATTTAATGATACCTGTCCTATTCCATTATCAATATATGCACTAGTGGCGTTGCTTGTTGACCATTGTAATGTAAAATTTGTTCCTGAACATACAGGAACACCAATAGCTTCAATTACACCCGTTGGTATATTTTGAGATATGACGGTGGTTGATGCTGTAGATGTGTCTAAATCACTATCATATACAACAATAGTAAATAAAGTATCTTCATATATTTCAGAAGTTATTAATGTTCCAGATGTCTGATACGGTTCAATCCATCCTATACCATTATCAATAAATGCACTTGTACCCGTACCTGATGTAATAACCCATGTTATTTGTGCACTAGTTCCGTATAATATCGGACCATTATTAGTAAATATTTCTATAATAGGGGATGTATTGGCTATGGTTTTAAAATTTAAAACATCACCATAAGATGTACCTATACTATTAGTCGCATATGCCTTAAAATAATATGTAGTACCTTGAGACAAACTATCCAATAAAACATCAAATGCTCCTGTGTAATCTGTCGTCCCAACTTGTAATTGTGTTGTAGGATTAGATGTTAACCCCCAATAAAAACCATAATCAGTAATACTAGAACCACCATTTTCGACTATGTTGGCATTTAATATTGCAGATGTTTGTGTCAGTGATGTTGCTGTTAATGTATCAATTATGGGTTCTATTGCAAGTGTAGAAAATGATAATTCATTACCATATCCTGTACCCGCACTATTAGTTGCATACGCCCTAACATAATATGTTGTATTGTATGTTAAATTTTCTATTAATGATGTAAAATTAGAAGTACCTGTACCATCTGTGGTTTTAGAATTAGCAATAGTAGGATTACTAGATGTACTCCAACACACACCTTTTGCGGTGACGGTTCCACCACCCGCATTAATATTCTGACCACCACTGTTCGCAGATGAAGATGTAAGGTTTGATATAGCAACCGTAGTTAATGTTGGAATAACAATAGATGTAGTAAATGTTAATTGGTTTCCATACGATGTACCTATACTATTAGTTGCATATGCTCTAACATAATATGTGGTTCCGGGGGATAATCCTGTAATACTGGATGTAAAATTAGAAGTACCTGTTCCATTTGTAGTTTTAGAGTCGGCTGTAGTAGGATTACTAGATGTACTCCAACACACACCTTTTGCAGTGATTGACGACCCACCATCAGTAATACTTGCACCACCACTCGATGCGGTAGTTGATGTGATACTTGATATAGCAACCGTAGTTATAGATGGTGATGCCGCAAGAGTTGTAAATGTTTCATTTTGCCCATATGATGTACCCGCACTATTAGTCGCATATGCCCTAACATAATACAATGTTGCAGGGGATAATCCCGTTATAGAAGATGTAAATGATCCTGTTCCGCTACCGTTAATTGTTTTAGTTGACAATGCTGTAGTAGGATTAATAAATGTACTCCAACATACTCCTCGTTCAGTTACAGTTGCTCCACCTCCAGATGTAACATTACCACCTGATGATGCCGTAGATGATGTAATAGATGATGTGACAGTAGTTATGACTGTAGGGGGAACAACAACAGCTTCCGATTCCTTAACCTCCACCAACATAACAACACCATATGCACCAGATATAGTTGTTGTTGCCTTACCTGATGTTGTTCCTGCAGATAAACTTCCAGATATATGTCCCCATGTTGAATTACCCGGATTTTCATTCAAATAATCTAAAGATTGAGGTGAACCTGACTCAGATGCTATAACTGTACCTATAGGAACTTCTATTGCAGCATCAGGAGAATTACCACAAATAGAATTACATATAACTCGTGAATTATTAGATATATTTATAAATGCCGAACAATCTTTTGTTGATGTATTATTTCTTACTGTATTGCCTACACCAGAAGAACCTGTAAAAGAATACACCATAACACTAACAGAATCATATTGCCCCGATGGGCCATATGATATTACGACATTATTCGTCCCCGTCGGAATAGTTGTGTCGCCTAATAGCTGATAGACATTCCAATAAAATTGAGGAGAAGTAAATGATCCTGAATAACTTTGAACAACATTTAATGAAACTCCACCATATGTGCAACTAATAGGATTATTAACAGGAGATGCAACAACTATAACTAACGCTTCATCCGTCCCATTAATATGATTATGTGAAAATGTTATAGGTGCAACACCAGGGGCAGGATTTGCATGATGAGATGTTTTATTTGTTAAAATCAAAGACATTTATCTATACTCCGAAATCATTTATTGAAATGTTACACATAATCTAACATCATATTCTTCAAGATATCCACCACAATATGTATGTTGAGCATATGGTCCTGCACATGTTACATATTCATTGGGAAAGTTTTCATAATCAAACCACCATTTATATTCAATTGGATTATAATCTTGATATTCTAATCCTGAATGAGCACATGCAGAAAAATCAACCACCAGAGGATTTCCTCCAGCAACTTGCCTATTATATTTAGATATTAACTCATATCTTATATTTTCGGAAATATTATAATCATAACATTTAGAATCAGAACATTTACAAAAATTAGGATAATTTTCAACAGACTGTTCTTTACCAACAAAATCAACATAAAAATTACTAAATGCTTCAGCAAAATCAATATCAGGAATATTTAGTTCTATTGACGCATTAGTTTTTAATTCTGTGCTAATATCAACCAAATTAATATCTACGGGAGATATTGTTAATGATAATGATGTACTTACATTTGCATTAGAATAATCTCCACCAAAATAAAATGCCCCAATATGGCCACTAGTTGGATATGTTGTATCCTCATCAGGAGGTAAAAATGAATATGCACCAAAAGATGTTCGTGAATAATTAAATAATCCGTTGTCGTAATCATATGTTGTGCGTCGGCTTTGAACCGATGGTCCATCGGACGGAGGAATATTATAATTATAATATGCCATACGAGAACTGCTAGTATAATGATCCAATAAATTCTGTTGAGCATTAGGATAACTAGGTATTGCCTGAATACTATCATTATATATAGGATTAACATAATCATTTATATTTTGTGAATGTATACTCGTTTGAAATGTAGACCCTTGAACATTTGATATATTATTTTCGAAGGCAATAGTATTACATTTAAACCGAACAGGTGGACCAAAACTATCTAATATATACACAGTATCATAACTTGTAATAGTTCCAACAATCGGACTATCTGGCGGATGATCTATCATTATTGTCCAAGGATTATTACCAACATCTTTTAATCTACCACATTGAAATGTACATCCATAAAATGAATAATTCCATACAGGATTTGGCGTAAAAGGCATCGCTCCATAGTTACATGATATTCCTTTATTGCTGCTAAAGAAAACATTTTTATATGTTCCATATACTATTATTAATATAGCATCACTATTATTAATAAATATAAAGTCTTTAAATGTTATATTTATTTTATCATATAACGTCTCAACAATGTGAGACCAACCATATGTATTATTGAATTCAACAATAGGGGAACCATGTGTAGAAATATCCCATCCCCTAAATGTTACAGTGCATCCACTAGCGAGTGTATTATTAGCTATAGAATGCATAAATCTAGGAGGATTAGTATTATTATCTAATTTAACATACCCTTTAACATGATATGTGTAGTCATCCCCATCACTCATAGTTGAAGTGTGATTATAGAATGCCAAAAAGGAAAATGGGTCAGATATTGAACCCGAGCCAACATTTCCTGATAATGACAGATTGACATAAAAGTCTAATTTACCAGGAAGTTCTACATCAAGTGGAGGATCGGTTAGTGCTCCATACCAATCTGTATAGTTACCGTCGTTCCAATCTTCTAATGCAAATTCTCCTGTATCATAATTAACTATAAATCTACATATACCGTCCATACCTAACGAAGTAATATTCAAAGGTTCAACAACATTAGGCGGATTGTCATTCGCCCATTGGTTCGGGAAAAACCATGTTGGGTGAAACCACTTATTTCGTGTCACATCACCTGTATAATAAGTGAACATTTTTTTAATTTCATCTAATGTATACGATGAAACACCGTTGTTTACATATTTAACAGTAGCCCTAAATATTACTTCCTTTTTTGCCACAGCATTTGAGAACTGTGCCAAGGGGATATAAGTAGTAACCTTATTAAC
>Ga0116204_1000840_pt1 | contig 17488 bp, 14 predicted proteins | sample LakKivwa52mmetaG_FD_94481 | JGI IMG/M metagenome (GOLD analysis project Ga0116204, IMG submission 94481) | Anoxic lake water microbial communities from Lake Kivu, Rwanda to study Microbial Dark Matter (Phase II) - Lake Kivu water 52m metaG | ecosystem: Environmental > Aquatic > Freshwater > Lake...
GAAGGGTTATTTTACAGGTAAGGTTTCGCAGATCCTTAGTATAAACGTGATCCAGGATTTCCTTGAATCCGTGATAAGCACAGTAGGCAACCTGGTTATTGCAATTTTCTCGATCTCATTCATCACTTTCTTTTTCCTCAAGGACCAGCATCTCTTCTTTGAATCGATCCTGATGTGGGTGCCTGACAAATACACGGAGAATTTCACAAGGGCACTCTACTCAATAAAGAACCTGCTGACAAGGTATTTTATTGGTATTCTGATACAGAGCACCTGTATAATGATTATGGTGGATATCGGTATGACTATAGCAGGTATTGATTTTCAGCAGGCGCTTGTTATGGGGCTGATCGTGGGCATTCTTAATGTAATTCCTTATGTGGGGCCATGGCTTGGATTCTTTATTGCCGTCACAATGGGTGTGGCATCTCATATAACCCAGGATTTCGCAACAGTGGTCAGTCCCCTGATATTTTATATGTCACTCGTTATTGCCATTACCCAGCTTACGGATAATATTGTATTTCAGCCGGTTATTTTCTCAAACAGCGTAAGGTCTCATCCGCTCGAGATTTTCATTGTAGTTCTTGCGGCAGGATTTGCAGCGGGCGTACCGGGTATGATACTCGGGATTCCGGCTTACACCGTGATCAGGGTTTTTGCCAGGGAGTTTTTCTACAACTTCAAAGCGGTACAAAAGATCACATCGGGGCTTTCGCCTGAAAATATGGCGAAACATCAGACTCCTTTTGGAAATATTCTGAAAGAGAGAGATGAAGGCGGGCTCCTTTCAGCCGATGACCAACCCGGCGGCAATGCAAAGTCCGGACCACGGGATAAAAGGAAAAGCAGGAAGAAAAAAGAATAATCCTGGTAAGGAATGAAGATATCCATTATAAAACCTCTTTCTGTTATATTCCGCTTTTATTACGATGGTTTCAGGAACATGTCAGCGTGGGGCAGACGTGTATGGATAATAATCCTTATCAAACTCTTCATAATGTTCGCCATACTGAAAGTGTTCTTTTTTCCCGATCTTCTGAAAAGGGAATTTGAAACTGATGAACAGCGAAGCGAGTATATCCTGGATCAATTAACCAAACCACTGGAAACACAATGATTGAAAATGCAGATATTGCGCTGACTGACTGGTCGAGGGCCCAGTTTGCACTCACAGCAATGTACCACTGGATCTTTGTTCCCCTCACCCTTGGGTTGTCTTTCATCATTGCCATGATGGAAACAATCTATGTGCGAACCGGGAAAGAGGAATGGAAAAGGCTTACAAAGTTCTGGATGACCCTGTTCGGGATAAATTTCGCGATTGGTGTTGCAACAGGGCTCATCCTTGAATTTGAATTTGGCACAAACTGGTCAAAATATTCCTGGTTTGTCGGGGATATCTTCGGAGCCCCCCTGGCAATCGAGGGCATCCTGGCCTTCTTCCTTGAATCGACATTTATTGCAGTGATGTTTTTCGGCTGGAATAAGGTCGGAAAAAAATTCCATCTTGCCTCAACATGGCTGGTGGCAATAGGGGCAAACCTCTCCGCTCTCTGGATACTCGTTGCAAACGCCTGGATGCAGAATCCTGTCGGAATGGTCTTCAATCCTGATACGGCCCGCAATGAAATGATAGATTTCTGGGCAGTGCTGTTCAACCCGGTTGCGGTTGATAAATTCCTTCATACCATTTCATCAGGATTTCTCCTGGCTTCCATCTTCGTGCTCGGGATCAGCTCCTGGTTTCTCCTTAAAAAGAGAGAAGAATGGTTTGCGAAAAGGAGCATTCTCATTGCTGCTGTTTTTGGATTATTATCATCTGTTCTCGTGGTTTATACAGGCGATACCTCGGCAAGGACCCTGGCTGAGGTTCAGCCGGTGAAGTTCGCCGCTTTTGAAGCCCTCTACAAGGGAAAACAGGATGCAGGACTTGTGGCCTTCGGCATACTCAGGAAGCGGGGCGAAAAATCAGATCTGCCTGACGGCAGGGAATTTGTTTTTAAGATTGAAATCCCGGGACTGCTTTCAATCATGACCGGAGGCGACAGGAATGCATTTGTCCCGGGCATTAATGATCTTGTTTACGGACTTCCTGACAGCACGCTGATAGCTGTGTCAGAAAAAATGAGAAGGGGGAAAATAGCAATGAACCTTCTGACTGAATACAAGAGTGCCAAAAAGGAAAATAATCTCCTGCGGGCGGAAGAGATAAAGGAATCCTTTATGCAAAAAGATTTTATTGATAATTATTTCAGGTACTTCGGGTATGCTTTTATTGATAAACCTGAAGATGTTGTTCCAAATGTACCGGTAGCATTTTATACATTCCACCTGATGGTTATGCTGGGGTTTCTTTTTGTCCTTGTCTGCTGCATAGCCCTGTTCCTGGTTCTCAGGGGAACCATATCTGAAAACAGATGGTTCCTGTGGATCGCCCTCTTTTCAATTCCGCTGGTATATATCGCAAGTGAATCGGGCTGGGTGCTTGCTGAAATGGGGCGCCAGCCCTGGATCATCCAGGACCTCATGCCGGTATCGGCGGCAGTATCACAGATCAGTGTCGGGGCAGTGATGACCACATTCATACTCTTTGCCGTTCTCTTTACTGCGCTTCTCATAGCTGAGGTTTCAATAATGATCAGGCAAATCAAAACGGGACCAAAAAATCAGGAGGGTAAATTATGACAACAATGATATCCTATCTTTTTCTGCAATCCTACTGGTGGATTATAATCTCCTTGCTGGGAAGCCTTCTGGTGTTCCTCATGTTTGTCCAGGGCGGCCAGTCAATGATCTTCTCACTGCCTGATAATGACACACGTAAAACAATGCTGGTGAATGCTTTAGGCAGGAAATGGGAATTCACTTTTACCACCCTTGTTACCTTCGGCGGTGCATTCTTCGCTGCTTTCCCGCTCTTTTATGCTTCAAGCTTCGGGGGGGCTTACTGGGTGTGGATAGCCATTCTCTTCAGCTTCATTATACAGGCAATAGCATATGAGTTCAGATCGAAGCCTGCCAATATCCTGGGCAGGAAGACATTTGATATCTTTCTCTTCGTGAACGGGGCTTTTGGCCCATTCCTTATAGGGGTTGCGGTGGGAACTTTCTTTACCGGCTCACAATTCACCCTGAATGAAATGAACCATGTACGATGGGCCAGCGGATGGCATGGGCTTGAAGCCCTGTTAAACGGGAGGAACCTGGCACTCGGACTGGCAGTCATGTTCCTGGCCAGGGTCAACGGGCTGTTGTATCTGATCAATACAATAGACGACGAAGAGCTGGCAAATAAATCCTGCAGGAAGCTGATAATGAATTCAATATCCTTCCTTGTTTTTTTCCTTTTCTTCCTGGTAACCCTTCTGGTTTCCAGCGGGTATGCTGCCGACAGGGATACCGGCAGTATAATGCTGGAGAAATTCAAGTATCTGCATAACCTGCTGCAAATGCCGCCGGTGCTGATCATATTTATTGCAGGCGTGGCTGCTCTCCTTTATGGCCTGGGTGTCACTCTTTTCAGGAAGAGCCGGAAGGGGATATGGTTCTCAGGCTCCGGCACAGTGATGGCAGTTTTCAGCCTCTTCCTGGTCGCAGGCTTCAACGGAACTTCATTTTATCCGTCTTCCCTTGATTTACAGAGTTCCCTGACCATACACAATGCCTCCTCAAGCGAGTTTACGCTCAGGACCATGATGTATGTATCTTTCATAATACCCTTTGTTTTCGCATATATATGGTATGCCTGGAAAGCAATAAACATAAAGAGGATCACGGAAGATGAAATGAAGGGAGAAGGGCATATATATTGACGGCTACCGGCTACCGGAATCTAAGAATTAACCATTCAACCATTCAACCATTAAACCATTCAACCATTCAACCATTCAACCATTCAACCATTATTATCATGTACCTCCCTCAAATACTCCAATACCTGTTATGGCCTGCAATGATAATCCTGAGCTGGTTTGTCATCAGGCTGGTGCTTTCATATTACGAGAAGAAGTTTCCTGACACTGAGAAACAGCCGGAAGGACATTAAAAGCTGATTTCCATTGTGGCTTCTTTATCTCAGGAAGGACGAGATAAGGGATACAATTATATATACCGGGATAATAAGGGCAGCTCCTGCAAAACCGAAGATCAGCAGGGCTGCAATAGCCAGCACAGCAAGTATATACCGTTCTTCATTTCCCTGTAATCCGGGAGATGAAAACTTAAGGGACAGCATACTGAAAGGCGTTATCATCAGCAGTGAAAGCACAAGGGTGATTATCAATAATGCAGCTGCAGATCCTGTAATACCGTCGATCAGTCCGGAATCAGAATAACGGCCGGCAATTACAATACCCGCAACCGCCAGTGCATTGGCAGGCGTGGGCAATCCGCTGAATGAGGTACTCTGTGTGTCATCAATATTGAATTTTGCCAGCCTGAGGCCTGTGCAAACAGGCATGATTACCGGAAAGAAAAGAATAATATATATGACAATTCCCTCAGCATTGCTTATTGCTTCAACGGGTAATGCAAGAGAGATTCTCAGGAGGTTGTATATCAGCAGCGCAGGAGCTATTCCAAAGCTCACCATATCGGCAAGTGAATCGAGCTCCTTTCCCAGGGGTGAGTAGGCTTTAAGGATCCTGGCTGAAAAGCCGTCAAGGAAATCAAATACCATTGCTGCGATTATCAGCCATGAGGCTGCTACAAGATTGCCGTTAACAGCGAATAGTATTGAAATGAATCCGGATGCAAGGTTCAGGGAAGTGATAAAGTTGGGGAGATGTTTCATCCTGATTGTACTGTTTCAAGAGGCATGTAAAATTAAGATAAATTTCAGTAATAAGGCCATTTTGGTTAAATTTGGCTCCATATGTAAAATGGAAATGATTGATTTCAACGGCATAAAAATAGCAGTTGATTTTGACGGAACTATCGTAGAGCATCAGTATCCCGGGATTGGTAAGGAAAAACTGTTTGCTTTTCAGACTCTGAAGGAGCTTGATAAAAGGGGGGCAAGGATAATCCTGTGGACCTTCAGGGCAGGGAAAGAACTGGAAGATGCTGTTAATTTCTGTCGGCAGAACGGTGTGGAATTTTATGCGGTCAATAAAAACTATCCTGAAGAGGTGCCTGATGAAACTGTCAGCAGGAAGATAGATGCCGATATTTACATCGACGACAAGAACATAGGCGGGTTTCCCGGGTGGAGTGAAGTATGGCAGATGCTTTATCCTTTTGAAATCGAGCAGAGAGAAGCTGAAAAAAGGATCACTTCAGCAAGAATGAATATTTTTAAACGTTTATTTGCCGGTAAAAAGAAAACAACAACCGGCCCGGAACCCGGCTAAAGGCCATTAATATGAAGTACATTATTTCACTGTTTTCAATACTTGCGCTGACCTGGATAATATCATGTTCAGGCAGGGCGGGGAAGCCTTCCGCGGAGCCTGTCAACACCATAGTGGAAGGAGAGGAGGAGGCTTCGGCCAGCCTGATAACGATGACTCTTCCGGCTGAGAATACTCAGTTCAGGACCGGTGAAACAGTAAAGGTTGTCATGGCACAGGACACCAGGGGAGAGCCGCCTGACTCGATCCTGATCTTTTTTGACGGCAAGCCTGTAACTACGATTGGGCCCGGAACATGGGAATATACGATCCCATCCTCCTTTACGGCATCAACAGGAAGAAAATCACTGAGGGTGTCGGCTTACAGGAAGGGCAGGGCGAGGACAACCATTACAAGGTTCATGATCATACTTTCTGATGTAGTACCTGTACGCAATGGCTACCGTGTAATTAACACTTATCCGCATGACAGGAATGCTTTTACGCAGGGGCTCTTCTATCATAACGGCTCCCTTTACGAAGGGACGGGACAGGAGACCGGTTCCAGCCTGAGAGAAGTGGAGCTGACAACAGGTAAGGTTCTGCGCCAGCTGAACCTGGAACCCCGGTTTTTCGGTGAGGGTATAACCCTGTATGACGACAGGATATACCAGGTGACATGGAGATCAAAAGTGGGCTTTGTTTACGACATGGCTACATTCAGACAGATCAATAAGATATATTACCAGACTGAAGGCTGGGGATTGACAACAGTCAACGACCGGATTGTTATGAGTGACGGGACCAATGTGCTCTATTTCCTTGAGCCCGGATTGTTTACCGTTGTATCGCGGCTCGAGGTCTATGATAATGAGAAAAAAGCCGATCAGCTTAATGAGCTTGAGTATATAAAAGGCGAGATATGGGCCAACATGTGGATGACTGACCTGATTGCAAGGATTGACCCTGTTTCGGGCAAGGTTATAGGGTATATCAACCTGAAGGGATTATTAAAGGAGTCCGGCACTGATACAGATGCGGATGTGTTAAATGGTATCGCGTATGACAGTGAGAATGACAGGATCTTCGTGACAGGCAAGAACTGGCCTCGATTGTACGAGATACAGCTCACTGAATAATTCTTGTCCCATACACAATGTTTACGGCAGCGGGGATGATTCCGAACTCGGCAGGAGTATGGCCGAGTGATTCCCCGTCGGCTTCAAGTAAAAGCGGTATCTCTGATTCAACGCGAAGATTGTTTGAACGGTACCCATCTATCTTGGGATGACTCAGGATTGTGCCGTCATAAAGTAGCTTGAGGTTTTTAATGATCTCAATCCTGCCCATTTCCTTTATTACGGTAATGTCCAGCAGCCCGTCATCAGGGAGTGCATCGGGCGTCTGTCTCATACCGCCTCCGCAATACCGGCCGTTGCCCACGTTAATTGAAAAAACCATGCAGGTCTTCCTTATTCCATCGATTATTATATCGGTCTTAATGTTCCGGAATGAGACAAGGCTTGAAAGAAGGTTATAGAAATATAACGCCTGGTTGCTTCTGCCTTTGTCTTTTTGTTTGTTAGCTTTTTTCACCACTATTGACTCAAATCCCAGCCCGGCTATATTGATGAAGTACCGCGTATGCTGCTGTTCACCCGAATAGTATTTCAACGTCCCGATATCGTGGGGCATGATCTTATTTTCCCTGATCACGTTCACGGCGCCTTCATAAACAAGAGGTATGCCGAACATCCTTCCCCAGTCGTTTCCTGTTCCGACGGGTATCATACCTACAATGATCTCTTTCGGGGAACAGTAATCCTGTGTGAAAATCCCGTTGATAATTTCATTCAGCGTGCCATCACCGCCGACAGAGATTATTTTCCGGAAGCCTGTATTAATGGCTTTCCTTGCAGAGTCTATCGCATGCCCTTTGCTCTGGGTAAATTGCGAATAGACAGGGATGTTTTCTCTTTCGAAAAGACCTGAAATCCTGTCCCAGTCTCTCTTCCCCTTGCCGTTTCCGGCATTGGGATTTACTAATGCATACCACTCTTTAAGCACAGGTTTTTCTGACATATCTGATCAGGTTTTTGGTTACCGTAAAGATGCAGATAAAACGGCAAAGGACGTGTTAATAAAATGTTGAAAACCCCAAAAAAATTGTTTACAATTACGTCTTTGCCTTCCGGAGGCAGTGGAGCTATAAATAGTAAATTTGAAGCTCAAAACAAGTCGGAAATTATTAAAAGGAATCAGATGGGAAGGATAATAGCGATAGCGAATCAGAAAGGCGGGGTGGGGAAGACTACAACTGCGATAAACCTGGCTGCGAGTCTTGCAGCTCTTGAGCAGAAAGTACTTATTGTGGATGCTGATCCGCAGGCAAATGCTACCTCGGGTATAGGTGTTGATACAAAGAGAATAGGGAGCACGATTTATGATTGCCTGATCGACGGAAAAGAGCCCGGCGAAACAATCATGGCATGTGAAGTGGAGAATCTCTCTCTTATGCCCTCAAACATTGATCTTGTCGGTGCTGAAATTGAGATGCTCGACAGGCCTTCAAGGGAAAAGATCCTGAAAAGCGTGATTGATAAGATAAAGGACAATTACGATTATATATTTATTGACTGTTCTCCTTCGCTCGGGCTTCTCACCGTTAATGCTCTTACAGCGGCTGATTCGGTTATTATTCCTGTGCAGTGTGAGTATTTTGCCCTTGAAGGGCTCGGGAAATTGCTTAATACCATTAAGATAATCCAGAATAACCTCAATACCGGGCTCGAAATTGAGGGTTTTCTCCTGACAATGTACGATTCCAGGCTGAGGTTATCGAACCAGGTGGCTGAAGAGGTGAACAAGCACTTCCAGCAGATGGTTTTCAGGACCATTATCCAGCGGAATGTCAAGCTGTCGGAAGCCCCGAGTTTCGGACAGCCGGCAATACTGTATGATGCCGACTCAAGGGGCACGGTGAATTACCTGAATCTTGCCAGGGAACTGATGGAGAAACAGGAAGCCAGACTGAAAACAGCCTAGAAAAAGCTACAATGATGACAAGGAAAAATGCACTGGGACGAGGCCTTGGCGCCTTGATTGAAGGAGTTGAAAAAGAGGTTCTTGAAAAAAAAGTTGAAGTGAACCAGGATATTTCGGTAGATGCCATTGAGAGCAACCCGTTCCAGCCAAGAACCAGCTTTGATGAACAATCTCTTGATGAGCTTGCCGCATCGATCAGTAAGCTGGGCATTGTACAGCCTCTTACCGTAAGGGAGACAGGCAGCGGGCGATACCAGCTGATTGCCGGTGAAAGGCGATTGAGAGCAGCGCGAAGGGCCGGATTGACACATGTCCCTGCATATATTAGAACTGCCGACGATCAGGCTATGCTTGAACTTGCCCTCGTGGAAAATATCCAGCGCGAAGACCTGGACGCTGTTGAGGTTGCAATCAGCTTCCAGAGGCTTGTCGAGGAATGCAAGCTCACTCAGGAAGAACTGAGCGAAAGGGTAGGCAAACAAAGATCCACTGTAGCCAATTACCTGAGGCTGCTAAAACTGCCTGCCGAGATACAGCTCGGCATCAGGAACAAACAGCTGATGATGGGACATGCACGTACACTGATAAGTATTGAGGATCCGAAAAAGCAGATAAATATCTACTATAAAATAGTTGACGGGGAACTGTCAGTGCGACAGGCCGAAGAACTGGTAAGGCAGCTCCAGTCGGCAAAAATCAAAGACCCCGCAAAACTTGAACGGAAACAAAAACTGAACGAGGATTTTTCACGCCTTTCCGATCACCTTTCAAATATATTCACCTCAAAAGTGAACTTCAGGATCAATGAACTGGGTAAGGGGAAAATAGTTATCCCGTTTGAGAACCCCGAAGAGATGGAACGCATTTTGGGAGTATTTGACCGCCTCAACTCCTGAAAATAATTATCTTTGTCGCGCCGTTATACTGAGACCGGGGAAAATACCGGCTGATATCTGCTTTGAAGGCGTTTCATAAAATAACAGTTCCTCTTGTTGTAATGCTGCTCTTTCTTCAGCAATCCGGCATTGCACAGGATTCACTGTATGTAAAATCACGGAAAAAACGGGAGAAGACTGAATTCACAGCCGACCCGCAGAGAGCTACAATGCTTGCACTCACACTTCCCGGGCTGGGACAGATCTATAACAGGAAGTACTGGAAAGTTCCGCTGGTTTATGCGGGTTTCGGCGGACTGGCTTATGCCATCGGGTATAACTCCTCGCTGTATACAAAATATATGATTGCATATCAGGATCTCACTGATAATATCCCGGAAACCGATTCTTACCTTGATATCCTCTATTTTGCCGACCCCAGGGATTATGATCCTGTTCTTTACCCTCAATCATACAACGCTTCATACTATGCTCATTACAAGGAGGGTATGATCAGGCAGATCGATTACAACAGGAAATACCGCGATCTTTCTTATATTGGCATCGCATTATGGTATATTGTAACAGTACTTGATGCAAATGTTGATGCGAGCCTTTTTAACTATGATATAAGCGATAATCTCAGCCTGGTGCTTGCCCCTGTTCAGATACCATCTGCGGCAACAGGCGTGGGATTAAATATAAGTATGCAGATAAGTTTCTGATTAAAAAACAGTTATGAATGTGAAGATATTACCGGTTATTCTCTTTCTCCTGACCATCAGCTCCGGAGCATACCCTGTTGCTGATACAATTATCATAAGATCGGATCCCAATGCAGAGAAAATAGCAGCCGATCTCGACAGCCTTGTCAACAGCTGGTATGTAAAAATGGCCCTGCTTAACAACCCGGATAAATTCTCGGATGATACTGCAGGCGTCCAGTACCCGGATTCCGTTTACAGGGGCAGGCTCGACAGGATAAAGTCGATAATCAGGCTCCCGTATAACAGCATCATCAGGAACCATATTCATGTTTACACGATAAAGCAGAGAGACAAGTTCAGCGCAGTGCTTGGATTAAAGGACTATTATTTCCCTATGATCGAGGATATATTCGATTCATACGGCCTGCCCGCAGAACTCAAGTATATGGCTGTCATTGAGTCGGCCCTCAACCCCAATGCGGTATCAAGGGCCGGCGCCACAGGCATGTGGCAGTTTATGTACAGCACCGGCCGGTTTTATGGTCTCACCATAAACTCCATTGTTGACGAGCGACGCGACCCTGTTAAATCAACTCATGCCGCTGCAAGATACCTGAAAGACCTCTATAACATCTACAACGACTGGATACTGGTAATTGCAGCATATAACTGCGGACCCGGAAATGTAAACAAAGCTATCCGCAGGTCAGGGAACAAGAAAGATTACTGGGATATATATTATCGTCTTCCGCGGGAAACCAGAGGCTATATCCCGCAGTATGTAGCTGCAGCTTACGGGATCAATTACTATCCCGAACATAATATAAGACCATTGCCGCTGAACATCCCTGTAGCCACAGATACAATAATGGTGCATAAGGATATTCATCTTGCCCAGATATCGGAGGTAATGAAAATCCCTTACGGAGAGCTCCGGGCACTGAATCCCCAGTACAGAACAGGACTTGTCCCGGGTTCAGCCAAACCGCTCTCACTCACTCTGCCGGTAAGTCACCTGGGAGATTTCATCGATCTGAATGATACAATAAGGAGTTTTAAACCTGATCTCTATCTCAACAGCACCACAAGAATTGTGAATCCGGCCGGTTCAACAAATGTACCTCCGGATATAAAGGGAAAAACAAAGCTGGTCTATTCGGTAAAGGAAGGCGATAACCTGGGATTTATAGCTGAATGGTACCGTGTCGGTTTATCAGACCTAAGGTACTGGAACAATATCTATCGCAATACTATCTATATCGGGCAGAAGATTGTGGTATACGTAGACCCTTCAAAATCAGAGTACTTTTCAGGGATCAACTCTATGCCGTTTGCCGAGAAACAGGCTATGGCCGGAAAGAGTGTGCCGGTGAATACGGCAGCAGCGTCGAATCAGCCGGCAACAGAAACAGAAGGTGAATACATAACCTATACGGTACGTTCCGGCGATACGCTGTGGGATATTGTCAGAATGTTCGACAATGTCACAACCTCTGACGTCCTTAAGCTGAATAATATTGTCAATCCTGACAAGATTCAGGTTGGACAAAAACTCAAGATCAAGAAGAAGAGCTGATCCCCGACTGAAATATGCGTCCTTTCAGGTCGTTCTTATTGCTTTTCATGATTATGGCCTCTCTCACAGGCCTCTGGTTTGTTTTACCTGAAAGCAGGCTTTTCCCTTCTCCGGGTGATTTTCTGCCGGAATCTCTCACAGATAAGATCAGGGCAGCCTGTGAAACCGAAGATGAAGCTTCCGGCTTACAGCTCCCCGGATTTATAAAAGACACATCATTATTTCAGGAGCCGGCTGATCCGCTGGGCTCTTTTCTTGATTCGTTAAGGGAAGGTACGGGGCAGGTCCGTGTAATGTATTATGGTGATTCACAGATTGAAGGCGACCGGATAACATTTCATCTCCGCCAGCTTCTGCGCAGAGGGAGATCAGGGACCGGTCCCGGATTATTCCTTCCTTCAATGCCTGTGATGTATACCAAATCATTGTGGCTGAGATCATCTGACAACTGGGAGAGATACAATTCATTGTCATACAGGAACGGGCTGCTGAGTCATAACAGGCTGGGGCCTTTAATGACGATCTGCCGTTATTTGCCTGAAGGGGTAATTGCCCCCGTACCGGTTAATGCATATGTGAGAATACGTCCGTCGGTTTTTGCCGATGATGATGTCGCCGGATATCAAAAGCTGAGAATTTTCTACAGCAATGCACATGATGATGTAAGGATAACCATTAAAGGAGACGACAGCCTGGTCTTTACTGGATACCCTGAAAGCGGGCCGGAAGTAAGAGAAATAACTGCCGGTCTCCGCGGGGCAGATGATATAGTGATTGAATTTGAAGGCAGGACAAGTCCGGATATACTCGGGATATCCATTGAAAGTGAAGAGGGCATAATTGTTGACAACATCCCCAGGAGAGGAAGTGCAGGTCTTGAATTCACCCTGACTGACAGGGATAATCTCAGCGAGTCGTTACGCCTGCTGTCACCCGACCTGATCGTGCTTCAATACGGCCTGAACATAGTCAGGAACGTGCGGGAAGAATATGATTATTACAGGCAGGGACTGATCCGGCAGCTCACACTGCTGAAAGAGATTGCCCCGGGAACAGCCCTCCTGGTGGTTGGCGTAACCGATATGGCAGCAGTTGAGGGCGACAGCATCGTATCATACAGAAATATCCCTGCAATAATCAAGGCACAGGGAGAGGCTGCTCGAAAAGCAGGCGCTGCCTTCTGGGATCCTTATGAAGCTATGGGCGGGCGTTCATCGATTATAAGATGGGCCGGTAAGAAACCACCGCTGGCTCAGACCGATTATGTCCATTTCACATATCCCGGCGCTGACACACTGTCACAGATGCTTGCCGGCGCAATATTCAAATCAGCTGCTGATGATACGATAACCGGTCTCCGCGAATCCGGTACTTTGCTTTCGGAAGATATTTCACAGGATATCTCTCCGGTTGAAGGGACGGAAGAAGAGTACCTGGTGTTATCCGTTTTACGACAGGTATTCAGCTATGATGAGGATAAGCCGTTCATCTTCACGGCGCCTGCATTCTGGATCTTCTTCCTGATCGTGCTGGCAGGATATTCATTGATCTGCAGGAAGCTTTTTCTCAGGCATTTTTATCTTCTCCTGGTAAGCATCTTCTTCTATTTCAAGTCAGGAGGATTGTTCCTGTTCCTTCTGGTTCTTGTTACCATCATTGACTATGGATGCGGCCTTCTGATATTCAGATCATCACGGAAATTCTCAAGGCGGTTCTTCGTACTTGTCAGCATTCTGTCAAATCTTGGAATACTCGCGTACTTCAAGTATAGCGGATTCTTCATAGAATCAGTAAACCAGGTTTTCGGAACAGGCTTTGAAGTTCATGATTTACTCGCATCCTTTTCGAACAGGTACCTTGGCACCTCTTTTGACATAAGCAGTATCATCCTGCCGGTGGGGATATCCTTCTTTACTTTCCAGTCGCTCAGCTATACAATGGATATTTACAGGGGCAAGCTGGAACCTGTGAAGAGTATCATTGACTTCGGATTCTATGTTTCTTTTTTCCCTCAGCTTGTTGCGGGCCCTATTGTAAGGGCATCTGAATTCATACCGCAGCTGTACAGGCAATTCAGCCTTTCAAAACGGGAATTCAGTCATGCACTGTTCCTGGTTTCAAAGGGGCTTATCAAGAAGATGGTGATCTCTGATTTCATAGCAGTGAATTTTGTGGACCGGGTCTTTGACCTTCCTGCGCTTTATTCCGGCTTTGAGAATCTGCTGGCGGTTTATGGTTATGGTCTGCAGATATATTGCGATTTTTCGGGATATACTGATATTGCTATAGGGCTGGCGCTGATCATGGGATTCAGGATCCCGGTCAACTTCAACTCGCCTTACAAGGCTTCAAACATTGCCGATTTCTGGAAGCGATGGCACATCTCGCTTTCAAGATGGCTTAAGGATTACCTTTATATACCGCTGGGAGGGAACCGGAAAGGAAAGATAAGGACAGGAGTGAACCTCATGCTCACGATGCTGCTTGGAGGATTATGGCATGGAGCGAACCTGCGGTTTATCATCTGGGGCGGACTTCATGGTATAGGCCTGGTGATCAACAGGATATGGGATTCGGTCTTCGGGCGGCTCATTCAGAAGAGTCGTTTTGGAAGAGCCGTGGCGCTGTTTGTTACATTCAATTTTGTAAGTTTCTGCTGGATATTCTTCAGGGCAGAGGATATGGATACCGTGAGGCTCATGTTCATCCAGATAGCTGAAAATTTTTCGCCCGGATCATATCTCACTCTTTTACAGGCTTACGCATCTGTATTCATCCTGATGGCTGCAGGCTATATTATCCATTTTCTGCCCGAGAAGGTAAAGGAATCATACAGGGGGCTTTTTATCAGGATGCCGCTCATGATTCAGCTGGGTGTAATATTATTGGTTGCTGTACTTCTTTACAGTATGAGGACAACTGATATCATGCCGTTTATCTATTTCAGGTTTTAAACCGGCTACCGGCTACCGGCTACCGGAGTTACAGGTAAATTTGGGAATTGTCATGGTTCTTTACGAAAGGTGCTATAGCCCTCTTGTATATACCCTGCACATAGGCTATTGCCATGCCGTAGTTGGTTATCGGGACACCTGCCCTGACTGCAGGCTGAAGCCTGTTGTAGAGCTGCCTGCGGGTTATCATGCAGCCTCCGCACTGGATTACCAGTGCATAATCGGTTATGGGCCGGGGAAGGATGTCAAGTCCGGCAACTACGTCAAATTCGAGTTTCTTACCGGTGAAGCCCGATAACCACCGTGGTATTTTTGTCCTGCCGATATCATCACAGGCTACGTGGTGGGTGCATGATTCAAGGATGAGCACCCTGTCACCTTCTTTAAGCCCGGATATCTTCGGCGTGCCTTTCAGGTAATTATCAAAATCGCCCTTGAACCTGGCGAGCATTATGCTGAAGCTTGTCAGCGGAATCTCCTTTGGTATTGAAGCATCAGCCTTCACAAACACCTGTGAGTCGGTTATCGCAAGTGCAGGTTTGATGCCGGTCCTTTTAAGGAATGCGTCCACCTCTCTCTCCTTAAGAACTATTGCAACAGCGTCATTGTCAAGAATATCTCTGATAGCCTGAACCTGTGGAAGGATGAGCCTCCCGGCGGGTGCCTCCACGTCGATCGGAGTAATAAGTATCACAATGTCGCCATGTTTTACAAGGTCGCCCAGGAGCATCGGAGTTGTGTATGAGTGTTCGGGGATTGTTGATTTTATAAGGCTGATAAGCTTCTCGTAGTTGCGTTTATCAACCGCAGAAAATTCAACGGGTTCAAGCCCGGTCTTATTCTTCACCTCCTGGATGAATCCGGCTGCAGGCGGATGAATATCTGATTTATTGTGTATTATGATGTAAGGCAGATCCATGTTCCGGAATTTGTCAACGAGGTCATCTTCACATTTTCCCCATCTGTTTTCGGTAATGACCAGGATGGCAAGATCAATGATATTGAGGGTCCTGATTGTTCTCTCAACCCTTTTTTCCCCAAGTTCCCCGGTATCGTCTATGCCTCCGGTATCGACAAGTATCACAGGGCCGAAGCCGGTGATCTCAAATGATTTCTTAACGGGGTCGGTGGTGGTTCCGGCATGGCCGGAGACTATTGCAATATCCTGTCCGGCGAGGCAGTTTATCAGGCTGCTCTTTCCGTAATTTCTCCGGCCGTATATTCCTATATGAGGTTTTGCGTCTCTGCCTTTTGACATATTACCTGATTTGAGTCAAAATTAGTAAATATTGCATCGACATTTTTATTTTACAACGGATTACACGGATATGCACGGATAAAACCATTCAACTGTCCGTGTTAGACCGTGAACCCGTGGTGAGTTATTATTTTTCCAGGTCATCAAGCGAGAATCCAAGCCTGAGCAGATTTCCTGGTTTAAGAATGGTCTCCAGTCTTGACGGATCGATTGATTTAAGAATACTGTTTGCACTGAAAATATCGATATTCTTCTCTTTCATGAGTTTTGCCAGCTCAGCAGCCTTGTGATACCCTATATGCGGAGTGAGGGCTGTGGTCACGGAAGGACTGTGGATCAGGGCGTCATATCCCGCAGATCCGTGTATTCCAATGCCTTCAAAGAGGTTTTCTGAAAGAGTTTTATTGCATGATATCAGCAATCTGATGCTCTCGATGACCGAAGATCCTATAACAGGCAGGTAAGCGTTAAGCTCCAGCGCTCCCTGTCCGCTTAATGAACTTATGAGGACATCGTTTGAATAGACCTTATGTGCTGCGGAGATCACAAATTCGGGTATGACAGGATTTATTTTTCCCGGCATGATTGAGCTGCCAACCTGTTTCGGGGGTATGGTTACACTCCTGTGTCCTGGAATGTCTGATGCGAGAAGGCGTATGTCGGAAGATATTTTCTCAAGGTTTACGGCGTGTGCCTTGAGTGTTGAATGTATCTCAACCCATTTATCGAGGTTGGCAGTTGTATCTGCAAGATTCTCTCCATGAGATAATTGCAGTCCCGTGAGCATTCTCAGTTCGGTGATAACCTCCATGATGAAAAAGCGTGGAATTGCGATGCCAGTTCCGATGGCTCCGCCGCCAAGGTTCACCTGCTTGATCCTCTCAAAGCATTTTGACACCCGCCACCAGTCGCGCGAGAGGGCATCATTATAAGTGCTGAAAAGCAATCCGAACGATGAGGGAACGGCTTCCTGAAGCTGGGTATACCCTGGCCGCAACATCTCCCTGGTATCTTTTTCAAGCATCTCGATCTTCTTCCGGAGCCAGTTTATTGAGTTCTCGAGTGATTGCAGGAGTCTCATCACTGCCACCGTGAGCGCAGTGGGGACAACATCATTTGTCGACTGGTAAATGTTTGCATGTTCCACAGGGTCAATATAAGTGTAATTTCCACACTTATTCCCGGTATTGATCAACGAAAGATTGGCGATTATCTCATTGACATTCATGTTGATGCTTGTACCTGCGCCTCCCTGTACAGCGGGGACTATGAAATGATCGGAATGATCTCCATTCGTAACCTGGCCAGCAGCAGTGATCAGGGCATCAAGTATGGCATCATCGATAATTCTGAAAGGCTGTTTTTTCCCTGTTTTTTTTATTGCAGCATCACGGAATTTCCTGTAAGTATTATAGCAGGCATGTTTTGTTATACCGACAGCCCTGTACCATTCAATCGGGAAAGGTGAGGTATCGGGAAAATTCTCTTTTGCCCTGAGCGCATGTATCCCATACAGTGCATCAGCAGGAATCTGCCTTTCCCCAAGGGAATCTTTTTCAATTCTATACATACTGTTCAGCCCCATTTACAACGTTCTGATTTATCGGTTTTTAGCCTGGGCTGTTGGAAAAGTTACTTTTTTCCGACTTTTTCCTTTGTGTTACTTTGAGTTGTACTTTGTGATCCTTTGTGGTTCAATGATTTATATTTTACCACAAAGAGACACAAAGGTTATCACAA
>Ga0116204_1000841_pt1 | contig 17483 bp, 13 predicted proteins | sample LakKivwa52mmetaG_FD_94481 | JGI IMG/M metagenome (GOLD analysis project Ga0116204, IMG submission 94481) | Anoxic lake water microbial communities from Lake Kivu, Rwanda to study Microbial Dark Matter (Phase II) - Lake Kivu water 52m metaG | ecosystem: Environmental > Aquatic > Freshwater > Lake...
ACACCAAATCTCCTGCATATCTCGATAACCGCGAAATCAGAAGCAATAATGGCATCAACCCCTGCACGCCACAACTCCCCGACCAATTTTTCCAGTTCCAACAATTCTTCATTATAAATAACCGTGTTTACAGTAATATAAACCCTAACCCCCGACTCCCTGCAAATTCTCACAATCTTCGAAACATCCGACAATTGAAAATTCATACTCGACCTGCTTCGCATATTCAAATGCCCAATCCCAAGATACACTGAATCAGCACCTCCCTGAATTGCAGCATGCAATGTTTCCCAGGATCCAACAGGCGACATAATTTCCATTGATGATTTCAATATTTTCTGCAAAGATAAAAAGAAGTCAGCAAACGGCTGATGAAGGGCTATCTTATATTTTGATGAGTTGCTGAATAAATAACAGATAACTCTGTTTCAGCTCATAGGAATAAAAACATGACAGACAATTATTCTGAAACATCTGCTTCATGGCTATAAAGTTTAGGTTGAATTAATTGTCTTTATTTTAAAATAAATAGACTGGGGAGCAAAAAAGAAGGTTTTGTTTCCTATATGGAAACATTTGCTGTCCGGAAGCTGTAAAAGTGTGACTGGAACCTGTCATTTGGTGATTATAACTATATTTTATGCAATTTTATTGACTTTTTTGTGAATTTAATAGTTATTCAGTGATTTTCACCGAAGACCAAGAACGCACTTCAAAACAAATGAGTTTAAATTGTAAATTTATTTTAGGACGAGTCACACTTCAATAGATGATTTTTCTCTAATTTTGAACATTATAAAAACAAATAATTAAAATGCACCATCGTTTCACAATTCTCTTTTCATCAATCCTTCTCTGCATCTCATGCAACCTCGGTCCCCGTCCCGAAGACGCTGTGAAATTCAATGACATCATTGTCATGAAACAAGACACATTCTACATCTTTCTTGAACAATGCATCACACTCATGGAACAGGAAGCACCTGCAAAATCTGTTCATAAGCAATTCAACAATTTCCTAAACTATACACAAAAAACAATTGATTTTTTTGAATCTCATCCCCCTTTTGACGATACAGATGAAATCAGAATGGCAGCAATCAAATTTTTTTCAACCCAGTATTCTTTACTCGAATCCGAAATGAAAACCATCATCACACTATATTCACTGCCTCCATCTGAAATAAGCATCAATGATGAAAACAAATGGGACTCAATCATGACACTCATCATGTTTAAAGATTCAACCGCTTCAAATGCATTTCTTATTCAACAACAAAAGTTTTCTGAAAGGTACGGAATCACACTAAGAGAAATTGATTAACCATGAAATATAGCCATATCCTGCTTTCGGTATTGATGATCGCTGTTTGTACAGCATGTTCAAACAAAAAACAATCCATCATCCGGCAAAATAACATCATTGTTCATGATCTGTCTGAATTCTACAGAATAAACGACAGGCTCTTTCTCTTATTCGACGCTGATACTTTATCTGATTTGCAATTCATGCAATACGATTCCCTCACATCATTCATCAAATCCGCAATGGCAAAATATGACACGATCCAACCAGCCACAGACGACAACAGCCTGATCATTTCAATGCAACAGTTCTTGTTGGAATACCAAAAACTGGTCTTTCATCAATACAACACTGTATTGCACATACTAACCAAACCCCGTTATCTGTTTGAAGCAAACGACCTGCATATTCTCGATTCAATGTTTTCTGTCATTAATCACAAACAAGACTCCATTGATAAGGTTTTTGCCCAACAGCAAGCTCAATATTTGCAAAAGCATGAAATCAATGCTTCCGAAAAAGAATGAGGTCAATGAATCTGCCTGAGGATAATTTCAGCACATTCTTCTGATTTATTCAAACAAAACTTTACGTACTTTTGCGTTTTTATTTTTGCAAACAAATATGCTCAACGTTTTCCTGCTCTCTGTTTTCTTGTTAAGTTTCGCAATCATTCTATTCTATATTTTATTCTTCAGAATACGGTTTGCTTTGTATCATGTTTCGGAACATAATACATACACACATCAGAAACCCCTTTCGGTTGTCATTTGTGCAAAAAATGAAGAATACAATTTAAAAATCAATCTACCGGAAATCCTGCAACAGGATTATTCTGATTTTGAAGTCATTGTTGTTGATGACAACTCAACAGATGAAACATACTATGTACTGAAAGCCATGCAGATCCAATATACCAATCTGAATGTGATCAGGCTCACTGAGAATGTAAACTTCTTTTCAGGTAAAAAATTTCCACTATCCATAGGAATTCGTTCAGCAAAACACAATCATCTTGTGCTCACTGATGCCGATTGCAGACCATCCACTGGCAAATGGTTACAACACATGATGTCAGGATTTGCCGAAAACAAAGAAATTGTTCTCGGGTATGGAAAATATGAGTATCAAAAAGGGATGCTCAACACCTTCATCAGATTTGAAACGCTATACACTGCAATGCAATACTTCTCGTTTGCACTTTCTGGGTTTCCATATATGGGTGTCGGAAGAAATCTTGCATACACCAAAGAACTCTTTACGGCTCACAAAGGGTTCTCATCCCATTACAATGTTGCTTCCGGTGATGATGACCTCTTTGTCAACGGAGCTGCAAATGCCAAAAACACCAAATGCATCATTCATCCACAATCCTTTACAATATCTGCTCCCCGGCAAACATGGTCTGAATGGTGGAAACAAAAACGCCGGCATTTGACTTCAGGCAAACATTACAAGACAAAGCATAAATTTCTACTCTCCATTTACCCCGTATCTTTGCTGATGTTTTATATCACATTTATTTTGACAGTATCCAATCAAAATAATTTTTACATCGTTTTTCCGTTATTCCTTTTGAAGGTTATTTCAGATCTGGTTGTTTTTAAAAAAATCACAGGAAAACTCAAAGAAAAAAATCTACTTTTGTTTTCAGTATTTTTTGAATTCTTAATTATCCTCACCTATGGTATGATTTTTCTTTTCAACAGTTTTTCAAAACAGGGAAAATGGAAATAAACGAACATCTTACACAAAAAGGTAAGCGGGATTACGAGTTAATTCAGTGTGCTCTTCAACACGGAGATCAAAAAGCATTTTCTGAGCTGATGAATAATTACAGGGATTCATTATACTTCATGATGCTCAAAATGACCAACGATCCAATTGATGCTGAAGATATGACCATTGAAGCATTCGGCAAAGCATTTAAAAACCTGAAGAATTATACACCTGACTATGCCTTCAGCACCTGGTTGTTTAAAATTGCTTCAAACAACTGCATTGACTTTTTGAGAAGAAAACGCAAAGACACATTATCTCTGGATTTCAACTCAGGCAATTCAGATGACATTGATTTCACACAAAACATACATTGCTCAGGTCCTGATCCTGAAGAAAGGATTATTACGAAACAAAAACACAAAGAATTGCGGGATATCGTTGAGAAAATCAAACCTCACTATAAACTCCTGATTGAATTGCGCTATTTCAAAGAATATTCATACGAAGAAATTGCAAATGAGCTGAGTCTTCCACTTGGCACAGTTAAAGCACAGCTTTTCAGAGCAAGAGATCTGTTATATCAGATCATGAAAAAAAGGGGTGAGCATTTATAATTCTTTGCAACTGCTCACAACATCAATAAAAAATTACTTTACTCCTCAGCAAGTGACCTACATATCCGGCATGTGGTGTATCACATAGTGACTCCTATGGGATAAGACGCAAACGTTAAGCGTGGAGTTCACAATGTTCAGCATCCCCACCGAAAACCGCACAACGCATCCGTTACGCGCCTCCCAACCGAAAACCGAACACCGCAGACGATACGCGCCTCCCAACCAAAAACCGCACACCGCATCCGTTATGCACCTCGCTACCGAACACCGTAAACCGCAGACGTTATGCGCCTCCCCACCGAAAACCGCACACCGCAGACGTTACGCGCCTCCCCACCGAAAACCGAACACCGCAGACGTTACGCGCCTCCCAACCGAAAACCGTGAGACGCTTAATATATTTTTCTTTGCTGAACAGTTACTTTTTCATTATTTTTGTGAAAATTATCCAATATTCATGAACATTCTCACACTCACGGCAAATCCTTTTCAGGTAAACACATATATTGTGTACAATTCTGACAAACAAGCAATAATTATTGACCCTGCATGCAGTAATCCTGAAGAACAGAATTATTTTATCAGAGAAATAGACAAACATGGGCTTACCCCTGCAATGATTTTGCTTACTCATGGGCATATTGACCACATATTGGGTTGTGGTTTCATGAGAGAACATTACAAAATCCCTGTGTTTGCACATGAGTTTACTGAAATATTTATTGCACAGGCAGAAAGCTCCGCTGATCTTTTCGGGTTACATTTAAGTCATCCTCCTGTCATTGATAAATTTATCGAACACGAACAGACCATTGGGATTGATCAAATTTCTTTTAAAGCATTTCATACTCCTGGTCATGCTTCGGGCAGCTTGTGTTTTTACTCAGAAACGTCTGAACTTGTATTCTCAGGTGACGTTCTGTTTCAACAAAGTATAGGCAGAACTGATCTTCCAACAGGTGACATGGATGTGTTGTTGTTTCATATCAGGAAATATTTATTAACGCTTCCGCCCCAAACAATTGTTTACCCGGGGCATGGACCAAAGACAACAATTGAAAACGAAATTCACACAAACCCTTTTCTGTAACTTTTCTACCTTCAACTGAATTTTTTTTGTAATTTTATGATCATTCTCAGCAAAAAAAGTTCTGCTTTTCATTAAAACGATCCACAATGGACAATAATCACTCCCGTCTTTTCCTGATTGACGCAATGTCAATGATTTACAGAGCATATTTTGCACTGAGTAAAAACCCATTTATCAACAGTAAAGGACTGAATACATCTGCAATATTGGGATTTTTTAATATCCTGACAGACATATTGAGTAATGAAAAGCCAACCCATATTGCAGTAGCCTTTGATTCTGCTGCACCAACGTTCAGGCACGAAGAATATGTTGAATATAAAGCACAACGCGAGGCGATGCCTGAAGATATTGGAACAGCACTGCCGTATATTTTTCAGATTCTTGAGAAAATGAATATTCCGGTGTTTAAAATTGACGGGTTTGAAGCAGATGATATCATTGGAACACTTGCAAAAAAGGCAGAAAAAGAAGGCATAAATGTTTTTATGATGACTTCAGATAAAGATTTTGGTCAGTTGGTCAGCGACAAAATATCAATTTACAAACCGGGAAGACAAGGTAAAAAAGCCGAAATTATCGGTCCGAATGAAGTGTGTGAAAAATATGGCATATCTCATCCGACACAGCTTATTGATATTTTGGGACTTTGGGGAGATGCATCAGACAATATTCCCGGAATACCCGGCATTGGAGAAGTCAAAGCAAAGAAACTGATTTCTCAGTTCAATTCAATTGAAAACCTTATTCAACATTCTGATAAAATTGACAATGCAAAAATCAAAGAACTGGTTAAGGAACATAGTGAGCAGGCAATTTTCTCAAAAAATCTGGCAACGATTGAAACGGAAGTTCCTCTTACATTTTCACTGAATGATACCAGATGGGATTTACCCGATCCCAAACCACTGATGGACTTACTGAAAGAACTGGAATTTCGCACAGTTTCAAAACGGTTTTATGAAACATTTTACAACGATACATCAGCGATAATCAATACATCACATGGCATTCAGGGATCATTGTTTGATGGTTTTGCTGAAAACACCTCAATTTCTTCTGTACAGATCAAATCTTTTGACGAAAAAGAAGTAGCCTATTCCATGATTTCAAATACAGATGAATTTGCCGATTTGATGGATAAGCTCATCGCAGCACCTGTATTTGCTTTTGATACGGAAACAACAGGATTGAACCCTTTTGAGCACGAAATTATCGGAATTTCTTTCTGCATGAAACAAAAAGAAGCATATTATCTTCCGCTTCAGGGTGGTTATTTTACGATGGAAGCCTTGCAGCCATTTCTTATCCAGATTTTTGAAAAAGAAGATAGTGTAAAAATTGCCCATAACCTGAAGTTTGATCTGAGAATGCTTAAAAAACATGGCATTTCAATCAAAGGACCAACCTTTGACACAATGATTGCCAATTATCTTCTAAATCCTGAAGGCAAGCATGGTCTTGATTATTTAAGTGAAAATTTACTTTCATACAAAAAAGTATCTTTTGAAGAACTTTTGCCCGTAAAAAATCCTTTGCCCGAACAGATTCTAATGATTCCCATGGAGGATATGAAAAACTATTCCTGTGAAGATGCAGACATGACATTCAGATTATATCAATTGTTTGAAAAGCAAATCAAAGAATCAGGAATGTTTGATTTGATGAATGACATTGAAATGCCTCTGATTGAGGTTCTTGCTAATATGGAAGAAGAAGGCATACGGATTAATACTGCAGAACTTGAATTATTTTCAGAAAAACTTTCCAAACAAATTGCAATAGTTGAAACACAGATCTTTGAAATGGCTGGTGTTCATTTCAATATGGCATCCCCTAAACAACTTGGAGAAGTGTTGTTTGAAAAAATGAAAATCTCTGATAAACCACCCAAGACAAAAACGAAACAATATGCAACAGGAGAAGAAGAGCTTAAAAAATTTGAAAAAAAGCATCCAATCATCCCGTATATCCTCGAACACAGAACCCTGACCAAACTCAAATCCACTTATGTTGATTCATTACCCCGATTCATTGAACCCTCAACAGGAAGATTGCACACTTCATTCAATCAAACAATTACGGCTACCGGAAGGCTTTCATCATCAAATCCAAATATTCAGAACATCCCTATCAGGACGGAACTCGGTCAGGAAATCCGAAAAGCATTTATCCCGAGAAATAATGACTATTTTATAGTCTCTGCCGACTATTCTCAGATCGAACTTCGGATTATCGCAGCATTAAGCAACGAAACTTCAATGATTGACGACTTTGAAAAAGGTCTTGATATCCATACTGCAACTGCTTCAAAAATATACAACATTCCACTTTCCGAAGTAACCCCATTTCACAGACGAAATGCCAAAACAGTGAACTTTGGTATTATTTACGGAATATCCGGATTTGGTCTTTCTGAAAGACTGGGTATTTCAAAGAATGAATCCAATGAACTGATTAATGAATATTTTGCCAAATATCCCCGGATAAAAGAGTTTATGAATAACACCATTGATTCAGCAAAAAAAACAGGCTTTGTTGAAACCATCAAAAAACGCAAACGATTTATTTCCAACATGAATTCTTCCAATGCCTTTGTAAGGGGATTCGCTGAGCGAACCGCCATTAATGCACCAATTCAGGGCTCAGCCGCTGACATTATAAAAATCGCAATGATTGAGATATTCAAAAACCTGAAGACTTCAAGATCAAAATCAAAATTGCTTCTTCAGGTGCATGATGAACTCGTTTTTGATGTTTTCAAACCTGAAATGGAAAACATTTGTGCAATGATTTCTGATGAAATGAAAAAAGCATTTGATTTACCGGTTCCGGTAGAAGTTGAATTAAAATATGCTGACAATTGGCTGGAAGCTCACTAAACCGTTGTTCCTCATTTAAAAAATCAAAAAGGCTGCGAGAATGCAGCCTTTTTGATAGAGACAGATTATGAAATTAAAACTCTAATATTCCCAAAGATCGTGTTCGAGAATGAAAATATCATTTTTAATACGATCAGATTCAATAAGTGCATCAAGACCGGTTGTGTATTCATTAATAAAACGATCATACACATTTGATTCTTTAATGACGTAACTATTAAACATCCTTTTGAAAAAGACATCATCATAACTCCTTCGTTCAACATCACTATGTCTGTTATATACTTCATTCTGAGCAAGAATTTTTCTTGCCTCCGGAAAATATACCCAGAATAATGGTTTCGTGCCTTTGAATTCACCATCATCATCATATAAAATAATAACCGGACAAATAGCCATAATCCTGCATTCCATAACAGAACGCTGTTTATCAAACACCCAGAACTCCCTTAAACGGAACATCATTACATCTTCGGGTTTAAAATCCTTTGTAATGACTGTATCGTATTGTTCATAAGGTGGATAATCTCTCCACATAGACACAGAATCTGTTGACTGCAAACTTGCCATAAGTTCCTCATATGTTTTCTGAACTGACAATTGATCAGAATCATAAGCCTTAATCTGATTTTCTCTTAACCCATCAAGCAAAACAGTCATCAAATTTCGTCTGCCATTGGTAGGTGAAATCGGATAATACAAAGGCTGGTTGATTTTCTCACGCAGATCAATTACCCTCCAGATTGTTTTTCCCCAAAACACATCAGCTTCGCGGATATGTGTATAAGGAACAGGTTCTGAATTGGGAACAGCTTCTCTTTGAAAAGGTTCCACATTGGGAGGTGCTTCAATAACCTGAGCTACAGCAGGAAAATAATATACTCCTGCGAACAGCACCAAGACACTGATTAAAATGAAACGTTTCATAATCTATCTCTCCTAAATTAATTTACATTAAACGTAGTGTAATCGCACCGATTGAACGCGTGCCGCTGGGTCCCTGAGCCCGAATATTTTCAATATAACATCTCTGACCTCTTCTGGCATTCTGAATATAGCCGATCATTTCCTGTGTAAGTCTGTTTCCTGAGCCTTGCTTATCAATAAGGTCACCGCCTGGAAGTTGAATAGTAAATGTATATGAAACAATCGAAAACGAAAGATCAAATTCAAAATTTTCTAACACCGGAATAATAACAGGACTGGCAATAAGTCTGCCTTTCTCAATATTTCCTTCTCTCACACCAGCAATAAATGGCACGGGATCAGGAACTCTTTTGACGCGGAATTTAAATGAACCCATTGCTCTTGTCTGTCCACTCATATCTGCAGCAACATTTATTGAGGCTTCGTTGCCACCATCAACTCTGACAATATATTTTCCATTTCCCTGCGGTTTCAAACTGCCATTGGAAATTGAAGGTCTTACTTTTTCATTTGGAACACCGGGTACTGAAATTGAAACGGGATTATCAACACCGATATAAAAAACATTCATCTTATCGGCAGAAACAGTAGCCGTTGGAGCACCAACCACATACTCTTCATTAAACCCGTATTCTTTAATACCACCGCCTGGTTGCTTGATTCTGATGATTCCTCCGAAAGTCTGAACACCTACTCCACCAGCACCGATTTTATACTTCACAAGACCATCTACGCCTTCAAGTGTTTGAGTGTTTCCAATGACCTTATTTGTAATTGAATCCCATGATGAACCGATAATAACTTCAGGGGCCTCAACAGTATCATATGCAGCAACAAAAATGTCTGCTTCATATTCTTCACCAGAGATTACAAATTTACTTTTGGGAACCACTTTAGCGGCGATTTTATTAAATTTAAAATCTGTTTCCCCGATTGATGACAATAGTTCTATAACAACTCCTGCTTCTGCATTTCTGACATCTGCGATCAATTTGTTCAATAAAACTATATCAGCAGCAAGAATGGTACGGTAAAATGTTGCCATTTCCCAGTTCATATCCTTGTTGGTCAAATCTTTGAAAGTACCTTCTACATTCAGACCGATTTGAACTTCACTATGTTTTTCTTCAGGAAGTACACTTAAAATATTTGCTTTAAACTCAATAATTTTATTTTTGAGTTCTCTGGCTTTTCCTTCAGAACCATCATGTGAATTGCCAATAAAATAATGTGTTGGTAAATCATAATTATCTTTCTTCTTCACATCTCTCATTGACTTAGTTTTTGCTTCTTCAATAGAGATTCCATCTGTTTTGGCAATAACTTCCCATTTTACATTTTCAATAAAATCAACCATTTCCTGAGCATACTTTTTAACTAAAACAGCTTTATCAGCTAATGGTTTAGCTTTAGCAGGATTTTCTGCCATTGCCCTATCAAACGCAACATAATTGGCTTTTACCTTCTCTCCAAAAATTATATTAGATTCTTCCATGCTTTCGTTAACAATAACAAAAGCATTTAATATATCTACGGAGACATTCAGCGCAAGCAATGCCGTCAATACGAGGTACATCATTGCAATCAGCTTTTGTCTCGGGGTCTCCGGACAATTTTTTGCTCCCATACTATTTCCTCATTTTATTTATTAACATTCACATTCATTGCAGCCAGCATATTTCCATATACTGTATTCAGAGCAGAAAGATTGCTTGCGAGCACATCAGCCTGTTCCTTATATTTTGTAACACTTGCTACGGATGCATTGACATTGTTCACAAAATTATTAACAGATTCCTGCATTTCCTGAACTTTATCAACCTGATTACTGGCACCCTGAAGTTGCAATTCATACACTGCGTTTAGTGCTGCAAGGTTTTTGGTAATTCTTTGAATTTGATCACCATAAGATTTACCGTCAACCTGTGAAAAGTCAATGGCCTGAGCAGATTTGGTTAATGATTCTGCTGATTGCGAATATTTTTCTGCTAAACTTTGAGCACTTTGAGTTGCAAATTTAATACTGTTTACGTACTCTTCAGTCGCTTTAATGTCACTTTGTAAGGCACCGGCTATCGAACCAAATGCCTGACTTGTCTGATTTGCATTTGTAGTAGCACTTTTCACAGAAGCAGTAAATTCTTCACTAACACCAACACTGCGGCTCATTGCTTCATTTGTTTTTTCGTACACTCCCTGAAGTTTAGAAACACTATCAGAAGCAGTTGATAAATTTGAAACAAACTTATCAGTAGCACCTGCAGCATCTGCAACACCGGATAATTTCAAAGCATTATCACTGAGGTTTCTCATGCCTTCCCCAAGGCTTGCAATGAGATCAGGCCCAATTTTAGCCTCGCTCAGCATCTTATCAAGTTCTTGTGTTACTGAACTCTTCTGAATTGACTTTCCGGATTTTACATCAAATTCATAACCATCAGGATGTGGCTCACCTTCGTGATACAAGCCCCAGAGTTCAGGATAAACCAAACTCCAATCAGGTTCTACGTGAAGTGGTTCAAATGCTGAAGCAAAGAAAATGAGAGCTTCTGTACCTAAACCAATAATAAGCATAATTCCTGCACCTGGATAGTGCTGAATTTTGAAAAGGGCTCCTAAGATAACAAGTGCAGCTCCCCAACCATAGAGCTTCGACATGAACTGTTTGTAGCCATTACTTTCTACCATGTTTTTTAATCCCATAACCTTAATTGATTTTTTAAGTTAATAATATATTTAATTTAGCAAATTTTCAAATGAATATTACCTGTAAACATTTGATGAAGTTGGGCCGTCACCCTTCATACGTCCCATATATGATTGAACATTTCTGAAACCGACATAACTCTTACCGGAATCCTGATATTCAAAAGTTCTTGAACTTACCTGCATAAAATAACCTATATCCTTCCATGAACCACCTCGAATAACCTTACGTTTCATAGAAGGAGGATCAGAATCTTTTGCTTCATAATCATACACCTGATTCATATCATGTGCAAAATTATAAGATGATGGGTTAAAAGCATCGCGGCACCATTCTGCAACATTTCCGCCCATATCATAGAGTCCGAAATCATTTGGTGCATAATGACCAACAATAATGGGATATACTCCACCATCATCGAGATAATTTCCTCGCAAAGGCTTATAATTGCCAAGAAAACATCCGTTGCTGTTTCTGATATACGGACCTCCCCATGGATATGGACTTAAATCAAGTCCGCCTCTTGCTGCCCATTCCCATTCAGACTCTGTGGGAAGGCGAAAATCATTCACTCTTGACATCTCAAGATTGCTTTGGAGGTATGCATTGAGGTAATTTGTTCTCCAGATTGAAAATGCACGTGCCTGTTTCCAGCTTACACCAACAACAGGATAATGATCATAAGCAGGATGAGAAAAATAGTTCTGTGTCATCGGCTCATTAAACGAATATGTAAAATCATGAACCCAACACAAAGTATCGGGATATACATTTATTATATCTTTTTTAATATATACTGAACGATCTCTGTAACCCTGCGGTCTGTTGGTCCATGATGCTTTGTCAATGCCGTCAGCTTTATCTAATGGAGCATTAAAATCTTTCTGGGAAGCAGCTTTATAATCTATCCACCAGTATTCATAGTTAAGTTTTCTGGTGTCCAGTTCTTTTCTTCTGTAAAATCTTTCATGTTCCTGAAAATACAACTCAGATAATGCTTCTCTTTCCTGTTCTCCGTTCCATTTAATTTTCTTTCTCCAGTTCAGATAAGGCGGATCAAAGTCTTCGCCATATTCATCCTGCATAATCAGATATGTTTCATCCACATCACCAAGAATTCTGCGGGCAATTGAATCTCTTACCCAGTAAACAAATTGTCTGTATTCATTATTTGTCACTTCAGTTTCGTCCATATAAAACGAAGTAACAGTAACGGTTTTTGACTGTGAAAGGTGACTGTATGGAACATCCTGATCACTCTGACCCATATTATAACTTCCGTGGGGTATGAATAACATTCCGAACGGATCGGGCTGATACCAGTTTTCACGGTTCTGAACACCGATCACATAGCCTTTGTCTGATTTTGAACAGCCCACAAAAAGTAAGGCTATGAAAAACCAGATCAAAATGTTTTTCTTAATGAACATGATGTTTATTTTCATGATATTGTTTGGTTTACTTACTCAATTTTTTATTTTACGGTTGCAAATGTAAAAAAGTTTCACGACATATTACAAGAACCTAACATTTTTGTAACTTGATACCGGAGGTGTGTATTCAATTTTAAAGCAATAATTAATATACAATTCTGCTGAACCATAGCTTCTGCCTTGTTTTCCCATTGCAGAAGTTGTAAAGTCATACGCAATACCAAAACTGAATTCATCCAGGGTTGGAATTGGTCTTGCACCTACAAGCAACACAACAGCGTCAACAGGGCGATAACTTAATCCTGCCCAAAATTGCTGGTTGTACATAACGAGGCAATTAATATCATATTGTGCTGACACAAAATCAGTTTTGACAAATAAAGATGGCCAGATTTCAAAAGAAGGATCACTGGGTAAAGTATATTGATAACCTCCCACGAGGAAATAATGACGTTTCAACTTAGGGCTGCCAAGTGTAGATCCACCTGAAAAATCAGATTCAGACTGAAGTAATTGTGAAGTTGATATTCCGGCATAATATTCACCATCAACTTTATAGAATAAACCGGCTGATACATCAAAAATCATATCACTTTCCTTGCTTCCGTTGAGAAGAGGATCTCCATCTTCGATGGGAAAGAAACCTGCATAATTAATTGTTTTATTTAAGAACCCTGCCTGAATTCCGATACTGGCGTGTCCAGGTCCCATTGCCCTGCGATATGCATACCCGAATTTTAACCCAATATTATCCTCGTGACCGAGTTTATCTTTATAAACAACAGCACCGATGCCACCACGAATGGGCTTGATGTAGGCATCCATACTGAACAATAACGTTTGGGGGGTGACATTGTATGTCTGTCCGTTATCGGGATTGGTTTCTGAAAATCCAATCCACTGCTGTCTGCCAAGAAGATTCATACAAATCTTTTCATTACTTCCGGCAAAAGCGGGATTGTAAGACAAAACATTAAACATATTGTGGCTGAACTGAGCTTCTTGTTGAGCATAAGTATTTGTGTAGCAAACCATTGCTAACACAAAAACAACAGGAAAAAATAAATATTTTTTCATATTTCAGGATGTTGATAGATTATTAACACTAAAATCGGGCATAAAATAACAAAGAATTTTCCATATTAACAAACTTTTGTTAATAATTTTTGAGTTTTAAACATTATTTTTTCTTAAAAGTTTCATCAAAATTACAAAATATTTTTACATTATTTTCTGATACGTTTGCCACCATTTGTCTGGAAGAATATCTTCCAATGCTGTTTGGTAATCCTTAATAGAGCAAGCAACAAGATAATGACGTTTTAATTGTTCATTACCATTTGCAGGCAATGGGACTTCCATCCACCATCTGCCTGTTTTTTTACTCTTATAGAAAAGTATCTCACTGTCAATTTTCTTGTTAAACACATGATACTTAGAGTACTCATCACTGTCATATCTAGGATTATCAGCCTGACGCAAAGAAAATCCTTCAATCAGGAACCATATCATCTGGGCCACAAGTTTTGCTGTCTGATCTCTGGTATCAAGTTCACAGTTCATTTCATAAAAACCGGCAGAAGATAGTTTGTCACTCATTCCGGCATATCTGCATATTCTGCAGATTTCCTCTCCATAGAAACCATTGGGAGAGGAAAACTCATTTGCAGGTGCATCGGCTTGCCTTATAGCAGAAATATCCACACTCAACATATCAGCATTTCTCAGCAATGGCTCAACTTCCTCAAGTTCATTTCGAATGGTTCCAACTCTGTATGTATCAAAAAACAATTGATTCATCAGACTGATCATGTCATTATCCACAAAATAGCTCTGATATCCGATATTTGTATAATTAAACAGGAAATTTGGATTGCGCATGACAATCTTGTTCAGATAAGTTTGTGATGTTAAGGGTGATTCAGGTGTTCCGATATCAAATCGCGAATCAACGGCAGCAATATTTATGATTTGTTCAAGTTTTTCGTAAGCCAGATAATTTGCAAAAGCCAAATCATTTGATCCACCCATAATGACAGGAAATTTTTTATCTGCAATAAACTCTGATAATATCTGAGAAAGAGCGACATAGGTATCACTCGGCGTTTTTCCCTGCTGGATATTCCCAGCATCAACAATTTTCAAAAAGGGAGTCCGGTTCATTAATTTGAATAACTGTTCTCTTATTCTATCGGGAGCTTGAGAAGAGCCTGGATTCTCAGGAGCGTTTCTGTCTTCAGGAACTCCGATGAGAATAATATCCGCACCATCAATATCAGGAAACTTAGAGCCTGCGTGTCGAATGATTGAATTGCCCAATGCATGATCAGGCAATGATTTATAAAAAGAATCCGGAATCAGTGCAGGTTCCAATATCTTATGCCATTCACTCATCATTATTTTTTCTTAAAAGTTCTTTTCTTTGGGGGATTCAATCTGGCAGACTCAATCATCTGTTTACAATCTTCAATGCTTAGTTCTTCGGGAGAATTTCCTTTGGGAATCTTAAAATTTTCATTCTTATACTTGATATACGGACCCCATTTCCCCTTGCGGATTGATAAATCTTTATCACCATCGAATTCTTTGATAATAGAACTCTCACTGCCCTTCTGTTTGTTAGCAATAATTTCAAGAGCCTCATTCATTGTCAATTTCAATGGATTGAGGTTTGCAGGAATCTGATAAAATTTTCCCTGATACTTCACATATGGACCATAAGGACCTATACTTACAATCACTTCCTGAGAATCATGATTACCCAGACTGATTGGAAAATTAAACAACGGCAAAGCCTCTTCAAGTGTAATATCATGAATGGACTGATGTTTCAGCAAACTTGCAAATTTTGGTTTCACATCACTTCCAGTATCTCCGATCTGAATAATCGGGCCATATTTTCCTACCTTTACAAACACATTTAACCCTGTTTCAGGGTCTTTACCAAGCAAACGTTCACCGATAAATTTCTTACTCTCAATGTCAGTTTTACTGATCTGCGGATGGAAATCCTTATAGAAGGCACCAATCATGTCAGTCCAGATTAACTCACCGGCTGCAATTTCATCAAATTGCTTTTCAACTCCGGCAGTGAAATGATAATCCATAATTCCTACAAAATGCTCACTGAGAAAATCTGTGACAATTATTCCAAGATCTGTGGGAAACAGTTTATTCTTTTCAGCTCCAACATTTTCTGTTTGTATCTTTTCTTCAACAGATCTGCCGGTTAAGGAGATCACGTCAAATTCACGCACTACGCCCTTTTTGCTATCTTTGATTACATAATCCCTTTTCTGGATTGTAGAAATAATGGGGGCATACGTTGATGGTCTACCGATTCCCAGTTCTTCAAGTTTTCTGACAAGGCTGGTTTCTGCATATCTGAACGGGGGCTGACTGAATTTCTGCGTTGCGACTATTTCATTATAATCCAGAATATCGTCTTTAAATACCTGAGGCAGAATATTTCCGTCTTCCTGAAGTTCATCTTCCTCAAGAGACTCATAGTACACTTTCAGAAAACCTTCAAACAGTATCACTTCACCTTTTGCCTGAAAAAGGTATGGTTTAACAGGTGAAGAAATATCAATAACAGTTTTTTCAAGTTTTGCATTGCTCATCTGGGATGCAATAGTCCGTTTCCAAATCAATTCATAAAGATTCTGCTGATCCCTGGTTCCTTCAATCTGATGCGCATTCATATAGGTCGGGCGAATGGCTTCATGTGCTTCCTGAGCACCTTTTATTTTTCCTGTATATTTCCTGACCTGAGAATATTCCTTACCAAACATACTTTCAATTTCCTTCTTACATGCGCTTATGGCCATAGAAGATAAATTGACTGAATCCGTTCTCATATAGGTAATTTTTCCGGTCTCATACAACTGCTGTGCAACTACCATCGTTTTGGAAACTGGAAATCCCAATTTCCTTCCAGCTTCCTGCTGCAATGATGATGTGGTAAACGGAGGTGGCGGTGATTTGAATGACGGCTTTGTTTCCACATTCAGCACCTGAAAATCTTTACCAATACACTCTTTAATAAACTTAACTGCTTCAGTTTTTTCTTTATATCTATGATTTAATTCAGCTTTAAGGGATTTTTCATTTTTTTCTTTACTAAAAAATGTTGCAGTAATTCTGAATGCTGATTCTGTTTGGAAATGCTTGATTTCATTCTCTCTTTCAACAATCAGACGAACAGCAACAGACTGCACTCTTCCGGCAGAAAGACCGGGCTTTACTTTCTTCCATAATAATGGGGAAAGTTCATACCCAACAATTCTGTCAAGCACCCGTCTGGCCTGCTGTGCATTGACCAACTCCCTGTTTATCCGGCGGGGGTTTTCAATGGCATGTAAAATTGCAGTTTTGGTTATTTCATGAAATGTAATTCTTTCAGTTTTTTCTTCTTTCAGTTTCAATGCCTCAAGCAAATGCCATGATATTGCCTCTCCCTCACGGTCCTCATCAGTGGCAAGCCATACTTTCTCTGCTGCTTTGGCTCCTTTTTGAAGATCCTGAATGACAGATTTCTTGTCAGAAAGCAACTCATAAATGGGTTGAAAGTTATTTTCAATATCAATACTAAGATCCTTTTTTGAAAGATCACGAATATGACCATTACATGATTTGACAATAAAATCTTTCCCCAGTATTTTTTCTATTGTTCTTGCTTTTGCAGGTGATTCAACGATAACAAGATTTTTGGGCATAATATATAATGTTAGTTTAAAAATTTTCGCAAAATAAAACAATTCAAGCCAAACAGACAAAATTTTTCAACATTATTATAA
>Ga0116204_1000846_pt1 | contig 17384 bp, 16 predicted proteins | sample LakKivwa52mmetaG_FD_94481 | JGI IMG/M metagenome (GOLD analysis project Ga0116204, IMG submission 94481) | Anoxic lake water microbial communities from Lake Kivu, Rwanda to study Microbial Dark Matter (Phase II) - Lake Kivu water 52m metaG | ecosystem: Environmental > Aquatic > Freshwater > Lake...
GAGTTCAGCGCAATCCAGCCGGCATGCCTTCCCATAACCTCGACTACAATTACGCGATGATGGCTGTCGGCGGTCGTATGCAGCCTGTCGATGGCCTCAGTAACGATATTGATAGCGGTATCGAACCCGAAAGTGCAGTCGGTCCCGGACAGATCGTTATCGATAGTCTTAGGACAACCGACTATGTTGAGGCCCTTATTCTCCTTAACCAGTTTATTGGCTACGCCGAGAGTATCCTCCCCGCCTATCGCGACCAGGGCATCGAGCTTCAGTTTCTTATAGTTCTCGATAACCTTTCCGACATCCTCGGGTTTTTTATAAGGATTGGTCCTAGATGTGCCGAGTATCGTACCGCCTTTTGGGAGTATATCGGCTACTTTGTCGATATCCAGATCTACCGTATCTATGCTTACCAGGCCCTTCCAACCGTTCTTTATGCCGACTACTTTTATGTTGCTCAAGGCCGCTTTTCTTACAACGCCCCTTATCACCGCGTTCAGGCCGGGGCAATCGCCTCCGCCCGTCAAGATCCCTATCCTCTCCATCGCCCTTCTCCTTTTTTTCTTTTATTTTACAGCTTACAGCTTAGAGCTTATTTCTTAGAACTTCCCGTACTCTATCGTCCCCTTGAACTGGGGCGGAACTTCGTCCTTCACGGCATTCTTAGATGCCTCATCCTTGTGGACTATTTTGACTACGTGAACCCTTATGTTTATGGGCTCTTCCACTCCAAGCATATCCTGGACCCGGGTTTTAACTATGTTCTGTATGCGCTCGGTGGTCTCGGGTATATTTATATCGGAGAACAGGGTCACTCTGTTAATTATCTTTATGCCCTTCTTTCCGGCTTTGACGCTCGGCCTTAGCTCCTTTACTTCCGGCAACTGCTTCAGGGCGCGCTTGATAAAATCCTCTATAGCCGTCAGCGATATCGTGACCTGGCCGTCCGGATTCTCGAAGGCTATGGTCTTCTCTCTTTGCATCTTTCCTATGGTTATCTGCACCACCATCGCGCTTATAAGAACAAGAAGCGCGCCGGTTATTCCAAGGGCAAGGCGCGTATTGGTCGAGGCGTATATGGCAGCCACCGTATCGGTCACAAGCTCCTGCGGGATGATATTAAGAGACACCACTACGAACAGCGCGGCCGTCATCAACAGGACCAGCGTGTAGAAGAAAAGCGTCAAACCTTCAAGGAATCTCATATCTTCCTCTCTTTCTCAAGGCTTATCCTTGCGTGAACCCCTTCCACAATGACATCTACCGCGGAGAGGACGAGACCGCTCATCTTCTCTACAGCGCGCTTTACGTTATTCTGCACCTCATCGGCTATCCTCGATATATCGGATCCGTATTCGACAACTATCGAGATCGACAACTTGACGTCGCCCTCGCGCATCTTTATCCGCACGCCTTTATAACAAGTCCTGCGGAATATGGCTTCATACAAAGTAGTCCTTATGCCACCTCCGAGCCTGTGGACCCCCCCGACCTCCGTCGCGGCCGCTGCGGCAATCGTCATTATCGCTTCGTTATTAATCCTGACGACCCCCAGGTCCGTCGATCTGTCTCTTTGTAAAGTCTCATTTGCCATACACCGCCCCCTTGCCTATTATTTTACTTCAAACATTCTATCCACGAAATCCGTAGCATATTTTCCTCTTAAAAAAGCCGTGTTGCTCATGACCTTTTTGTGAAACGGTATCGTCGTTCTTATGGGCTCTATCGTGAATTCGTCGAGCGCGCGCTTACATATGCTTATAGCCTCTTTCCTGTCCTTACCATGGCATATCAGTTTGCCGATCATCGAGTCGTAATAAGGCGATATTTCGTATCCCTGGTATATATGGGTATCGAGCCTTATTCCGCCGCCTCCGGGTATATTGAGGGTCGTTATCTTGCCCGGGCAGGGCATGAAGTCTTTATCCGGGTCCTCCGCGATTATACGGCACTCTATAGCGTGGCCGCTGAACTTTACCTCATCCTGCTTAAATTTTATCTTCTCCCCGAAGGCTACTCTTATCTGCTCCTTTACGAGGTCTATACCGGTCACCGCTTCGGTCACCGGGTGCTCGACCTGTATACGGGTATTCATCTCCATGAAATAGAACGAGCCGTCCTCGTCCAGTAGAAACTCTATCGTACCGGCATTGACATATCCTATGGATTTCGCGCATCTTATCGCGGCCTCGCCCATACGCTTCCGGAGCTTTGAATCTACAACAGGAGACGGCGTCTCTTCTATAAGCTTCTGATGCCGCCTCTGTATGGTGCAATCCCGCTCGCCGAGATATACGATATGCCCGTATTTATCGCCCAAGATCTGTATCTCGATGTGTCTGGGGCTTTCTATGTATTTTTCTATGTAGATGTTCGGATTGCCGAACGCCGCCTCCGCCTCTCTCTGGGCTGTCAGCAGCGCGCTTATAAGCCTTACATCGTTATGACACACCCTCATGCCCTTACCTCCGCCGCCGGCGGCTGCCTTTACTATGATGGGGTACTTAATATCCTTGGCTACTCTGAGGGCTTCCTCTTTCGTCTTTATAACGGTCTTCGAACCGGGTATCGTAGGGACTCCTGCCTTCTTCGCCGAGTCCTTGGCCGCCATCTTATCTCCCATCCTCCTCATGTTGTCAGGGGTAGGGCCAATAAATTTTATCTTACACGATTCACATATCTCGGCAAAATGAGCATCTTCGGCCAGAAATCCGTATCCGGGGTGTATGGCTTCCACGTCCGTTATTTCGGCGGCGCTTATTATGCTGGGTATATTAAGATAGGAGTTTGCGCTCGCAGCCGATCCTATACATATGGCCTCGTCGGCGAACTTTACGTGCAGCGAATTTATGTCCGGCTGGGAGTAAACGGCAACCGTACGGATGCCCATCTCCTTGCAGGCTCTTATGATACGGAGCGCCACCTCCCCGCGGTTAGCTATAAGTATCTTTGAGAACATGTTTTGGGAGTCCTTAAACCGGTTCAACCGTGAAGAGCGCTTGTCCGAATTCGACAGGCTCCGCGTTGTCGACCTGGATATCGGTTATCTTGCCTTTAACTTCGCTCTTTATTTCGTTCATGAGTTTCATCGCTTCTATTATGCAGATAACCTGGCCCACGTTTATTGTGTCGCCGATGTTCACATATGCCGGGGACTCCGGGGAAGGCGACCTGTAGAATGTGCCGACCATCGGAGACTTTACATCTATCGTATTGGACTTTTTGGCTTCCCCGGCTGATTGGGCTGCCGTGTTAGAGATTAAGGTGTTTTGGGACGGCGCTTGAGCCACATATTCCACGGCCTTTTCGTATCCGCCGGGGCCTTTGCGCAGCCTTATTCTCATACCCTCCTTCTCGATCTCCAGCTCCGTAAGGCCGTTCTCATTCATCAGATTGATCATATCTTTTATCTCTTTGATATACATAGTCTCCTCGCTTTTACTTTGTTAGTATTTCACAGCCGCTTTTTGTAACCAGCACCATATCCTCTATCCGGACGCCTCCGAAACCGGGCATGTATATCGCCGGCTCCACCGTGAATACCATTCCGGCGGTAAGGCGCGTCTTCGATAAGGCCGATATGGACGGTTCTTCGTGAACATCCATACCCACGCCGTGCCCCAGCGAGTGGCCGAAGTACTTGCCGAAACCGCTTTTCTTTATGTAGTCACGGCCGGCCTTATCTATATCCGAAGCTTTGGCTCCGGGAGTTATACGGTCGATGGCTTTGCGCTGGGCGCCCCTGACCGTTTCGTACAATTTGGCGAATCTCTTCGGCGCCCGCCCGAGAACTATCGTCCTGGTGAGGTCCGAGTTATAGCCGTTCGCTTTCGCGCCCATATCTATCATGACGAAATCATCGTTCCTAAAAGTTCTATCGGTGGCCCTGGCGTGCGGCTTCGACGAATTCAGGCCGGAAGCCACTATAGGTTCGAACGCGCATGAAGCCCCGTTATTTACCAGATCAAGCTCAATTTTACGCTTTATGAGTTCCTCCGAAGCGCCGGGTTGCACAAGTTCCTTCACCTTCCCGAAGGCTTCCTTGGACAATTTTACAGCCTTTCTTATAAGATCTATTTCGCCCCCGTCCTTGACCTGACGCAGGACTTCCACGAGATTCTTTACAGGCACAAAACCGGTCTTCGATAAAAGGCCCTTTAGCCTGCTTGCAACGCCGTAAGGCATATCCATAGATTCGAAGCCGAGATTCTTTACCCTTTCGGCCTTTACTATCCCGTTTATACTTTCAAAGATCGACTCCTCGACCAGGCGCACATCGAGATGCCCGGATATATCCTTTTCGGCTTCCTCGATATACCGGGAGTCCGTAAAAAAATACCCTTTGCCTGCCGTAACCAGCATAACCGCGTCTGTACCGCGGAATCCGCTTAGGTACGAGACGTTGGTCGTATTTGTGATCAGAAACGAGTCAAGCGACGCATCCTTCATCGCTTTCTTTAGTCCGGACAATCGCTTCTTGTGATCCGAAACCGGCATCTTATTCCTACTTTATCAAAGAGATAACTGCTTCCAAGCCCAGTATATAGCTCATCTTGCCGAATCCGGACACTTGCCCCTTCACTACCGGAGCTATGAGCGACGTATGCCTGAACTCCTCACGCGCGTATATGTTGGAAAGATGCACCTCTACGGCAGGTATATCGACCGCGCTTATAGCGTCCCTTATCGCCACCGAAGTGTGCGTATATGCCGCCGGATTTATAAGTATCGCGTCAAATTTAGATTTGGCCTTGCCGATAAGTTCGACTATATCCCCTTCGTGGTCGGATTGAACTATTTCCAACGACACCTTCTTCGATTTCGCCGCCGCCATCAGGTCCTTGTTTATACCGTCGATAGTGACTTTTCCGTATACGTTCACCTCCCGGCTGCCGAGAAGCTTAAGGTTCGGCCCGTGGATAACGAGTATCTTCTTCATCGTACCGCCTCTCTGCCTGCCGGTAAGGCAGGCTTCTTCAAGTCTTTAAACTTAACCCTGAATTGCGGACTAAGCGCGTATATAAAGCCCCCTATGACGCTCGATATCAGCATCACGATTATCCAAAGGATGCTTACGGCGAAGGCGTTCTCCTTTCCGATAAGCGGCCCGAACAGCACAACCGTGGCCCCTTCTCTTAAGCCCAAACCGTTCACGGAAGGCAACAGGCTCATTAAATTCACAAGCGGTATCCTTAAAAGAGCGCTTAAAAGAGGTATTTTGGCGCCTATGCTGTAAGCTACCACGCCGAATGAAAGATAATACAATAGCTGGCTTATAACCGATATCCCGAGAGACTTGAATATCAGTTTCCTGTTATGCTTATAATGGTGGATCGTGTAGTATACGTCCTTAAATCTTACCGCCAGAGGTCTCGCAAAGACCAGGGCGCGCGATATCAATTTTGCAAAATTCTTATTTAGCACGAACAGGACCGCTATGAGTGCCGCGGCTGTTATACCGTAGAGCACCTGCCGCATATCATCGCTTATTATCGAGGAGTGTATGAAGCAGAGCGCCACCGCGGCCATGAATATCATCGTAAGAAGGCCTGTCAGCCTGTCTACCAATACCGAAGCGAACGACCCCAGCCTTTCGCCCGTTTTATGGGACAGGTAATAAGCTTTTACCAGGTCGCCTCCTATGGAAGTGGGCAGGAAATTATTGAAGAACACCCCTATTAACGTCAGTGAAATCGATTCCTTAAAATTTACCTTTGCCCCGGCCTGCGCTCCTATGATCAGGAAAAGCCTGTAGGACGCCACCGCCAGCACGGCTAGAAAAATGGCGTAACCCAGAGCGAATATCCGCATGTCTATATTTTTTATGGCAGCGGCTATCTCTCCATATTTTCCCCTCATCAGGTACAATAGTAGTAACATGAGGGATGCGCTTACGGCTATCTTGAGCAGCGCCGGCCATACCGTCTTTTTCATAGAGCATCCAATTTATCACATGACGAGCTATCTGTAAAGAGGATTTTGGGGGCCTTTTTAAGGTTTTATCAGGGCGAGGGACTTCAGCGTGAGATCCTCATCAACTATTTGTATGGAACAGGCATAATTCTTTATAAGTTCGGCATTTCCACCGGTAGCTATAACCCTGACTCCCCGGCCTAGCAGGGCCACGTACCTCTCGACGAGACCGTCGCACATCGCGCCGTAGCCGAAGAGGATCCCGCCGCGCATGCTGTTCACGGTATCCTTTCCTATTATGCTCCTGGCAGGCTTTAGTTCCACCCTGGGCAGGAGCGCCGTCTTCTCGTAAAGCGATCTTAGGCCCATCTCTATCCCGGGAAGTATCAGCCCGCCGAGATAGCTACCGTTTTTTGATACAATATCGAATGTTATCGCCGTACCGAAGTCTATTATCACGGCCGGGGAGCCGTAAATCGCGCGCGCGCCGAAGGCGTTGACGAGCCTGTCCTGGCCGACCTCATCTTTATTCCGGTATAGATTCTTTACCGGTACTTTGATATCCTTGCCCAATATGATCACCTTGCACTTCGAGATCCTGCCGAGCTCGCATACCATCCTAGCAAGCGCAAGCGGAACCACGCTTGATATTATCGCCCTATCAGCGGGATAACGGGCGATCCTTTTATAAAGCGAGCAGACAGAGGTCGGTATTTTCTCTTTTTTGACGAGTTTACAGCCATGGAATAATCCGGCGGTTATATTCGTATTGCCTATATCGATAGCTAAAATTTTGCGCATAGTACGCTATTCCTTTATCTCAACATAACCACATCGCCCGAGGACACCTTTTCGAGCACTCCCGAATCGAGCCTCACTATAAGGCTACCGTCGGAGTCTATATCGTGCGCTTCTCCTTCTATAGTCCTGTTAGGCAGAAGCACCTTGATCTTCGACCCGGGCAGTAGGCTCATCGAGCGCCAATCCTCCATTATAGGCGTAAAACCTTTCGTCCTCAAGCGTAAATATTCCTCTTCAATGGACTCAAGCATATATTTTACGAATCCGACCCGGGAAATGCCGTCCGATTTTTTCGGCCTGCCCAGCTCCTCTTTAAGGGACGAGGCCCCTTTAGGCAGGGATGCGGCAGGCGTATTCACATTGACGCCGATCCCTAATATTATGAAATCTATAGAGTCCTGTTCTGCCTTCATCTCGGTAAGTATGCCGCATACTTTGCGGCCGTTGATGATAATATCGTTCGGCCATTTTATCATCGCCTCAAGTCCCGTGAAGCGCCTTATCGCTTTTGCTACCGCAACTGCGGCCAGGAGGGTTATCTTGGCTATTTCGTTCGGCGCCATTTCGGGGCGCATGACGCAGGACATGTAAATTCCGGACTTCGGCGGCGATTCCCACTTTCTGCCGTGCCTCCCCTTGCCTTTCGTCTGTTCCTCGGCTATCACCACCGTTCCTTCGGCTATGCCTTTTTCGGCCAGCGCGTACGCCGAGTCGTTCGTTGAGTCGATCTTCTTGTAGGAGAGGACCGATCTTCCTATAATTTTCGTCCTAAGTTTCCACAGGATCTCGCCCGGTATAAGGCTGTCCGGTATCGCTACCAGTTTATATCCAAGATGAGGAGAGGCTTCTATATCATAACCTTCCCTGCGAAGGTCCTCGATATGCTTCCATACGGCGGTTCGGGATACGCCGGTCACCTTGCAAAGTTCGTCGCTGGAAGTATGGGTATCGGCATTATTCCTTAGGATCTTCAGTATCTTTTCGTCGTGCATATTATGTAAATCCCAAATTACAAAACACAAATTACAAACAAATCACAATTACCAAAATCACAATAGTCAATATTGTAGCATACGGTTTTGATCATTTGGATTTGTAATTTGTTTGTGATTTGGTATTTGTGGTTTGTGGTTTAATGAGTCGCTCCTTCAGCTCTCTGATTTGGTCACGAATCATGGCGGCTCTTTCAAATTGCAGGTTTCGCGCGGCCGTCTCCATGTCGCGCTGCAGCTCGCCTATGAGCGCAGTTATGTCATATTCGTCATCGGTCTCTTCTACTACACCCGCTATCACTTCACGCGCTTTCTTGTACGACTCTATTCCATCTTTCACCGCCTTATCTATCGATCTGGGCGTTATGTTATTTACCTTATTAAATTCGAGCTGCCTTATCCTGCGCCTGTCGCCCTCGCCGATAGCTTTCTTCATCGACTTCGTAATGGTGTCGGCGTACATGATGACCTGGCCGTTCAAATGCCTCGCGGCCCTGCCGGCTACCTGTATGAGGCTTGTGCCGCTTCGCAGGAACCCCTCCTTGTCGGCGTCGAGTATCGCCACCAGGGATACTTCCGGCAGGTCGATCCCCTCCCTTAAAAGATTAATACCTACCAGACAATCGAATTTTGCGAGCCTTAGGTCTCTTAATATCTCCACGCGCTCAATAGCCCCTATTTCGGAGTGCAGGTACTTGACCCTGAGCCCGGCGTCCTGCAGGTACCGGGCAAGGTCTTCCGCAAGCCTCTTGGTGAGAGTGGTTACAAGCACTCTTTCTTTTTTTCCGGCGCGGGAGCGTATCTCCATCATCAGGTCCTCCATCTGGCCTTTGGTCCGGCGCACATCTATAGGCGGGTCGACCAGGCCCGTCGGACGTATGATCTGCTCGACGACCGCTCCGGCCGAGCGTCCCAATTCATAATCATCCGGAGTTGCAGATACGTATACAATAGGCCCCACCAGCTTCTCAAACTCCTCGAATTTGAGCGGCCTGTTATCGAGCGCGGACGGGAGTCGAAAACCGTATTCGACCAGAGTCTCTTTTCTGGCCTTGTCGCCGTTATACATGCCGCGTATCTGCGGCAGCGTGACGTGCGACTCGTCTATGAATGTGACAAACCCTTTGGGAAAATAATCGATGAGGCAATACGGCCGCGACCCGGGCTCGCGGCCGGATATGTGGCGCGAATAGTTCTCTATGCCGTTACAATAGCCCAGTTCGCGCATCATATCGATGTCATAATTCGTGCGCGACTCAAGCCTCTGGGCTTCGAGTAATTTATTGCCGCTTCGTAATTCCTCGACCCTTGAAACAAGCTCTTTCTGTATCGATTTCGAAGCCGCATCGATCCTATCGGGCGTGGTCACAAAATGTTTAGCCGGATATATGCCTATCCGGTTCACGCTTCTTCGTATGTCTCCGGTCAACGGGTCTATCTCGCTGATATTGTCTATCCTATCGCCGGACTGCTGGATCCTGTAAGCCGTATTCATATAGGCGGGAAATACCTCGATCGTATCGCCGCGCACCCTGAAGGTCGAGCGTTTAAGGTCGTAATCGTTCCTCTCGTAATGTATCGAAACCAGCCTGCTGGTGATATCGTCCCTCGGCCTATCTTCGCCCTTTTCCAGGAATAAGAGCATTTCGCCGTATTCTTCAGGAGAGCCGAGGCCGTATATGCAGGAGACGCTGGCTACTATTATGCAATCGTCGCGCGACAAGAGCGAGCTCGTCGCCGATAGCCGCAGGCGGTCTATGTCCTCGTTTATCGACGAATCCTTCTCTATATATATGTCGGTGTGGGGAATATAGGCTTCGGGCTGGTAATAATCGTAGTAGCTCACAAAATACTCTACCGCGTTCCCGGGAAAGAACTCCTTGAATTCACTGTAGAGCTGGGCCGCGAGCGTCTTATTGTGCGATATGACGAGGGCCGGGCGCCCGATATCGGCTATGACGTTGGCCATCGTAAATGTTTTTCCGGAGCCGGTTACGCCCAAAAGCGTCTGGAAGTTCAGGCCGTTTTTCAGATTATCTGTCAGGGATTTGATCGCCGCGGGCTGATCGCCCTCGGGCCTGAATCCGCTCTTAAGCTTAAATTTCGCCATTTAGACTATTTCTAATTGCAGCTGACGTTTAAACGTCAGCTGCATTGTGGATAACTTTTAAAGACTAAACTATCTCCATGCTTAGGTCTATAGACTTAACCGAAGAGGTGAGCGACCCCACGGAGATGCTATCGACCTTCGTCTTGGCGTAGTCCTCGATATTGTCTAAAGACACGCCGCCGGAAACCTCCAGGACGGGCTTTATCCTGGAAAGCCTGCGTATCTCCATGCATGCGCGCACTTCCGAGGGGCTCATATTGTCCAGCATTATGATATCGGGCTTACCCGCGATCGCATCATTAAACTCCTCTACGCCCGAAACCTCGATCTCTATGATAACGCCTTTGACGTTTTTTCTTCTCGCCGCCTCCACAAGTTCTTTGAGAGACAATTTTTTACCGACGGCTAACGACGAACGACCGGCGACTATATGGTTGTCCTTTATAAGCACCTGATCATACAGACCCATGCGGTGATTGACGCCGCCGCCGGTCGCTACCGCGTATTTTTCCAGATATCTGAGAAGGGGCATCGTCTTTCTGGTGTCCAGTATCCTTACGCCGTACGGTTTTGCCTTCTCAACGTACTGCCTTGTTTTTGTGGCTATCCCGCTTAAGAAAGCGATAAAGTTGAGCATGGTGCGTTCGGCCCTCAACATGGAAGCGGTATGTCCGTCCAGGAACACGAGCTCCTTACCCGCGCCGACAAAGGCGCCGTCATTGCAATTCGGCTTGAAACGCACCGAATAGTCTATGGCTCCCATCGCCCACTCGGCTATCTCAAGGCCGCACGCTACGCAATCATCGTTGGTTAATATGCTCGCCTTTGAAGATGCAAGCTTATCCACGAGCGCGGTCGTCGTTATATCGCCGGGCCCTATATCTTCCTTAAGAGCGGCTCTTATTATCGGCAGAACCCTATGCTTTTCAAGCTTCATGCGCGGTTGATCCCCTAATTCTCTATGTTGCCTCTTGAATCACTTGGGACCACGTTCATCATACCGGTATTGTAGTCGTATCCGACCGGCCCCTGAGAAGCCAGTCTGCCGCTTGTGCCTGCGCCCATCCTGTCGTCTAGAGACTCCTCGGGCAAGCCATCCGTCATTGGATCGCCCACCTGAGCCATTTGCGCCTTATCCCTCGATCCGGATCCGCACGCCCCGCAAGACGCCGTCGCGGGCATAGCCGCGCACGCAAACGCCAGCACTAACATGCATATCGCAAATATCTTCATGCTCCCTCCTTTTTTAGCGTATAGCGTATAGGAATTTTCTATTCACTATACGCTATCCGCTAAACGCTATTTTTTAGATTTGCTCTCAGCTTTTCCAGCTGTAGCGTTAATTCAGCCAACTGTACCCTTTGTTTTTCTACGATTTCCTTCGGCGCTCTTTCGGTAAAGTTCTTATCGCCGAGCCTGGCCTCCATCGACTTTATAGCGCCCGACACCCTGTCCTCTTCCTTCTTAAGCCTCGCCCTCTCCTTCTCCAGGTCTATCAGGCCTTCGAGCGGCACATAAACTTCCATCGTTCCTACAACGCTTGCCGCCGCCCCTTTTGGCTTGGAGATCTTGCCGACTTTTATCTCCGTTATCCGGGCCAGCCGTTTTATCATCTCCCGGTTATCCTCGAGCAGTTTCGAATCCGAAACCTCATGTGTATTTACAAGGACGTTGATTCCGGCGCCCGGGGCTATATCCCAGGACGAACGTATATTCCGTACAGCCGTTATAAACGCTATTAATTTCCCCATCGAAGTTTCGGCGTCTTTGGATATCATGGCCTCCTGCATGTGAGGCCAGGCGGCTATCATTATGGAATCCGCGGCGCTGCCTTTTTCCCTCGGAAGCTTCTGCCATATCTCTTCTGTCACGAAGGGCATCACCGGGTGCAGCATTCTAAGCGACTTCTCGAGCACCTTGTACAGTATGAGCTGCGTCGTCTTTTCCTTAAGACTGGGCTTCGAGATCTCTATGTACCAGTCGCAGAATTCATGCCAGAGAAATTCGTATATGGCGTTTGCGGCCTCGTTGAATCTGAATTCATCGAGGCACTTGGTAACAAGGCCCAGAGTGGTGTAGAAACGGGACAATATCCACCTGTCGGCTAAAGAGAGGTCGGCGGTACTAAAAAATACGCATAGGTCCGCCGCGCAATCTTCCCGCCTTATATTCATCAGGATGAACCGCGACGCGTTCCAAAGCTTATTCGCGAAATTGCGGCCGAGCTCGAATTTTCCTTCAGCCAAAAATACATCCTGCCCCTGCGAGGTTATCGAGATTATACTGAAACGCAGGGCGTCCGTCCCGTACTTCTCGATCATGTCGAGAGGGTCGATGACGTTCCCGAGCGATTTGGACATCTTGGTCCCTGTTATATCCCTTACGGTGCCGTGTATATAGACGTTTTCAAAAGGTATCGCCTTCTTGAACTCGAGGCCCGCCATTATCATCCTAGCCACCCAGAAGAATATTATCTCCTGCGCGGTAACGAGCGAATCTGTAGGATAGAAATACTTCAGTTCCGGCGCATCTTTCGGCCACCCGAAGGTCGACAGCGGCCAAAGCCAGGATGAGAACCAGGTATCCAGCACGTCCGGGTCCTGCTCTATGTCGGCCGAACCGCAAGTCGGGCACTTCTCGGGCCTCGTTTTCGAGACTATAACGCCCGCTCCGGACTCAGAGTTTTGGATTTTGGATTTGGTATTTGTTTGTAATTTGGGATTTGTGGTTTGGGATTTCCGAATTCCGGCCTCGATGCATTTTTTGCAGTAGTAGACCGGAATTCGGTGCCCCCACCATATCTGCCTGGATATGCACCAGTCCCTTATATTCTCCATCCAGTCGAGGTATACCTTGGTCCACCTTTCCGGATAGAATTTTATCTTTCCGCTCTTCACCGCGGCGATCGCCGGTTTAGCCAGAGGCTCCATCTTTACGAACCATTGCGGCGAGAGGCGCGGCTCAACCATCGTGTGGCACCTGTAACAATGGCCCACAGCGTGCCTATGCGGTTCGGATTTTACGAACAATCCCCGCGCTTTTAAATCCTCAAGTATCGCCTCGCGCGCCTCGAACCTGTCCATCCCCTCGTATTCCCCGCCCGCCGCATTGATAGTGGCGTCATCGTTCATAATATTGATCTGCTCAAGTCCATATTTTTGCCCGAGGCCGAAGTCGACAGGGTCGTGAGCAGGCGTCACTTTAAGCGCGCCCGTACCGAACTTAAGGTCCACCATGTTATCGAATATCACCTTGAGCTCCCGTCCCAGGATCGGCAGGATTATCGCCTTTCCTTTCAGGTCTTTATACCGCTTATCTTTCGGATTCACAGCTATTGCTACATCACCCAGCATAGTCTCGGGTCTTGTCGTCGCAACTATGACGTAGTTGGAATTTGTAATTTGGGATTTATTTGTAGCTTGGGATTTGTAATTTGTAATTTCTCGTATGGGATATTTTATGTGGTACAACATCCCTTCGACATCTCTGTGCTCGGATTCTTCGTCCGATAACGCCGTCTGGCATCTGGGGCACCAGTTTATAATATAATTGCCTCTGTATATGAGCCCTCTTTCGTAAAGCCTTATGAATGCCTCGAGCACCGCTTCGGAAAGCCCTTCGTCCATAGTAAAGCGCGTCCGGTCCCAATCGCAGGAGCATCCGAGTTTCTTAAGCTGCTTTATTATCGTGGACCCGTACTCCTGGCGCCATTTCCAGACCTCTTCCACGAATTTTTCGCGGCCGAGATCCTGGCGCTTGATCTTATCTTTTGCCAATTTACGCTCGACTACATTCTGGGTAGCTATCCCGGCGTGGTCGGTCCCCGGCATCCACTCGGCGCAAAAACCCTGCATGCGCTTGAACCTTATGAGTATGTCCTGGATGGTATTGTTAAGAGCATGACCCATGTGAAGTATGCCTGTGATATTGGGCGGAGGTATTACGATGGAGTACGGTTTCTTTGAGGGGTCCGCCCGGGCGCGGAAGTAGCCTTTATTCTCCCAGGACTTGTAGAGCCTGTCCTCGGCCTCCCGGGGGTTATATGCTTTGGGGAGCTCTTCCATGGCTACTCTATAAAATTGGCGAGGAGCGCCATCGCTTTTTCGTTATCGCTTGTCGACAGGACCATCTTCGAAAAATTGCCGCCTGAAGAAGACGTGACATACAGGCATTTAATATCTATCCTGTTCTTCCCGAGCTCCGTCGTCACTACTTTTAGTGCCCCTGGCTTGTTTGAGATCCCTACGATAACGACCTCGGTCTCCTTGACGGTTTTATACTTATTTGCCCGAAGTCCGGCGACAATGCCGAGGTTAGCGTCCGTAACCAGCCTCAAGACTGCCGTGTCTCCTATCTCATACCCGGAAGCTGCCTCTATATTCACGCCCTGGTTCGCAAGCATCGTCGCGATGTCGGCCAAAAGCCCGACTTTATTCCCGGTCGTTATAAGGATCTCTTCGCCGAGCGTTACGCTTTTTATCATGGTTTACCCCTTTTCGAGTCCTTTAGAAGCTTGTATTCGAAAGAATCGATAAGCGCTTGCCAGGAGGCGTCGATAATATTCTCAGAAACACCTATTGTCCACCATGAGTCTTCCTTGTCCTGCGACTGGATCAGTACCCGGACCCTTGCGGCCGTGCCCTGCTTTTCGTCCAGGACCCGGACCTTATAATCGGTAAGATGCATCTCGGCTACTCTGGGATAAAATTTCTTAAGCGCCTTTCTGAGTGCGCTGTCGAGGGCGTTGACCGGGCCGTCACCTGCGGATGCGGTATGTTCAGACTCCTTACCGACCTTAAGCCTGATCGTGGCTTCGCTCGACATCTTCTTGCCCTTCTTCTTCTCTATTATGACCCTGAAATCCTCGAGATCGAAGAAATCCCTGAATTTCTTAAGGATCCTCTTCATGAGAAGTTCGAGCGATGCTTCGGCCGCTTCAAAGTGATAACCCTTGTTTTCCAGTTCCTGCATCGATTTAAGTATTTCTTTTGATTCGGCGCCGTCCTTCTCAAGGCCCAGGTCCATCTCCTCTGCCTTTTTCAATATGGTCGACTTCCCGGAAAGCTCCGAGACGAGGAGCCTGCGCCGGTTACCTATGAGATGCGGATCGGCATGTTCGTAAGTCCTCGGATTCTTAAGAATGGCATTTATGTGAACTCCGGCCTTATGCGCAAAGGCGCTTTCACCTACAAATGGCTGATTGTCCGATAGTTTCATATTGCAGATCTCGGCTACGAACCTGGCGACCTCTGTCAATTCGGTCATTGCCAGGCCGGATACGCATTCCATCCCCAGCTTCAATTTTAGGTTCGCGATTATTGATATCAAATTGGCGTTTCCGCACCTTTCGCCGTAGCCGTTTATCGTGCCATGCACCTGTATGCATCCGGCCTGCACGGCCGCTATAGAATTTGCCACGGCCATTTCGGTATCGTTGTGGGCGTGGATCCCGAGAGGCGTCTTTATAACCTTCGAAACCTCCTCGACGATCTCGAAGACCCTCGACGTGATCGTCCCGCCGTTCGTATCGCAGAGTATGATCCTCTCCGCGCCCGCTTCTTCGGCCGAAAGAAGGGCTTTTAGGGCGTAGCTGCGGTTATGTTCGTATCCGTCAAAGAAATGTTCGGCGTCGAAGAATACCTTTTTGCCTTTGCTCCTAAGGAACTTAACGGAATCTCTTATCATCCTGAGATTCTCGGAAAGGTCGGCTTTCAGAACATCGGTAACGTGCAGGTCCCACGACTTCCCGAAGATGGTGATATAGTCGGTACCGGCGGCGACAAGGCCTTTAAGCACCGCATCCTGCGATGCCTTGGCGTTGGCCTTACAAGTCGAACCGAAGGCCACTAGGTGTGATTTGCCGCAAACGCCTTTAGACCCGGCTTTCTTAAAGAACTCCATATCCTTTGGATTGGCTCCAGGCCATCCGCCTTCGATGTACCCGACGCCGAGCTCCGCAAGTTTTTCGCAGATCTTAAGCTTATCGTTAACCGAGAACGATATTCCTTCGGACTGTGCCCCATCCCTAAGCGTAGTGTCGTATAGTTCTATCTTCTTCATTTCTTCCCCAGCCCGAATTTATCATGTATCGCCCTGACGGCGTCTTCTCCGCGCTTCTTGCTTACAACGCACGATATCTTTATTTCGCTCGTCGATATCATCTCGATGTTAATATCGTTCTCGGCCAGCGCCCCGAACATATTGGCGGCTACCCCGGAATGGCTCTTCATGCCTATCCCGACTATAGAGACCTTGGCTATCTGGCTGTCCGAAGTTATTTCACCGGCGCCGACGCGTTTGGAGATATCCTTGGCTACCTTCACTGTCTTACTGAGATCGCCGCCGGGTATCGTGAACGATATATCCGTAGATCCTGTGCGGGATACGTTCTGGACTATCATATCGACGTTGATATTTTCTTTCGCGATATCCTTGAATATCTTTGCCGCAATGCCGGGTTTATCCGGCACGTCGCAAATAGTAACCTTAGCCTCGTCTTTGTTTATCGCCACGCCTGAAACCACTATATCTTCCATCGCTCTTACCTCCTTGGAGATTATCGTTCCCGTATTGTTCGAGAAGCTCGACCGCACGTGTATAGGCACTCCGAACTTCATGGCAAGCTCTATCGATCTGGGCTGCAGCACCTGCGCGCCTAAGGACGCCAGTTCGAACATCTCTTCATAGCTTATGCGCTCGATCTTCCTGGCGTTCTTCGCTATCCGCGGGTCGGTCGTATAGACTCCGTCCACATCGGTGTACATTTCGCACGACTTCGCTCCGAGGAATTTTGCCAGCGCCACAGCCGTGAGGTTGGATCCGCCGCGGCCCAGAGTGGTTATGTCCTGGTTCAGGCTGACGCCCTGGAAACCCGCCACTATGACGATCTTATCTCTCTTCAGCTCATCGGATATGCGTTTGCTGTTCATATCGATTATTCTGGCCTTTGTGAAGGAACCGTCGGTTATGATCCCGACCTGGGCGCCTGTGAACGAAATCGCGTCTTCGCCAAGCTTGTGGATAGCCATGGCCAGAAGCGCGCACGACACCTGTTCGCCGGTCGATATGAGCATATCGAGTTCGCGGTCAGAGGGTGTCTTTGTTATCTGGTGGGCCAGCTCTATCAGGTTGTCCGTAGTATCGCCCAGGGCGGATACTACCACAGCCACGTTATATCCGTCCCTCTTCGTCTTAACGACCCGCTTGGCGACATTCTGTATGCGTTCGACGTCGGCAACCGATGTCCCGCCGTACTTCTGCACCATTATATCTTTGGTCATACTTCCTATCCTTTTCCCATGCCCTATATCCTAAACTCCATCCAACTCCCCGGCCTAAACCCCAGCCTGGGCTACCTCTTGATAAGCGCCTCCGTTAACGCCGCTCCTGACTTATACTTCACCTTGGCCTCGACGGCGTTCTTCTCATTGAAACAATCGAAACCGTTATGCTCTATCCCTATTCCCGCCATGGCGAACGGCGCCGGATCCGATACATGCGTTCTTATGGCTATCGAAGTGGAATGATCCGAAAGGACCAATTTCCGATAAATTTCCGTACCTTTAAGA
>Ga0116204_1000847_pt1 | contig 17375 bp, 17 predicted proteins | sample LakKivwa52mmetaG_FD_94481 | JGI IMG/M metagenome (GOLD analysis project Ga0116204, IMG submission 94481) | Anoxic lake water microbial communities from Lake Kivu, Rwanda to study Microbial Dark Matter (Phase II) - Lake Kivu water 52m metaG | ecosystem: Environmental > Aquatic > Freshwater > Lake...
AAACAGGTTGCCAATGAGACCCAACAGACTGTTTACCGCCTCAAACATGATTTGCTGTCCGACTATTTGCGTCAACAACTCAAATCGCCTGCTATTCAAATGACTTTTGCGTAAGTCCTATTCTTAAAAGTCCGTGCCTTTTTTCGCCCAAGTGGTAAGATAGAAAAAAACTCTGAGGGCTTAATTTATGAAACGATTTGTGGCAATTGCGGGAAATATCGGTGTGGGGAAATCCACCCTGGTTAAGATGTTATGTGACCAGATGGCTTGGGACCCGTTCTACGAGCCAGTTACGCAAAACCCCTACCTTGCCGATTTTTATCAGAACATGTCTGCATGGGCGTTCCATTCGCAGGTCTTCTTTTTGACGCACCGTTTGCGCTCACATTTCAACCTCGCTTCCCACCCGAATTCTGTCATTCAAGACCGCAGTGTGTATGAAGATGCAGAGATTTTTGCCCAAAACCTATATCAGCAGGGCAATATGACCGACCGCGATTATCAGACCTATCGTGAGTTGTATGAGACGGCTGTGCAGTTTTTGCCGCCACCTGATTTGGTCATCTACCTGCGTGCTTCGGTGGATACGCTCATGAACCGCATCAGTCAGCGCGGACGTGATTACGAGCGCACGATCACGCCTGAATACCTGCAAAACCTCAACGGCCTATACGAAGGCTGGATCGAAAACTTCACGCTTTGCCCCGTGCTCGCCGTCCCTGCGGATGATCTGGACTATGTGGCTCACAATGGTCACCTGCGCCTGATCGTTTCGAAGATCGAAGCGAAGTTGATGGGAAAAGAAGAAGTTGTTTTTGAACCCGAAGAAGTGGCAAGAGCAGCAGAGGATTAGAATAACGAGGTACAAGAAATGAGAAACGAGTTGTGAGGATTTTTTCACAACTCGTTTCTTTTTCCCTTTACTCAGCACTTGTTACTTATTACTTCCCCTATGCCTTCCCCAGCACCATCGCCAGCAACGCCATGCGGACATACAAACCGTACTCCATCTGGCGGAAGTAGGCGGCGCGCGGGTCGTCGTCGAAGTCCATGCTGATCTCGGTCACGCGCGGCAGCGGGTGCATGACGATCATTTCCTGTTTGGCGGCTTTCATGATCTGTGGATCGATGACGTACGCGCCTTTCAATTTTTCGTAATCAGCGGGATCTTCAAAACGTTCCTTCTGGACGCGGGTCACATACAGCACGTCGGTTTCGGGGAGCACTTCTTCGAGGCTGCCATATTCCTTTTGCGGGATGCCCTTCTCTGCGACTTCGTCCATGACTTCTTTGGGCATCTTCAAAATATCAGGCGAGACGTAATTCAACTTTACATCGTACATCGATAGCAGACGCGCCAGGGAGTGGACGGTACGTCCGTATTTCAGGTCACCGAGCATGGTGATGGTCAGACCGTCAATGCGCCCCACACCGAGTTCTTCGAAGATGGTGAACGCGTCGAGCAAGGCTTGTGTGGGATGTTCGCCCACACCGTCACCTGCGTTGATGACAGGTTTGCGCGCCGCCTTCGCCGCGATCGCCGCCGAGCCTGTTTCTGGGTGGCGCAACACCATCACATCTGCGTAACATTCGAGCGTGCGGATGGTATCTGGCAGGCTCTCGCCTTTCGACACAGACGAATACTTGACCTCATTGATCGAGATCACGCTGCCGCCGAGGCGCTCCATCGCCGCAATGAACGAGGACGATGTTCTGGTGGACGGTTCATAGAACAGGTTGGCGAGAATTTTCCCTTTCAGCAGGTCAAAGGTCCCGACACGCTCGACCATGCCGCGCATCTCATGCGCCACACCGAAGACATAGTCCAGATCATCGCGGCTGAATTGTTTGACGGAAAGAATATCCTTGCCGTACCACGGCGCATTCTTATTTTCGCCGAAAGGCAAATAACGGGATTGGGATTGAGTTGGCATTTGTTTCGTCTCCTAATAATTGATTTGATAGTCCTTTGGACGATTATCCGAATAAATGATTCCCAAGCGGGATGATGTTGATCAACGGCTCTTCATAGGGATGGGAACGCCGCACCGCGGCAATCGCTTCTTTCACTACCTCGCGCCTGCAATTCACTTCAAGCTTGTACTCTACCGTGATGCTGATCGTACCTACTTTTCCATCGAAAGGATTGGCTCCTTCCAGCGGGCGGAACGATCCCTGCACTTGTGAAATGGCGAAGCAGTGATCGTAATTTCCGATCACACCTACGCCTGCCTCCACCAGCGCATCACGGACCTTTTCCACGTGTCCCTGTGGGATGAAGATTTCCAGTTTGACATCGGTAAAGTCGTTCATACTGCCTGCTCTTCTTTCAGGTGTATATCTAAAAACTGCTTGATCTCTTCGAAAGCTTTTTGTGTTTCAGGGATCGCGCTTCCCAGTGCGTGCCAGACATGCCACAGTCCGCTCCAGGTTTTGAGGACAACCTTGGCGCCATGTGCATGGGCTTTGCCTGCCAGCGTCTGCGCGTCATCCAGCAGGATCTCGCTGTCATCCACTTGGATGAACAGGGGTGGGAAGTTGTGAAACTCAGCATGGAGGGGTGATACAAGTGGATTGTGTAAATTGTTTTCGTCTGTATATGCCAGCGCCCACTCTTTTAATAAGGCAGTGGTCAGCACAACATCACGCTTCGCATTTGACGTGTGACTTGCCCCAGCATGGGTCAGATCTGCCCACGGGGAGAAGCAGATCACAGCCGCAGGCAGGGGCTCGCCGCCATCCCTCAGGGAAAGGACGGTTGCAAGCGCCAATCCGCCGCCCGCTGAGTCACCTGAAATAATGATGTCTTTTGCCTGATGTCCCTGTGACAACAGCCAGCGATATACCTTCAGCGCATCATCCAATGCGGCAGGGAAAGGGTGTTGTGGCGCAAGACGGTAATCGGGCAGCAGCATGTTCATTTTCAAGGTCTGTGCCATGGGAATGCACATCATCAAGTGCGAAGCGCTCCCGCCAGTGACGTATCCGCCGCCGTGCAGATGTAGGATGACCTTCTTTGAGTCTGCGTTGGCTGACATTATCCTTGCCGCAGGGAAACCGTTGAGATCGACCCGCTCCACAGTGATGTCTTTGGGAATGTTCCCCGAAAGGCGGGCGATCTGTTCGCCACGAGCGCGGTGTTCTGCAATGCTCAAATATTTTCGGAACATAATGCGCAAGGCGATCTTCCAAAAGCGGGCTTGCAGGCTGGGTGTCATGGTATGGGTACGATCCTCAGGTTAAGAAAAAGCCTGACAGTTAACTGTCAGGCTTTTTGAGAACAAAAACAAAATAATGCGCCCAGATGGGGTATGTCGAACGGGTGGTGCGGAGGATTTCCTCTGAACATCGGCGCTGATTATACCTAGATTTGGAATCCCGTCGAGGGTTCGGCGTCCAATCCGTTGGCGGCTGCGATCTCTTCAAGTACGATCTCGATCTCGTCGAGGAAGTGGTCGAGTCCTTCCACTTTTGCGGTGAAGCCGTCACCGAGCAGGCCGAGCACTGAGACGGCGGATTTCCAAAAGTTGAGATGGTCGCCTGTTAATACAGCGGCGGAAAATGTCCAGGTTTGTAGGACAGGCCAGAGCGCAGAAAGAGGCGTTTCACTTTCCAGCAGGGCTTTGGCGGCTTTGTCGTAATAGTTCAGGCGGGCGGGATGAATCCGCGCGTCCACACCTTCGGTTTCGGAGGCAAGTTTGAGGGCTTGTTTCCAGTCGTTGAGCCAGCTTTTGATTTTTTCCGCGTCGATGTTATTCGCGCCGAGCAGACCGTAGACCGCGGCGACCATGCCGGGCTTTTGCGCGGCTTCGGCGCGGGCGGGGAAATCGAGCAGCAGGCGGCGCTCCCAAATGGGTGGACCGCTGAGCTCGGCAATGGCGTTGACGGCGTGGAAGAGCGATTTCAGGTACTTGCGAATTTCGTTTGGACCGACCTCGCCATCATGTTCGGAAATGTCGAACCAGTTGCCGCGTCCGTGGCTAAGCAGGGTGCGGCAACGCTGCAAGGTGAGCGGCGGCTGCTCGAACTCGAAGCCTGCCCGCAGACTGGCTTGCACGAAGTCGAAGAATTTTTCGCGTTCGTAGAGCAGGACGGGATCGTACATTTCGTAACCAAGCCACGGGTCGCCGCGCAGTTCACGCGGAGATTTGAACTCGTCTTTGGCGCGGCGTGAAATATCAAGGTGAAAATCAGGCGTGAGTTTGATGAACTCGCGCGTATTTGTCGGCGGGGTTTTGTGGACGAAGACCAAGTCGATGTCGGCAGTGCCGCCCAGCATGGGGTCAGCTGTACGCAATGAGCCTGTGAGATACGCTGCAATAATATCGGGATCGTTAAACGCCCGTTCCTGCACGGTTTCTTTTGCAATGCGTACCAGTGAATCTCTTGTAACAAGCATGATGTCTCCCTAGGGTAGCAAGGCTGGTTGGAATGGCGTCAGCCCCAGCGCTTCACGGATGCGATTTTCGATCATTTTGATATGCTCCGTGTTTTGGATGATGTTCAGGTCGTTGGTGTCTATTTTTAGAATCGGCGTATGGTCGAATGGTTTCGAGAAAAATTCTTCATACGCCACATTTAACTCATCGATGTAGGCGCGTTCCATCTGGCGTTCGTACGGTCTGTCGCGGAAGGCGATGCGCTGCATGAGCGTCTCGGTGGTGGCTTGCAGGTAGACCAACAGGTTGGGCTTGGGTATCTTTTCTCCAAGCGCGTCATGCACTTTGTGGTACATATCGAGTTCGTCACCTTTGAGGTTGATGCCCGCGAACAGGGCATCCTTGGCAAAGGTGTAATCGGCGATCAGGCTTTTGCCCGCATTCAAAATAGGCGGCACATTATTATTCTGTTGGTGATAACGGCTGAGTAAAAAGAAGATCTGCGTCTGAAAGGCATAACGCGCGCGGTCGCCATAAAAATCGGAAAGGAAGGGGTTCTCCTCGAACACCTCCAATAATACGTCTGCTTCAAAGGCTGGCTGTAACAGGCGGGCGAGCGTGGTCTTGCCCACGCCGATCACGCCCTCGATGGCGATATACATGAAAAAAAGCTCCCTGAATGATGTTGAATAAAGGATACCATAAAACGATATAATCCCAATATGACCCGCATTTGTATCACGCCATTCGTACAGGGGACGGGCGGCATGGCATCCTTCCGTTTGAAATTCGAGCAGGGACTCAAAACCCGCGGCATCGACGTCACCTACGATCTGGATTCAAACTTCGACGCGCTTCTCGTCATTGCAGGGACTCGCTTCCTGCCTGCCTTACAGCGGGTTCGCCGACGGGGCATTCGCGTCGTCCAAAGATTGGACGGCATCAATTGGGTGCAACGTGTGAGATGGTCGGGCATGAAGTACACCCTCCGCGCTGAGTATGGGAATTTCATGCTTTCCCTCATCCGCAAGCGTTTTGCAGACAGGGTCATCTACCAGAGCCAATTCATCCGCAAATGGTGGGAGGATTGGTACGGCGTTGCAGATGCCCCCGCTTCGGTCATCGTCAATGGCGTGGATTTGGATACCTACACCCCCGAAGGTGCGCACGAACGCCCCACAGATACATTCCGCATGTTGCTGCTCGAAGGCAGCCTCGCCCGCGGGTTGAACAGCGGTTTGTTCCACGCGGTTTCTGTGGCAGAGAAGCTGTCCGCGAAATACCCGATGGAAGCCGTCGTCGCTGGCACAGTGGATGAAGCCACTCAACGCACATTACCAAGCAAAGTACCCGTAAAATTTCTGGGAACAGTCCCGCGTGAGAACATTCCACAACTGGCGCGTTCGTCACACCTGATGTACTGCGCCGAGGTCAACCCGCCCTGCCCGAATTCGGTCATCGAAGCGCTGGCATGCGGACTGCCCGTCATCGGTTTCGACAGCGGCGCTTTGAAAGAACTCGTTAGCGATGATGCGGGCTGTATCGTCCCGTATGGCGCGAACCCGTGGAAGTTGGAAACACCCGATGTGAACGCGCTGGCATCGTCCGCGGGGGAAGTGCTGGAGAAACAGGATCAATTCCAAGTGGCGGCGCGGAGGCGGGCGGAGTCCGCTTTGGGGTTGGATGCGATGGTCGAGGCGTATATCAAAGTGCTGTTGGACGATTGACGACAGACCGCGGACGATGGGTGTATGGTCAATGGTCTATCGTCAATCGTCAAAAATTGGAGAAGAAACATGGATAACGAAGTTCACGAATTTCTACTCAAACATCTGCAAGGCATTATGACCAATGACATTGCGTCGTATCACGAAACGACAGCGGAGGATCTGACGCTGTATGAGTGGTGGGTCACGCCGCAGCGGTTGGATGGGCTGCCCTTCCACGAGTTCATGATGAACTCGAACGCCGAACGCGGCGCGGTCTTTGGCGCGGAAGAGACGGGCAAGACCAGATTTGATTTGTCGAATTTGTTGATTCAACGCTATGGTGATACGGCGATTGCGAGTTATACCCTGCTCATCAGCACCGCATTGGGGACGGGCGTGACTGTCGCCGCGCACAACGAAAGCCGCGTGATGGTGAAATTGGATGGCAACTGGAAAGTAGTGCATGTGCATAAATCACCTGCGTACTCTGCGCCGCATGTGGGGTGAACGGACGATGGACGGTGGACGATGAAATTTGATGGGAAGTTGGGCGTGCAGCAGCGCGTGTTGACGTCGTATCGCGTGCCGTTTTTTGATTTGCTGGCAGGTCACTGCGCGGATGGGATGAGTCTTTTTGCAGGGCAAGCCCGCCCCGTGGAAATGATCGCAGGCGGCACGACTCAGGTTGCCCGTCATGTCGAGGCGCGGAATCTTCACTTGTTCGGCGGCGCGTTCTATCTTTGTTATCAAAAGAATTTCATCCAGTGGCTGCATGAGACAAATCCCGATGCGTTGATCGTGGAGGCAAATCCGCGTTATCTCGCCACACCCGCCGCTGTGAGTTGGATGCATGCACGCGGACGCAAGGTCATTGGCTGGGGGCTGGGTGCGCCAAAACCAAACGGATTTTGGAAACGCTTTGTCGGGCAGTTCGATGCCATGCTCGCCTACAGCCAGCGCGGTGCGGACGAATATGCGGCGCTCGGCTTTCCGCGTGAAAAGATTTTCGTAGCGCATAACTCGGTTTCCCCTGCGCCTGAAAAGCCTGACGATAGACCGTTGACCGTACACCGTGCGACGATTCTGTTTGTTGGAAGATTGCAGGCACGCAAACGAATAGATTCGTTATTACGCGCCTGCGCTGAATTGGAGACAAATCCGCGCCTGCTCATCGTCGGTGATGGACCGGAACGCGCCGCATTGGAATTGCTTGCGAAGGAAATTTATCCGTCAGCGGAATTTGTCGGCGCGAAACACGGCGCGGAATTGACACCGTATTTCCAACAAGCCGATTTATTCGTGCTGCCAGGCACAGGCGGACTTGCCGTGCAGGAAGCGATGAGCTACGGCTTGCCCGTTATCGTGGCAAAAGGCGATGGCACGCAGGACGACCTCGTCCGCGAGGGAAATGGTTGGCAGATTCAGCCTGAAAATTATGACGCGCTGGTTTCCACAATGAAAAACGCGCTATCAGATATAGCGCGTTTGCGAAGGATGGGGGCAGAATCATTCCGTATTGTTTCGGAAGAGATCAACATCCAAAAAATGGCGGAAGCGTTCGTGCGGGCGTTGAACGCTACAACTCTTTCATAATCTCATCTTTTTTACGTTCGTATTCCACCTGCGAGATCAAATTCTTATCGCGCAGTTCTTTTAAATCCGTCAATCTGTCGAGCGTGGTTTTGCCGCCCGATTTTTCGGTGGATTTCAGGTCATTGGCAAGTTCGGCGAAGTTTTCAGGGTAGGTCAGGTATTTGCGAAAATGGATGAGGATCAAAACAAAAATGACCAGCGAAACCATGAACCCGGTCATAAATACGGATGGAATTGTAATATCCCTGCCATCGCAGTCGATATTGTGCGACCATGTTGTTTCACCGGGCCGGAAGGAGGAACGCGTGGTCGTAATGTTGTATTCCCCATCGCAAAGCAGCGGTCTTGAAATATTATTGATGGCAGGGAAGAACGCACCGACCAGCGCGGTGAAGATGGCGATTCCTAGAAATAAACTTGCGCCGAACATAACTATGATGATCTTCCAATTGATACGTTTGGGGGCTGTTTCCATTTTTATTTCTCCGCTTTATCAAGGTCTTGACCAATATCACGCTGAAAATCCCATGTCAGATAATCGAGCGCAACGGGAAGGGAAAGTTCGAGCGTGTACAGAAATTGCAATTCGAATTTAATATTCCGCGGACGGCATTCGAGCAAATGTCCGCCGCTGGTGTGTCCTTTGGTTAGGAAATGCAAATGCACACCAGGTACGCTCACCGATGACATGAACGATGGCGTATAAAACCCGACCATCACACCCTTCACATCGTTGAACTCGAACACAGGCTGCTCCGCCGCCACTTCCACCAGTGGGCGGTAATTCTCCTGCTTCGGCACTGAGCGCGTCTTCACATACGCAAACTCGCCCGAAATACGGAACGCATAAAAAATATTCGGCGAAGGCATCAACTCCATCATCCATTTTAGGAGGTGGTGATAGGTCATCTCTTGGGTCAACGTCTCTTCACTGGACGGCTGGAAGAAGGTCACGCACGCGAACGGGGTGCGGGTGTCATCGTCAGTAATATGGGCAACCGTCCCGTCGGCGCCGATGCGATAGACCTCACCATCCATCATCAGCATCTCACCATCCAGATCATTGAACGTACCGATTCCAAAATCACCATGATTTTTTATTTCAGAAAATGGGATGTTTTGCTCGTAGATGCCTTCGACAAGGGAATTGACCGGCGCGCACAAATAGATTTTGTTCTCTGCCCGCCTCTTTCTGGACCTGCGAATGGTTGTTCGTTCCATTGGAGTTTTTTCCTCGCTTATGCCTTTTCGAGATTGCTTCGGGTGAAAGTGCATCACCCTCGCAATGACATTATCCGTAACTTGGCGTGTCGCCGATGATCTCCCAGCCGCGTTCCTGTGCGATAACCTTCAACTTCGCTTCGGGATAGACTGCCACGGGATGATCGGCTTTTTCGAGCATGGGCACATCGAGAATGGTGTCGCCGTAGGCAACGTCCACTTTGTCCACGCCGAGACGGCTGAGCACTTGCTCGATCTTGCCTTCGTTGGCGACCAGTCCGCCGGTCATGCGTAATGTGCCGTTCACGATCTCGGTGGGTGTGCCGATGGTTTCCGCGCCGATGCGCTGTGCAAACGGCTCGATGAAGGGTTCGACGACACTGCTGGCAATATACACTTTTGCGCCCTGTTCACAATGCTGGATGAGACGCGCCACCACATCTTCGCGGCGTTTCTTCCACAGGTTTTGTTCCACAAGCCATTCGGCAGCCTGTTGTACAGTCTCTTCGTCTGCGTTGCGGATGTAGCCAAGGCTTTCGATCATTAACTTTTGTCCCCATGCCTGCCAATCGATCAATCCATTTTTTGCGAGCAAATACGATGGCATGATGGTTGCGATGTACCAATTTGCGCGAAGTTTGCTTTGATTGTGTTTGACCCAATCCACCAGCCCCAAAAAGGGCGAGCCAGTGGTGAGGGTTCCCATCATGTCTGAAACAACGATCATTATTTCTCCTTATAGATACGATTTATGCGCAGATCTTTATAACTGACCGCAGACGATGGTCCATCGTCGATGGTCAAATGAAGCAATCAATAGGTTTTGCGCACTTCTGACTTTAATCCAACAGCGCGCGCATGGCGCGGGTGTTGTCTGCCATGCGTTCTGCCAGCAAACGCGCCACCCACTCATGCAATGCGGATGCGGTTTCGGGGTCTTGCGCTTCCATTTTACCCAATGCTTCGAGTGTCAGTTGATACAGAACGCACGGTTGCTCGGTGACAACATGCGCCGTGCGCGGACTTCGTAAGTACATGCTGATCTCGCCCACTACCGTCCCGCTGCGGATGTTTCGCAGGCGGGTGATCTCTCCGTTTTTACCTTCGAGAATGACGTTCAAGCGGCCTGCTTCTACAAAGTACATTGTGGTGGAGGGGGCGCCGCGGCGGAACAGGGTAGTGTTTGTCTCCACTTCCAAGCGTTCCAGATAAGTCAACAGGCGTTCGACCAGTTCGGGCTTGCCGAAGGTGCGGCGTAGCTGTCCCTTGATGCCGACTTGAATAAACTGAGTGGATGCCTCATGCCGCTGCAGGAGCATATTCTCACACCATTCCATGCCATGATCGAGAGTGGGGAAGATCTGCACACGCTGACCGGGCTTGAATCCGCCCTGGATCATTTGCTGGCGAATGGACGGCTTGACCTGCGTCAGCACGAGGTACACGTCATGCAGTTCTGCCAGTTGATACATGCGCGTAAAACTCGAAACTGCGGAAGAATCCAAACCGTAAACGCGGAGGAAATCCAGCACGATGAAATGCTCGCGGTTGGTCTTGTCTTCCAGAATTTCACGGACACGCCCCAGTAATTTATCGGATGTGCCGAAGAATAAATATCCCTGTAAGCGGAAGATGTGGATGCCTTCACCGTATTTGTGCAGGATCTCGCGCTGTGTGGCGGGACGCTCCACTTTGGCGTGATAGATCTTGCCATTCAAATTGTCGCGGACGTTGTTGATACCGCTGTATTTGACCACGAACAAAATCGTCGCCACCACAATGCCGACCGCCAAACCTTCCAGATAGCCCCAAAAAGCGATGACCAACAGGCTGATGATGACAATGAAATAATCGGCGCGCGGAAGTTTGAACCACGCTTCATATACCCATTCGATGAGAAAGGAAAGCCCAAGCACCAGCAATAAACTGCTCAACAATGCCACAGGCAAAACACTGACCACGCCGCCGCCGATCAACAATGTCAACACACAGCTCAACGCAGCGACAATGCTCACCACGCGGGATTTCGCTTCCATGCGCATGGCCAGCGCGGTCGCTCCGAGGTAGTGATAGCCGGCAGGTCCACCGCCAAAGCCAGAGAGGATATTCGCCAGACCCGTCATGCGTAGTTCGCGATTGAGGTCTACATCGCGCTTCGCGACCAACTCCAGGCCTGTTGCATTCAAAAGAAGCGCTATCAAGCTGACGAGGGGTACGGCGATCAACGTGCTGGCATGGTTTGTCAGTGCGAGCCAATCCACCTGATTGAGATTGGTACGCGTGAATGGCTGCCATAAACCGCCTGAGGGAAAGGCACTCAATAACAACCCCATCTCGCGTGCCTCTTCAATGGATGTGCCTGTGAAAAGCAGGGTCGCATGGAAGACGGTGACTGCGCCGAAGATCAGCGCAGGCCAAACGAGATAGTGACTCACATTTCTTAGAACAGCCAGAATGACAATTGAGTAGATCGTCCCTGGCAGCCAGAGTATAAGATTGGGTTGTTGAAGCAGGTTCGAGAGAGTCTGAAGCGAAAGCGTATCCCCTGCCATTACTTCGATCGCGCCGCGAGTCAAAAGCCAACCTGTGCCGGCTAAAAATCCGCCCACGACGGGATAGGGGATATAGCGCACTAGGTTTCCCAATTTGAATTGACCGATAAGCAGGAGGATGACACCCGTGACAATGGATGAAAGGATGATTGCTGCTACGGTTGTGGAAAAGATGGTTTCAGGAGCGGCTACCCCTGCCAGCGCACCAACGATGCTGCCGGCGGTTACTGCCAATAGTGCGGCGGGACCATCCTGCGGACCGATGACGGTGCCCGGCAGTGATCCGAAGATCGCAGCTGTCACCAGCATGATGAATCCGCTGAAAACGAAGATACCGATGCCGCGTGAAATAAAGGAACTCATGCCGCCGGTAAACACGAGGGTGGCGAGTGAAACGCTTAGTATCACCACGATCAATCCGATGACCAGCCCCGCTGTGATATTTGTAACCAACTAACGGGGGTCTACCTTGGGTGCTGAATGGTTGTTCTGCATGGTTCTCTCCTCGTTAACTGTAAAACACGCAGGGTATGGTAAGGTTCTGGCCTGACCTGTTGACTGATTTTTATTTTGAATTGTTAATCTAAAATTCCCTGTGGAGGCGACTGTTCAAATTTTCGGCAGTCCTGTCCGCTGCAGCGTTTTAGTTGGTCGAGCCATTCCTGCAGTTGGTTTAGGGTTTCGGGGTCAAGTTGGTTGGCAGTGTTTTCCAACTGATACGGGTCGGTGAGCAGGTCGTAATATTCGAATTCACCGTTCTCGTATTTGACAAAGATAAAGGTGTCGGTGCGAATGCCGCGAAAACTTCCGCCGCCGATGCCGGAGAGCAGGTTGTCTGTTTCGGGGTCGACAAATGTCGCCAGGCTGGGGTCGGGTTTGACGGCGAGGGATTGTGAGTCTGAGGATGTGTATTCGAGGATCTGCCCAAACTCGATCAGCAATGCCTGACGCCATTCTGCATCCCTGCCAAGCAGGAAGGGAAGAAAGGAACGCCCGTCCACGAAATCGGGAACCTGAACGCTCACAATATCTGCGATGGTGGGGGCGATGTCTATATTGGCGGAGAGCTGGCTGATGGTGGTGTCCGGTTCGATGCCTGGTCCGCGGATGAAGAAGGGTACGCGGATGTCTTCCTCGTAGGGCGTGCCTTTTCCGGAGGGCATACGATGCTCGCCCAGATGGAATCCGTTATCTGAGGTGAAGATGATGTAGGTGTTTTCCAGTTGCCCGTTCTTTTCAAGGGCAAGGATGACGTCTTCCACCAATTCGTCGGCTGCTTGCAGCGAACGCGCGCGTGCCTGAAATAGATAGTTCGCGTCCCCTTCATCGAATTCTTCACCGGTTTCGCTTAAGGCACGGATGAGTTCGGGTTTGTCGCTTAGGTCTTCTTCATTGAACGAAGGGCCTTTAGGATATGACAGGTCGTTGAACAAGGTTTCATGGCGCGGAGCAGCCGTCGACGGGCCGTGAGGCGCATACACAGAGATGAAAAGGAAGAAGGGTTGTTCATCCTGTGCGCGTTCGTTGATGAACTTCAGGGATTTATCCCGAATGACATCGGTGCTGTAGTCTTCGGGCGTGTCGCCGTATTTCACCAGCGTTCCATTTTCGTTCATTGTGTAGTTGTAGTAATATTTGATGGTGACTTCGGTGGTGACAAATGCACCCCAATCCGTCCACCCGGGCGGGACATATTCCATACCCGCGTTGATGGGGTAGTTGTTCATGTACTTGCCGAATAATGCGGTTTGATAACCTGCCTCGTTCAGCCAGACGGGCAGCGCGTTTTCCTCCTGCTTTAGTTTGAAGAAACGCGGGAAGCCGGGGGCATTTTCAAGAATATCGGTGTTGTGCGAATATTGTCCGCGGATAATGGATGTGCGCGATGGGCAGCAGGCAGGTGTGGTGACGAAAAAATTCGTGAGCGTTGCACCCTGTTCGCCGATCAGTTCGTTGGTCTTTTCCATGTAAGGCATCAGCGAGTAATCAAGATCATCGGTGAGGATGATGATGACATTTGGCGAGTCTTTGAATAGGCGGGTGTTTTCCACAATGTAAAATCCCGCCGCAATGAGGACAAGCGCAAGAATGGCGCCGATGATTTTCTTTTGCATTAAATCTCCTTGAAAATGTTCAGGCAGTATATCACTGCGCCGTATTGCCCCCATCCACCAACAGCAAATGACCTGTGATGAACGATGCTTCATCCGAAGCGAGAAAGATCACCGCATTGGCAATTTCTTCGGGCTTGCCGAAGCGCCCCATCGGAATATAGTCACTGGATTCCTTCATGGCTTCTTCCAACGTGACCGGGTCGGAGCCTTCAAAATATCCTTTCTCCATCCACCTGTCCACAAACGTATCGCCCGGGCAAACCGCATTCACACGAATGCCATCACGCGCATAATCGAGCGCCATTGCCTTCGTCATCATGCCGACTGCGCCCTTGCTCATCACATACGGGAAGGCATCCTTGCCAGCCACCACCGACCAATCTGAACCGTTATTGACAATTGCGCCGCGTCCCTGTTGTTTCATATGCGGGATGACCAGTTTGCTCATCCGCCACACCGCCGTTACGTTGATGTTAATCGTCGCCTGCCAGGTTTCTTCACTGGTCGTTTCGGCAGTCCCTTTTGTGACGATGCCTGCGTTGTTAAACAAAATATCAATACAACCGAATTCCTTAAGTGCGACATCCACCACTCTCTGACAATCTTCTGCTTTCGAGTGATCTGCCTCTACAAAAACGCATCGGACTCCCTTATCCCTGCATTCTGCTTCGACAGTTTTTCCCAGCGTGGAGCGTCTGCCCGTGACGACCAAGTCCGCTCCCTCGTCCGCGAAACGAAGCGCCGTGGCTTTCCCAATCCCCGATGTCGCGCCTGTGATAATGGCGATTTTGTTTTGTAGCCTCATGGTATCTCCTTTGTATGACGATGGTCCATCGTCCGTTCTCCGAAGTATAATCCCCCATTATGGACAGCAAGACTCTCAACGTACTCGAATACCCCAAGATCCTCGAACGGCTCGCGGGCTTCTGCGATTTTTCCGCTTCGATGGCGCTCGCCCGCTCGCTTGAACCGACCGATTCTTTCGACCTCGCCATCTCCCGTATTGCCGAAACCACCGAAGCGCGGAAGTTGCTTTCGATTCAGGATGTGACCATTGGCGCGTCGCATGATATTCGCCCTGCGGCAGACCTTGCCGCCCGCAGCGGCGTCCTCGACCCGCACGCTTTACTGGATATCAAATCCACACTCATCGCCTGTCGTGAGTTGAAAAAGACCTTTGATAAAAAAGAAGGTGAATTTCCGCGCCTCGCGTTGATCGTGGAAGGACTGCCCGACTCGCACGGCATCGTGGATGCTATCACCCGCGTGCTCTCGGAGCGCGGCGAAGTGCTGGATTCAGCCTCCGTCAAATTGGCAGACATCCGCCGCAACCTGCGCATTGCCCACGACCGTTTGATGAGCCGTTTGCAGAAATATGTCACCGATTCAAAAACCGTGCCCATGCTGCAAGATTCGATCATCACCCAGCGCGATGGTCGCTATGTGATTCCATTGCGCGCCGAATTCAAGGGCAAGATCAAAGCCATCGTCCATGACTCCTCTGCCAGCGGCGCGACCCTATTCATTGAACCGCTGCCCATCGTCGAAGCCAATAACACGATCCGAGAACTGCAACTCGCAGAACGTGACGAAGAACGCCGCATTCTCGCGGAAGTTTCGTCGATTGTCGGAGCGCATGCCGTTGAGATCAAATACGGCGTGGAGAATCTCGCCGTGCTCGACCTAGCATTTGCAAAAGCGAAATACGCAGAAGAGTTGCACGCAAGTGAACCATTCCTGCACAATGCAGAAAGTGGAAAACAAAGAGCAGAAGGCGGAAAGCAGAAGGCAGAACAGCAATCGTCAATCAAGTTAATCCAAGCCCGCCACCCCTTGCTCGACCCCGAAACCGTTGTCCCCATTGACGTGGACCCGCGCGAAGGCACACGCGCCATTGTGATCACAGGTCCCAACACGGGCGGCAAAACCGTCTCACTTAAAACCGTCGGCTTGCTCGTGGTCATGGCACAAAGCGGACTTCACATCTCCGCGCAAAGCGGCTCGGAACTGCCCTTCTTCAAATCCGTCTATGCCGACATCGGAGATGAGCAATCCATCGAGCAATCGCTTTCCACCTTCAGTGGTCACATCACCAACATCATCCGCATCCTAAAAGTGATGGATCACCGCTCGCTGGTCATCTTCGATGAACTCGGCTCCGGCACCGACCCGCAGGAAGGCGCAGCCATTGCGCGCGCGATTCTGACGCACCTGCTCGAAACAGGCGCGGTGACTCTCGTCGCCACGCACTACCCTGAATTGAAAACCTTCGCACACTCGACGGAAGGTGTGGTCAATGCCTCGCTTGAATTTGACATAAAAACGCTTCGCCCTACCTACAAGTTGACCATCGGTCTCCCGGGCAGATCCAACGCCTTGGCAATTGCCCAAAAGTTGGGACTTCCGCAACCGATCATCGAATCTGCGCGCGCAGAGATCAACCCGCTCGATTTGCGTGCTGATAAATTATTGGACGACATCCGCAAGGAACGCAACCGCACCTCGCGCGAACGTGAGAAATTGGAAAAAGCCCGCGCCAAACTCGAAGCGCAAACCCGCGAGTTGGAAGGTCGCCTCGAAAAAATAGAAGACGAACGCCGTGACACAATCGCCAAAGCCCGCGCCGAAGGTGAGTTGGAAGTGGCGGTCTTGAAACGCAATATCGATTCATTGAAATCCCAGCTCAAGAAAGCCAGCCAGCCGCTGACCGCCATCAAAGCCATCGAAGCGAAGATGGAAAAGATGGAAGAGAAGGTGGATGCGCCCGTGGAGCGACGACGGACCACAGACGATGGACCATCGTCAATCGTCAATCGTCAATGGTCGCTCGGAGAGCGGGTCACTGTCAGCACGTTGAATGCCGAGGGGGTCGTAACAGCTTTGGGTGAGTCGGATGCGGAGGTTCAGATCGGGACGATCCGCGTGCGGGCGAAGATGTCGGACTTGGTGAAGCGTGGCGGAGAATCCAATGTGCAGAAGGCAGAAGGCAGAAGGCTGGAAACAGATGGCGGAAGGCAGAAGGCTGCGCCATCGTCCACCGTCCGCGGTCCATCGTCTACATCCCTCGGCATGGAAGTGGATTTGCGCGGACTCATGTCTGAAGATGCGTTGGATAAAATGGAGCGCTATCTCGAGCAGGCATATCTGGCGGGGCTGCCGTTCGTGCGCATCATCCACGGCAAGGGGACGGGGCGGCTGCGTCAGGCAGTGCGCGAGGCGTTGAAGGGTCATGCGTATGTGAAGGCGTTCGAGGAAGGGGCGAGTACCGAAGGCGGCGAAGGCGTGACCGTGGCGAAGTTGAACGCAGGGTAGTACCTTTGGCGACTGCCTTAACTTTTTCGTAGGCTGCCTGTGTGTTTGGTTGGTATATAATTTTTAGAAATCGGAGGAGCGCCATGTCCATTGACGATGCCATTCAAAAGATGACCGATATCATCAAAGCCGCATGCGCCAGCGCGGAGATCAAAGTCGCCAAGATGTCAGGTGAGGAAGCGCGGATTTCGGTGTATGCGCCCGCGGGCGACATGCAGAAGATCAAGGACGCGACCTTTCAGCCTGCGATGGATATGTTGAACAACGACGAGATGGATGTGCAGGTCTTTGTGTACGATAAGGATGCGCCGCCTTTAAAAGGATGAAGGCGGAAGGATGAATGATGAATGGAACGCCCGTGCGGGCGTTCCATTTTTATTGTGCGCCCAGCATGGGCGTTGACTAGAGGGTGAAAGACCCTTATGGAGGTTGATTGCACCAACCATTAGCGGAAGGCAAGGGCGTTGTCGCGAGGCAGGGTCTGGAGGAAGCCGG
>Ga0116204_1000848_pt1 | contig 17341 bp, 17 predicted proteins | sample LakKivwa52mmetaG_FD_94481 | JGI IMG/M metagenome (GOLD analysis project Ga0116204, IMG submission 94481) | Anoxic lake water microbial communities from Lake Kivu, Rwanda to study Microbial Dark Matter (Phase II) - Lake Kivu water 52m metaG | ecosystem: Environmental > Aquatic > Freshwater > Lake...
ACTACGACCCCTTCGATGAAAACCTGGGCTGGGGCATGGACATCGGCGTCATCCAAGACGGCCTGTTGGAAGTCGTCGGCGACGGATGGCGCGGTCTATCGCTGGAAGCACGAGATTTCACCGATGGACAAGGCCTTATCATTAATCTGAAATACACCCCCAGCGCCCACTTCGAGATGCTGTTAGACCACGGCGCCTGGGATACCGAAGGCTACCGCCGCTTTGGAATTTACATGGAAAAATACCCGCAGTCGAACCTGTGGCGCAAGAACAATGCGGTGGCATTCAACAACCTGCACGGCAACTTTCGCCCGCAAGCCGATACTTGGTACAGCGTCCTGATGGCAATTGGGCCGGAGGGCGAGTTCCTGGCAGTCTGGTGGGACCCGGCCAACCCGTCCCAAATCATCAAGTACCGCGAAAAGTTTGGCAAAGATTGGGCCGGGTTGGATTGGAAGTTCAGGATTGGCGGCAATTACGGAACAGTCTGGTTCGATGATTTGCGCGAAGTGCAGTTTAGCGGGTTCAAGAAGTAAACAGTGAATTTCCTATCATCAAAACCCCTCTCCCAATCGGAGAGGGGTTTTCGAGCGCCAGTTCAATGCCCCTCCCGATTGCCAAACGACCAACTCAAATCGGTGTAGAGCGTCTCAGCGGCGTAAACGCGCTCGGTGAGCGGATGCAGGCGCACGGCCATGGAGGGCGTTATCAGGGGAACGGGCTTGCGGCGGTAGAAAACCCGGTACAAGCGGTTGGCCCCGGCTTCGTCCCAGGCCCAATTCCAATCAGCATAGCGCGATGCGTCGAAAGGGCGGGTGTATCCGCGCAGGGTTTTCTGCTGATGGATGCTGCAATAATGCTCGAAGTAAGTCATCACCAACTCGCGCAGGTTTTTGTAAACCGGCTCGCGGAAACCGAGATTGACGTAGTTCGATTTGGCAACCGCGCCCCAACGCCCCTCGATTTGGTACAACGCCAAGACATGGTCATCATCCGCGCCGGGGTCGGGGACCAAGTCGATGAGCAGGGGCCGAAATCCGATGCGCCACAGCGCCAGGGCAGCGAAAAACCCGCCGTCGAGACAATGTGACTGGTGATCGAGCATCACATTCAGCGGCGAGCGGTCGCGTTCCTCGGCGATGTAGGGCATTTCGTCAAGGTATTGCTGGATGACAAACGGGCTACCGAGGCTGGCAAAGCGTTCCCGTAAAGCGCGCGGCAGGCGGGACTGGAATTCTGGCAACATGGTCGCTGCTCCTTTTGAAATGCTTGATTGCATCCGAATTTTATCAATTACGCGATAAAATTACGGAAAGAAAAGTTTGTCATCTTTGCCGCAGCGATTTCATTAAGGACAAACAATGAGCCGCTTCAAGAAAAACCTGGTCTTTTTAATCCTCTACATTTTGCTGGTCAGCAGTTTTATCCAGTTTGGACTGAGCGCCAATGTCCTGCGTTTCAGTCCCTACTTCTTCGCGGTGCTGACAACCGCCCTCATCCTATCCATCCTGGCCCCAACCCTGCAAAAATGGTCGATCGTGACTGCGCTGGGACTGACAGCGATCGCATACATCGCCCTGTGGTTTGCGCTGGGCGGCAGGCTCTCTGGCGACCAGTTTACCATCCTGACCCTGGAACTGGTCTTCCTGGCAACGGGCATGATGCTGGCTCGTGAAATGACCATCTCCTTCCGCGAAATGGAACAAACCATCGACAAACTGATTTTCGCCACTTTTTCGGGGCGCGCGCTCCTGTTCGAGGAGGCCGCCAAAGTCATCCAGACCGAACTGGCGCGCAGCCGCCGTTACAACCGCCCGCTCTCGCTGGTTATCATCGAGCCGGACCCGGTTGCGGTGGGGGCCGAATTCCAATCCGCGACGCCCGCCCCGCGCTCTCCCGCGGGGAAGGAAATCCAAAAGCAGTTGGCGCGCCGCTATGTGATGGCCCAAATCGCGGAGATTCTCGACAAAGAAGCCCGCAACACCGACACAATCGTCAAACAGGACAAGCCCGACCGCTTTATCATCCTCTGCCCCGAAACGCAGACATCGAACACAAACACCCTCATCCGCCGGGTGGTCGAAAAGACCCGCGCGCAAATCGGCCTTCAGGTCGGGTTTGGGGTAGCGGCCTTCCCTGAAGAAGCGATGACTTTCGAGGAACTGCTCCAAAAAGCCGAGGCCAAGATGGTCAAACCGGGCGCATTTTCATTGGGAAAGCAATGAATTACATCGTACAAACATTTCGCAAATCCATGCAGCAAGAAAGCCTGTCCCAGCGCGGCGAGCGAATGCTGCCTGCCGCGCTATACGGGGCGCTGGTTGCGACCGCTTTCGTATTGGCGAATTCACTCGTGAATGTCTATTCCTTCCCCAACCTGCCGCTGGGCCTGGACTGGGCGCACATCCTCGGAACATGGGCTGGTTTCAGCGCGGCCTTCGCCCTGGCCGGGGTCATCGCAGGCTGGTTTCCCGAGGAATACCAGGGAATTGTGGCGGGCGGCGCGATTATCGCCACCCTACTGGCAGTCGCCTTTTATTTCCAAATGGGCGCGGAGGGCGGGGCTGTGACCCTGCAATCCATCCTGATGGCCGTGCCGCTGGTTGGGGTCAGCATGTTGGCGGCAGCAGCCTTGCGCTGGACCGCCCGGCGGCACAACCAACTCATCCACAAAGAATCTGCCGAGGCGCGCCCCAGGCGGCTGGCCGGGCATATCCTGGTGATTGCGCTGGCCGGGGTATTTGTCGGAATCCTGGGCCGGCTGGATTTGCCCGCCGAACAAACCCTGACCAAATTCCACGCTTACCTGCAAGCCGCGCCCGGCGACCCATCGGTCTGGGTGCAGTTGCCGGTCAAGCAGGTTCCCGCCTTGCCGGAGCATTTCGGGGTCGATTACCGCTTTTACGCGCGCCGCTCTGCGCTTGCACTCGGCTCGCTCGATTTGACCGTCCTCTTTGCGGATGGGTTCGTGCTGGAATGCGCGCTGCCGGTGGGCAGTATGAATTTTTTCACCACCTGCTGGGAAGGGCAATAAACTGGCGTTATTCCAGGTACATAGCCTCGGCGCGAAAAGCGTCCTCCGGCTTGCCAGTGAATTCGCCGTTCGGGAAAACGGAGAATTCGTATTTCTCGTGGCTGTAGGTGTAAAAGGCAAAACCCCACTTGTCGTCACCAAAATAACGCAGGCGGCAAAGATGGATGGGAGTATTGCGCAGGCGTTCGTAAAATTCTTCGCTCGTCTCAGGATAATCGGGTGGGGGCCAATAGGTCATTGGCGCCGGTTCGGTGTAGGCATCGATGTAGCAAAATTGGGATTTGAAGCGAATCTCAAGGCGGGTGTAACGGCCTGTATATTCGCTCTCGGCCACCGTCCGGATGCGTTTTTCGACATCCTTCTGCACAGCCGGGGGGATTTTTTGTCCCCCGGAGTTGGGATCGTAGACCCAATATCCTCTTGGCATGTTTACCTCGTCAATAAGTAAACGGTTTCATTTTTTCTTCCTGTTTTTCTTGCGTGATTTCTTTTCCTGCTTGCGTTTTTTCTTTTCCCTGGCTTCGATGTTCGGTTTTTTGGGGGCGGGAACGAATCGTTCCCCGTCCATCTGAGGGATGGAGAATGACGGGAATTTTCTCTTTCGAGGCTGGGCGCGTTCTTCCAGCAGTCCCAATGCAACCTGGACATCTTCGAAATCACCCATCACAAACTCATCAACGCATTCATCGTCAAAAGCCTTTTCCATCAAGCCAAGGTGCTCGGTGTCTCTTAATTCCACCAGTTCGACAATCAGGAAAGCGTTCAGGCCTTCATCCTGGTTCTCGTAGTTTTCAAGCGCCGAAGCAATATACCGGACGCAGGCCGCGCGCGTTTCGGGATATTCCTGGGCCAGTTTTCGCAGGCAGGTTGCGGCTGCTCCCCGCGCATACATCAGGTTCGAATCATCGAGCAGGTATTCGCCCAGTGGTTCAACCGAATCCGGGCCGATGAGCGCAAACACGTCTTCGGCCTCGGACTGGAGCCACTCGTCATCCTGGGTATCAATCTGCTCAAAAATCCCAAGAATGGCCGGGATGGCTTCCACTGCTTTGAGTTGCGCCAGGGCGCGCCAGGCGTGAATTTGGGCCGACCATTCGGGCAGGAATTCCTCGCCCGACAATCCTTCGGGAGCGGGGCCGAAGCGCAGGTCTATATCGCCAAGCAACCGAATCAGTTCGGGGACATCGCCAAGTGTGATTCCAAGAACAGAATAATCATCCCACTCGTCATCGGGACGCCCGAGCGCAAGCAGTTGCGAAACAGGGTAGGGGTAGTTGTTCGTCATCGGTTCTCCTTTTTCCAGGCCAGCGGGCCCAGTCCTAACTCATCGAGTTTTTCCAGCCTGGGCGCGCCGGTTTCTGCGTCCCAGCCGCGCGCCGCATAATAAGCGGACATCATCTCATCGAACGGGATGACGTATCCCGCCGCGCCGCCGTCTTCGTAGGCGTGCAGGAGCGGTTTGGGCAGGGTGTCATTCGCGCGGGTGAGACCAAGCTCCAGGTTGATGAGCCGCTTCAGGTTCCAGGCGCGTTCGCCACAGCGCATCAAATCATCCAGCGTCCAGTCATAGCCGCAGGCGGCGTTGACCAAATCAACCATCGTTTCGGGCGGGACATTGGCAAACATGCACAACACCAGCGCGTTGTTGACCGTGCGAAAATCCTGGTGGCGGGCCACATTGGCGGCCTTTTCGGCGCCGGCGTGCCGGTCATAAAATTCCAGGCCCAGGCTGGTATCCACCTGGCCGATGTCAGCCAGGAAGTAGTCGGATTGGTTATGACAGGCTCCGCGCGGCGAGGTTGCATAGACAATCGCCATGCCCGAAGCCCCGCGCGGGTCGTGGTAGGCCACCTCCAGCCCGTTGACCTGTACCGCTTCGTCCGGCGCGCCGAAGTGCTCGGCCAGTTTTTTTGCGCCTGTAGACAGGATTTTGCCGAAGCCCTCGCGTTTGACTGCCTGGTGGATACATTTTTCAGCCGCCTCGGCGTCCCCCCAGGCGAGTTCCAGCCCGCCTGTGTCCTTTGTTCCGATAACACCGAGTTCGTACAAGCGAAAGGCCAGGCCAATCGTGCCGCTCATCGAAATCGTATCGACCCCATAACGGTCGCACAACTCACCCAGACGGGTGGCCATAGCCGGGCTGGTCAACCCCAGGTTGGGCCCAAACCCGACCAGGGTTTCGTACTCCGGCCCTTTGCGTTTTTCCCCGTCTTCGAGTTTGACCACCCGCCCGCAAGCGATGACGCAGGCGTGACAGGCCGCCTTGCCCGCCAGGATGGTCTCGGCCACGCTTGCCCCGGAGATGCTATCTGCGCCTTCGAGCGCTCCGGCGCTGAAGTATTTCTTGGGCTGCTCACCGAGATAGTTGAAATAATCCGCCGCGCCCGCCGAACCGAGACTGCTGAGGACACTGGTCATGGCATCTGCTTTGAGCGCCAGGTTGGCCGCCGAACGGCGCGGGGCGTACAATTCCGGGTCAAACACCGGGACTTTGCCCGTGCCTTTGACGGAAATCGCCTTGAGGTTTTTGCTGCCCATCACCGCGCCGAGTCCCGTCCGCCCGGCTACGCGGCCATGGTCGCAGAGCAGGAGGGCGTAGGGAATTTGCGCTTCACCGGCGATCCCGATTCCCAAAGTCCGCAGCCCCTGTATCCCTGTTCCCGTTTTTACGATTTCCTGCACTTCGTAAGTATCGTGGCCCCATAAGGCCGAGGCATCCCGAATTTCGACTTGCGAATCTCGAAGCAGCAAGTAGACCGGGCTTTCGGCTTTCCCGGTTAACCAGATTCCATCCCAGCCGGCCATGCGCAGTTCCGGGCCAAAAAAGCCGCCGCAGTTCGACTCAGCCCACAGCCCGGTGGCGGGACTCTTGCCGCAGACGACGAAGCGACCGACGGTTGGCCCCGCCGTGCCAGAGAGCGGGCCGTTCAGTATCAGCAGAGGCGATTCAGGGGAAAGGGGATCAAGCTCCCGGCTCAACGAGTCGAACAGCAGGCGCGCCGCCAGCGAAGCGCCCCCTAAAAAATCCCGCTCAAATTCAGAGGGGACGGTGAAAGCTTCGATTTTTGCAGAAGTGAGATCGATTTTGAGAATGGGCTGCATATTCCCGATTATACCCGTCCCAAAACCTTCACCACAATGTAAACAACCGAAGACACATAAAACACAGTTCCCATGTTGACCTGAAGCTCTTATCAAGTTTTCGGGTGACAAGACCATCGCCTGCTGTCCAGCCTGTGCTATACTTTTTCCAACCTGGCTTGCCGGAGTATGCCATGAAACCCTCTAAAATCGCCCTGCTGCTCGGTCTCTTCCTGACCATCCTGGCCTTGGCCGCCCTCTACACGGGCGACTCGGCCCTGGCGGGCAGCCGCCAAGTCATTTTCACAGACCCAGCCGGAGACCGACTTTACGGAACTTATTACCCCGGCCAGCGCGAAGCGGGCCTCATCATTTTCGAGGGCTTCAGCGCCGACCAAGTGATGATGCGCAGCGCGGCGGTCGAGTTTGCCAGGGCCGGGTTCCACGTTTTCACCTTTGACTTCTCCGGCCAGGGAAAATCTCCCGGCTCGCTCAGCTTCGACAACGCCGCCACCGACCGGTTGGCTTTCCAAAGCCAGGCCGCCATGCAGGTTTTGATGCGCGAAAGCGGGCTGCCCGCCGGGCGCATCTTGTGGCTCGGTCACAGCCTGGGTGCGCGCGTCGCCCTGCAAACCGCGCTGCTGGGCGAGCCCCTTCCCGCCGGGTTGATCCTGCTTGGGGCGCAAATCAACCTGGGCACAAATGCCCAGTCTGAATTTTTCACCGGTACCAGCGATTCAGACCTGCCCTGGGTGCAGGCGATCGGCCCGCAAAGCCCACCTGTTCCCCTGCTCCTGCTCAGCGGCGAGTGGGAGGACATCCTCACCCCGGCTGGCGCGACCCTGCTGATGCAGTCACTGTGCGGCGCAGGAACGACCGCCTGCCCCGGTCGCGAGTGGATTCTCTATCCCAGCCTGGTTCACAACTTCGAGATTTTCTCCCCGCGCGCCATCTCAGACGCCAAAGCCTGGGCCAGCCAACGCCTCGGGGCAAACCTCGAATCATCTGCCCCCACCGCCCAAATGCGCATCGCCTGGTGGTTTGTCTCTCTTTTTGGGATGACGCTGACCCTGGGCGGGACGCTGGCCCTGGTCAAAGTCCGTTACCCTGCCCAGGGCTTGTGCCCAGGCTTCGGCGTGACGCGCCCTCACCGCTTCTTGTCCATCAAGTTGTTGCTCTGGCTGGCAGCCTTGCCCCTGGCGGGCGCGTTGATGTTTCTGTTTTCGCTGATCCCGCTCGGCAATCCGGTCTTTAATCTCATCTACGCCGGGTTTATTGGCGGCTATGGGCTGCTCATGCTGACTCTCTATCTAGTAGGGCGCGCCCCCGGCGCAACCGGAAAGCTGGGAACTTTCCTGCAATTCCCCACCACAGACAAAACCCGCTGGGCCTGGGCGCTAGTATTCAACCTAGGCTTGTTCGCCGCAGTCATCTTGTTCTATCGCTCCGGGCAGGGACTCGTCCCACCGATTGGGGAACGCCTGGTCTGGGTGTTCATCTTTACCCCGGTCACGGCACTTGGCTTCTGGCTCGGCGCGCTCGAAGACGCCGCCCTGGCGCGCGGTTTCCCCAGGAGCGGGAATCTGCGTATCCTGGCGATGCTGGTTGGCTTGTTCCCGTTTTTCCTACGGTTCATCCTGCTGGCAGCGCTCGGCTCCACCTCCGGCATGATTGGCGCGATGGTTGGTCTCATCATTCTGGGGATGGTGCTCGTACAGGGAGAAATCACCCGCGCTTTGCTGGCCGAAGGTTGGACCGCAGCCATCCTGCAAAGCCTGCTGCTTTACCTGGTCGTCATGCCGCAAACGGTATTATTTACGCCATTTTTTCGGTAATCCAATACGTCCTGCAAATCAATTGCCGGACGTATTGGTTAAGCTTATTACATGGTTATCTGGTGGTCGACCGCCGTAGCCAGTTCGCGCAAGCTGCTGATTTTCGGGTTGTCGTGATTGTTGCGCCCATCGCCCACCATCACAAAATTTCTTTAGTCACTTCTTTGGCGCAGCGCACAAAATCGAGCACAATTGGCACGCTGCGCATCATCACAGCCATGTTGCCTTTGACATCGAGTTTGCGGGTCAGCATAGCCTGCATCGGGTCGAGTTCGCCGGTCAGCACTTTGGCGAAGTTGGGATAGCCAGCCTTAAGCGTGAAGGCGGGATTGTGGCTGGCAATATCGGCGACGATTTCGACCGCCCGGCATTGACCGTGCCACAGGTCAAGGTACATGACTACACGCTTTTTCAGGTTGCCTTCGGGTTCGATGATGAAATACATATCACCTTCCCATTTAGCGGCGACCTGGGCATAGTGCGCATCGGAGTTGAGCTTTTCCTGGAAGGTTTGTAGCCATTCAGCAGATGGGAATACGACGGCCATTGGGTTTCTCCTGAACTTGGTTGATGCGTTATTTTACCACCTGCAGAACAGGCAGCCTGCATTGACCTAAAGGGGTGATTTTTGGGGTTGTCTGACAATATTGGAAAAAAATGGCAACAGACCGGTTGACATGCCTCTTGAATGTTGCTAGAATGGAAATGTGAATTTCTTCATTTGCGGTTTGATTTCCCCCTGTCCTTTCAAAACATCCGGCATCGGATTTAAAACACATTTTGAGTAACCATAACACAGGTTTCGGTTTGCATTTTCCCGTCATCCCATTCAACCAACCAAAGGAGAAGAAGCATGGAAAAGGCAATGTTGTTAGGTACCAAAAAGTTCGGACTGGTTTTGATGGCGCTTGTCTTGCTGATGAGCCTGCTAACAGGCTGCCAGCAGGAAAAAGTGCTCAAAATCGGGTACATTACCGAACAAACCGGCGTGGACGCCTACGTCGGCCCGGCCTCTGTCCCGGCACTCCAGGACCACGTGGACAAAATCAATGCCGAGGGCGGCATCGGTGGCTATAAGTTGGAGTTGATTGTCTACGACACCCGTTCGGAAGTAACGGATGCGGTCGCCGTCATCAAGCGCCTGTTCGACCAGGATAAGGCTGTAGCGGTGATTGGCCCGTCGTGGTCAGCGGCTGCCATTCCGATTGCGGATATCGCCGATGCGGCCAAGGTTCCGGTCGTCGCCACTACCGCCTCGAATGTCAATGTAACTGTCTCTGAAACCGGGCAACTGCACCCCTACATGTTCCGGGTGTGCTTCATCGACCCTTACCAGGGCTATGCCCAGGCCGATTTTGCCTACAACAAATTGGGGCTGCGCAAAGCCGCTTTGTTAACCGATATCGCCTCGCCATACACGGTCGGCCTGCACCAGTTCTTTAAGGACCACTTCATTGAATTGGGCGGTGAAATTGTTGCAGAAGAAGGCTACACCCAGGGTGACGCCGAATTCCGCGCCCAGTTGGCGAAAATCAAAGACGCAGGCGCCGATTTGTTGGTGATGGACGCCTACACCTACAAGGATGTCGGCCTGGCCGCCCAACAGGCGGAAGCGCTTGGTCTGAAGATTCAAATCATGTCTGGCGATGGCGTGTTCGTGCCGGAACTGCTTGAAATGGCCGGCCCTCAACTCGAGGGAGCTATCGTGACGACGGGTGTCTCAGAAAGCGCGCCAGAATTTGCCGAATTCAATACCGCTTTCGAGGCCAAGCATGGCATTAAAGCCAACATCTATACCTACTATGGCCTGGACGCCTTGATGATGATTGAGTACGGCATCCGCGAAGCAGTCAAGAAAGGCGAGCCAACCCCGCAGGCCATTCGCGATGCAATCGAGACCATGACCGATGTCCAACTGTTCACCAGCAAGGTGACGATGGACCCTGAGACACACAACCCATTAAAGAAACCGTTGCTGATTAACACCATCAAGAACAACGAGTGGGTTTTGCTTGAAACCTTCCAACCGAAATAAACTCTAACCTAGGCGGGGGTGTTTGCCCAAACCCGGCAAACACCCCCCTTTGATTCTGGCGGCCATCATCCTGAACACCTGACCAGGAAAGAGAGTCAGCATGGAGTTATTCATCCAACAACTGGTGAGCGGCATCTCCATCGGCGCAATTTATGCCCTGCTGGCGGTAGGCTATGCTCTTGTTTATAGCGTCTATAACTTTACCAACTGGGCCTTTGATGCTTTCATGGCCTTTGGCGCTTTCATGGCCTTTGTAGCGATATCCTCGCTCGCCATGCCCTTCTGGCTGGCGATGATTCTGTCCATCATCCTGACCATCATCCTGTCGGTCGGTTCCGAAAGCCTGGCTTATCGCCCCCTGCGGGAACGCAAGGCTCCGCGCTTATTTATGATGATTTCGGCCATGGGCGTTAACCTGGCAGTCGTCAATATCATCAACCTGATATTCGGCGGTACCTTCCGCAAGTTCCCGGTCGAAAGCGTCCAGCCGATTTTTGTGGGGAATGTCTCCATTGGGCGGATGGACTTAATCGCCGGGGCTATTTCTTTCGGCGTGTTGGCCCTGCTGTGGCTGTTCCTGTATCGCACCCGCTGGGGGCTGGGTATCCGCGCCAGCGCGATTGATATCCAGACGGCGTCACTGATGGGCATCAACAACAACGCCGTAGCGATAATTATCTTTATCATTACTGGCGTGCTTTCCTCCATCGCGGGCGTTTTTTATGGAATCAAATACGCGGTATTCCCGATGATGGGCATCGTCACCATCAAGGCCATGATTGCCAGCATCGTCGGCGGCCTCGGCAGCCTGCCAGCGGCCATCGTAGGAAGTATGATACTGGGTGTGTTGGAAACCCTGGTCTCTGGCTACATCTCATCCAGTTACCGCGACCTGTTTTCGTTCTTATTCCTGATTATCATCCTGCTCTTCTTCCCGAACGGGTTGATGGGCAAAAACGTGGACGAGAAGCTCTAGCGACAGGAGCGTGAAATCATGGGATATATCAACGCAATCATCATTCTCTGCGGCATCAACATCATCGCCGCGCTGGGCGTCGCCATCCTGACGGGTTATACCGGCCTGTTCAGCATTGGCCATGCCGGTTTCATGGCGCTGGGCGGTTATTTCAGTGCCATCCTGGTCAAAGAATTCGGGATTCACTTTTCGATTGCCCTGCTGGCGGGCGGCGCATTTGCCGGAATAAGCAGTTTTATCATCGGATACCCGGCTTTCCGCAGCCGGTTACGAGGCGACTACTTCGCCATCGCCACACTGGGATTTTCAGAAGCCATCCGCCTGTTACTCAATAACATTCAAGATATTGGCCCCATTAAAACCGGCGGCGCGTTCGGGTACATGAATATCCCCAGCCACACCACCGTCTTTGTAACAGTTGTGGCCGTCCTTCTGGCAATCTATTTTGCGCACATGTTCGTCACCTCGCAGTACGGCAAAAACTGCATCGCCGTCGGGCAGGATGAAGTCGCGGCGCAAATGATGGGCGTGGACCTGCTCAAGACCAAGCTGATGGCGCTCTTCATCAGCGCCTTCTACGCCGGGGTGGCGGGCGGCCTGCTCGGGTTTTACTTCGCCTATCTCAGCCCCTCCTTTTTCACCATCACAAAATCATCCGACCTGCTGGCGGCAGTCGTGTTTGGCGGCATTCAATCCTTGATTGGTCCCGTCATCACTGCCTTTGTGCTGATCGCCGTGCCGGAGTTCCTGCGCACCCTGGCTGAGTGGCGTCTCATCATCTACGGCTTCCTATTCGTAGTGGTGATGATTTTCAGGCCGCAAGGATTGCTCGGTTACGTGGAAATGAATCTCAACTTTGCGCGCGTCTGGTGGAGCAAATATGTAAGTCGAAAACAGGCCGGGGCGTCAGAAGGGCAGGCAGGCAAATGAGCACCTATACTCCGCAGAATGACGAGATACTCTCCCTCCGCAACCTGACGGTCGACTTCGGCGGCGTACGCGCCGTCAACAATGTCACATTTTCGCTCAAACGCGGCGAGATGGTGGCATTGATTGGCCCAAACGGCGCTGGCAAAACCACCGTTTTCAACCTGATTACCAACGCCATCAAACCAACGATGGGCGCGATTTTCCTTAATGGCAAGAGCATCCTGGGGAAATCGCCCGACCAGATTTGCCGGCTGGGAATCAGCCGCACCTTCCAGAACATCCGCCTGTTCCCACAGATGACCGCCTACGAAAACGTGGAACTGGGACTGCACAGCACGCCGCATTACTCACTCATTGAGGCATTTTTCCGCACCCCGCGGGCGCGCCGCATCGAAAGCGAGACGCGCAAAAAGGCATTGGAACTGCTGGAGATGGTCAACCTGCAAGACCACGCCCACGCCCGCGCCACTAGCCTGCCCTACGGTTTACAACGCCGCCTTGAAATCGCCCGCGCTATGGCAACCTCGCCGCAACTATTGCTGCTTGATGAGCCTGCCGCCGGGATGAATGAGGATGAGTGTAATGAATTAATCGAACTGGTGCGCAAAATCCATACTACAATGCAGTACACCATCATCATCATCGAACACCACATGGCTGTTGTGATGGATTTGTGCCGCGACTCGCGCATCTATGTCCTTAATTTGGGGTCGCTCCTGACAATTGGCACCCCGCAGGAAATCCAGAACGACCCAAAAGTCATCAAAGCTTACCTGGGAGAGAGAAAAAATGGCCGCGACCTCAGCACTCCTTGATGTTCACGACATTTCCGTATACTACGGCGGCATTTGCGCCCTCCACCAGGTCAACCTGCACGTCAACCAGGGCGAAATTGTGGCAGTGATTGGCGCAAACGGGGCCGGGAAATCGACGCTGATGAAGACTATCGCGGCGGTAAAGTCATTCAGCAGTGGAGCAATTACCTTTAAAGGACAGCCGCTGATGAAGGACACCCATAAAGTTGTTACCAGCGGCATCACGCTTGTGCCAGAGGGCCGCCGCATCTTTGCCCCGCTCTCGGTGCGCGAAAACTTGCTGGTTGGGGCCTACACCCGCGCCAACCGCCAGGATATCGAAAAGAACATGGAAGAAGTATTCATGCTCTTCCCCCGCCTGAAAGAGCGCATCAACCAGCGCGGCGGGACGCTTTCGGGCGGAGAACAGCAAATGCTGGCCGTCGGGCGCGCGCTCATGGCACAGCCACAACTTCTCATGCTCGATGAGCCATCGCTCGGCCTGGCACCAATCGTCATCGATACAATGTTCGAGACCATCGTGCGCCTGAACCACGAGTTGGGGTTGACCATCCTGCTGGTTGAGCAGAATGCTTCCCTCGCGTTAGAGATGTGTCATCGCGCCTATGTGCTCAAAACCGGGCAAATTGTCATGGAAGGCACCGGCAAGGAACTGCTCGAAGACCCGCGCGTGCGCGCCAGTTACCTGGGAATAAAATAGGATGCTCCAACCTGAATCAAAATCGGCCCGGAAAGACATCTCCGAGCCGGTTTATTTATTCCATTACAGACGCTGATTTTCGTGGCCGCGTCAGCCACATGCTCAGGGCAGCAATCACATACCCGGCGGCTGAAAATGCGTACAGCCAGCGCGCGCCAATCGCATCGAACAACGCCCCCGCCACAGGGGAGGCAATGATGCTGACCAACCCGGCAATCGTCACCGTATAAAGCGCCAGCACCGTGCCGCGCTCGTGGGCTTCCGTTCGCTCGCTGATGAGCCCGACAAACGAAACCGTGTACAGGCTGAAACTAACCCCGCCGATGAAACGCACCGCCATAATGGTCACGATGGCAGGCAGGGATAAGACCACCAGGCGCAGGAAAATGTTGATGAACAGCGACACAAACATCAGCCGGTGCGCCCCGTAGCGGTGGATGATGCGGTCTGCAAACAGCATGAAGGGCAGTTCCACAATTGCGCTCAAAATCCCGGCAATGCTAATCAGTTGTTTGGTCGCGCCCAGGTCGTAGAGAAACACGTTCTCAAACTGGATCACGCCGCTGTTGAGAAATCCCACAAAAATCAACGCTAGCGCAAACCCAAGCAGGGTGCGGTCGGATAGAACGCGCTGGACTGCCAGGCGCAGGCCGCCTCTGAGCCTCTCCCCGCTCACCGGGCTGGCGAATCGCTGCGGATAAATAAAAAACAACAGGCCAGCCCCCAGCACAAACGCCAGGCCAATGCCCCAGAAGCCAGCCGGGAAGCCAAAGCGTTCGATCAACCAACCCGAAAACGGAACTGTCACAATCCAGCCGAGCGAACCCCACAGGCGAATCCCGCCATAGCCTTGCTGGTTGGCCTGGGCGACTGTCACCGCCATCGAATCGGCCATCGGCAAGATGCCCGCCCCCGATATGGATTGCAGGGCCGCAAAGAGCAGGATCGGCAGGAAGGCGTTCTGCTGGCCGATGACGATGTAAAAAACAGCGCTAAACAACATGGCGGTCTGCAAAAAAAGGCGCGGATTGGATTGTTTTTTAACTTCATTGACCCAAACCGGCGCGGCAATCAGTCCAACCACCGCCCCGGTCGAGGCAATGGTGCCAATTTGCGCACCGCTCAGCCCCAGGCCGACATAAAACAAATTAATGAAAGGAAACAGAAACCCCCAGCCGCCCATCAACGAAAAATAATACCACCGCGCCAGCCACAGGTCGCGCTGCTCGGAAAGCAGAAATCGTTTGAGAAAAGACATGGCTATGCTTCCAATACCTGGAGACTTTGTACTCCAGCCCAGGTTTGGCCGGGTTGGAGCCTGACCGGTTTCACAATCTGCGCCGCTTCGACACAGACAAAACGCAGGTAGCCATCCGGTTCGAGGTCAGGGATACTGGCGCCTCGGCCTGGCCCCGGGTTCCAGACGACGCAATCGGCAAAACCGCGGGATGCAATTTCGACCTGCGAAGCGGAATCCCGAAAAATGAGCGGGGAGGGGACGTCAGGGTAGATGCGGTCGGTTTCTGCGGGGAAATACAACAGCGACTGGCGCTGCGCAGCGGGACGGTCAACACCGCCAACCGTGTCGATGAAGGGTCGCCCACCCAGGCCAGCCAGGCTGGCGGAGGCTAAATCATCCACGCGCAGGTAGGTGTGCAAGCCGCCAGTGAAGGAAAAGTCGGTTTGGCCGGGATTGGTGACAGTGAGTTTCAAACTGATACGGGGGCCGCCCAGGTCAATGGTCAGCGACAAGGCATATGGGTGGTCCCAGATGCGGCGCGAATCAACGCTGTCGCGCTGTGAAAAGCAGGCGATTACGGTATCACCCTGCGAGTCGACCCCCTCAAAATTCCACACGAAATTGCGCGCAAAACCGTGCTTGGGCAAGCTGCCCCGCCCGGCAAACTGCGGAAAGAGCACCGGCACGCCGCCGCGAATGGCCGCGCCAGGACGAAATTCAGAAGCGGCGCTCAGGAATAGGCGTTCACCGCCACCCGCCGGAATCCAACTGGTAAGATGCGCCCCGTGTAAGTAAACTTCGGCGCGAGCGCCATCAGGCGCAGTCAGGGTGATTTTTTCGAGTATTTCCATGGAGTTAACCTGCTACAAAGAAAAAGAGCCGAGTCATGTGACCCGGCTTTCGGGTGAAAATCAGGGCTCATTCCCCCGGCGCGTTATCGAGCATGATACCATGCCCGCGCACCGTGACGATGTAATTGTGGGTGGGATCCATCGCAGACAGCCGGTCGCGCAGGCGGCGGATGAGGGCATCGAGGGCCTGGTCGGTGACGCCCGCCGATTGGTCATCGCCCCAGACCGCCGAAACCAGTTCCTCGCGCGTCACCACCTGCCCGGTATTCTGGTACAAAGTCCAGAGCAGTTGGAACTGCTGCGCCGAAAGCGGGGGAGTCATTTGGGCCTGGTTCAGCCAGACCTGCCGGGCGCGCATATCGAGCAGCAAGCGCCCATTGCGCGTGGGGGCCGCCTGGAGAGGCATGGTAGCATCGGAACTCAGGAACTGGAACTCCTGGGTCGCCGCGATATGGATGGTATCACCATCCTGCAACACCACTGGCGCCGATAGCGGCACGCCGTTATAGTGGGTTCCATTCTTGCTGCCCAGGTCTTCCAATACCACGCCGTTTGCGCCGGGTGTCAACCGGGCGTGATAACGAGAGACCTGCCGGTCAGGAATGGCTACTTCGCAGCCGGGTTCACGCCCAATGACCAGTGGGCCGTCTAGCAGCCAGCGCTCCCCCTTGAGCGGGCCGTTTTGGGCAACCAAAAGCGGGAAATCTTCCTGGTTAATAAAATCGCTCATTTGTTATAATATAGCAGAAAACCGTCATTCTGTGCATAAACTACGCCGACTTTTTTAGCACAGACCGTCGAAAAGGAGACTCAATTTAGATGCCGACCCCGATTCTACCGGGCGAGGTCCTGCGCGAACGCTATCGCGTCCGTGAGCGCATCGGGCAAGGTGGGATGGGAAACATCTACCTGGCCGACGATATGCGTCTCGAGGGGCGCAAGTGCGCGCTTAAGGAGGTCGAACACGACCGCAACCTGCCTGAGAAGGTGTTCAACGAGGCCCGCGACCAGTTCCTGCGCGAGGCCACTGTCCTTGCGCGCCTCGACCATCCCAACCTTCCTAAAGTTTCCGACTTTTTTTCGATTGACGTTAAAGATTACCTCGTGATGGATTACGTGGCAGGCAAAGACCTGCGAACCATGATGCTGGAAGCCAAATCTCGCAATACTTACCTTAACGAGAGCCTGGCGATGGACTGGGCTGCCCAATTGACCGACACACTCACCTATCTCCACAAACAAAACCCGCCCATCGTCCACCGCGATATCAAACCATCCAACCTGAAACTGACTCCTGAAGGGCTGCTCAAACTGGTCGATTTTGGACTGGTCAAAGTGCTTTCACCCGACGAAGAAACCATCACCATCATCCAGGGGCAAGGCACCGTGCTTTATACCCCGCTCGAACAATATGGCGGCTCTGAAAGCCACACCGATGTGCGCTCGGACCTGTATGCGTTCGGAGCCACGCTCTATCACCTGCTCACCAACCAGCCGCCTCTCGATGCTCGCCAGCGTTTCCTGCATCCCGAATCGTTGGTTCCGCCCCGCAAAATCAATCCCGCAATCAGCCTGCGCACCGAGAAAGCCATCCTGTGGGCTATGGAACTGCACCCCGACCTGCGGCCTGATAATGTGGAGACTTTCAGGCAATATCTCTTTGGGACGAAAGACCTGCCGCAGCGGCCCATGATGCGCCAAAAGCGCAACCCCACGCTGGATGCCCTGTTTGCGCCGCCTGAAAGCATCCTGTTCGGGATTTCAGCCGCGTTACTGCTCCTGAGCCTGGTTGCCACCCTCAGCCGCTGACCGCCAGACCCAGCCGAGAATAAACCCGACGGCCT
>Ga0116204_1000851_pt1 | contig 17311 bp, 13 predicted proteins | sample LakKivwa52mmetaG_FD_94481 | JGI IMG/M metagenome (GOLD analysis project Ga0116204, IMG submission 94481) | Anoxic lake water microbial communities from Lake Kivu, Rwanda to study Microbial Dark Matter (Phase II) - Lake Kivu water 52m metaG | ecosystem: Environmental > Aquatic > Freshwater > Lake...
ATCTCGAACCCGGCCCGGCTCAACACATTCAGCCGCTCCATTTCCTGGCGCTCTTTTTCGGCGGCCCGGCAGTTTTGGACGGCGCCCGCCACCTGGTCGGCTATCAAGGTCAGCAGGTGCGCATCACGTTCTATAAACGGTTGCGTTTCCTCTGCTTTTGGGTTTTCAAGGTCATCGAGATGTTGGATGATGATGCCGCCGATGACTTTCCCGTTGACCCGCAGCGGAACCCCCATCCAGCAGGAAGGAATCTCGCCTGTCACATGTATCCCGTATCGATGCGTAAACCCGGCTACGTCGGATGGGATGAGCAGCGGTTCGCCGCGCGCCAAGAACCAGCCTTCCAACCCGCTGCCAATCGGTCGCCTGGCCGGGCTGCGCATTTGGCCGTTATGGTAGTGCAGGCGCAAATCGAGTTCCTGGATTTCCTCATCAATCAGGATTGCCATAAAATTTTCGGTATCGAAATATGCGCTTAGCTTGCCGCGCACATCTTCCAGGATTTCGTCCAAGTTTCTATCGGTCACCCCGGCGGTGATTTCCTGCCCGATGCGGTTGGCGGCGGCCTGCTCCCGGTTGTTTTTTTTCTCTTTGGTATACAGGGCGGCATGTTCCAGCGCCAGCGAGACCTGTTTGGCGTAAAAATCCAGCCAGCCGCGCTCGTGCTCATTCAGGAATTTATTGACCGGCCCATAGTCGAGCATCAAGATTCCCAGCAACCGCTCCGCGCTGAACAGTGGCAGCAGGGTCGCTTCGCTGACGGGCGGCTGGTAGCCGCTGGTTTGCATGGGGGCAGCAGCGTTTTCGAGTTCCGCTTCGCGCAGGGAGAGGGGACTGCGGCCCAGGCGCAAGGTTTCGAGGTTCATCCATTCATTGACCGGGAACATGCGGCTGCCGAAGTTGGTAATTCGCCCCTCTCCCGCGCAGCGAATCCCCAACATGCGCCCATCGGCATTGGCATCGTGCCCGGTGGGAACCCAGAACAGGTGCGCGCGGGCGAATCCCAGTTTAAGCGAGCGCTGTACGACCGCCCTGGCAACGGCATGAAACTCTTGCTCACGGATGGAGGCTTCCATCATTTCGCTGAATATCTTTTGCCAGTTATGTTCGCGCTGTTCCTTGCGCCACTGGCGCAGGGCGCGAAACACGAACAGGATTTCGCGGTTGTCGGCGGTTTTGGGCAGGTAACGGAAGGCCCCGGCTTCGTAGGCCAGCAGGCCGCTCTCCGAGTCTTCGTAACCGGTAAAGATAATACCGTCTGAATCGGGGCTGATGGCGCGCATTTCTTTGAAAACTTCGATGCCGTCTTTTCCCGGCCCCAGGCGGTGGTCAATTAACAGGATTTCGTAGGGTTTGTTCCTGCCGCTGGCCTGGGAAACCTTTTCTAATGCATCGCGGGCCTTCGTGACTACATCAGGATGCGCTTCGTCCTCATCTTGCAGGATGAGTTGGATGGTTTCTGCGTAAAAAAGGTCGTCATCTAAAATCAGCACGCGGCACATAGGCCCTCTTTCACAATTGCAACGGGATTTCGAGCGCGAAAGTTGTCCCGCCCAGGATGCTGCTCTCTGTGATGAAAATCCGCCCGCCCATCTCTTCGACCAGGTTGCGGGAGATGTACAGGCCGATGCCGCTGCCATCGTGGCGGGTGGTGTAGCCAGCCTCGAAGACCTTGCCCCACAGACGGGCGTGGATGCCGGGGCCGTTATCTTCGACCAGGATGCGGAAGAAGCCGGCTTCAACCGGGTTGACCTGCTTATCGATGCGCACCTGCGCCCAGCCGCCGCTCCCTGGCCTGGTTTCGGCAATCTGCTGGATGGCGTTGAGCATGATGTTGAGCAGGATCTGCTCGAAGGCCGCCGCCTGGCTGCGGATGACGAGCATCTGCTCTGGAGGATTGAATACCACCTGCACATGCGCCCGGTCGCTGGTGTCGCGCAGCAGGTGGATGGTCTCGCGGATGATTTCATCCACCCGCAGGATTTCGTGTTTACTTTTGGCCGTGATGCGCCCGAACATGCGGGTGGTGTTGATGATGCGCTGGATGATGTGGCGGGTGTCGTTGAAGGCGCCGTCGAGCAGGGTGTCGCGGCGCTGCCTGACTTCTGCCGGGTTGGGGTGCCTGTCCAGTTTTGCCAGGTTGGTTTGCAGGTTATCGAGCCGCGCAGCCAGCGGCCCAACCAGGTTGTTGATTTCGTGGGTCATAGCGCGCGTCAGGTGGCCGATGAGAGCCGTGCGTTGGATAAGGATGGATTTTTCGTTGAAAGATTGCTGTTCGAGCAGCGCGCCGATGGATTGCGCCATCGCTTCGGCGTAAATGCGTTGTTCTTTTGAGATGGGGCGTGGGTGTTTTCCCAGCAGGAGAAGGGCAAAATTGGACTGCGTCTCGGCGCGCACCGGCACGCCGATGCAGCTTTGCAGGGTTGGGTTTAGCTCCAGCAGGTAGCGGAATCGGTCGCGGTCGCGCGCTTCGATTTCTGGCACGACCACTGTTTCGCCGTCCTCGGCTACATCACGCACCGGGCTGTAGACCAGCGAGGCCAGGGCGTTTTTTTCGATCACGCCTTCGCCTGACCGGTCGCGGATGGAGGTCGCGCGGTGTATCGGGTCGAACTCGAACAGGATGGCCTGCTCGAAGCCCAGGTGACGGCGCGCCTGTCGCAGCAGTCCGTGAATCGAGTTTTTAGATTGGCCGGCGGGCGGGTCGGCCAGGGAGATGCCCGGCCTGGAATCCCCCGACGAGGCGGTCGTTGCCCGTCCCGCGTTCTCCGGTGGGGAACTTGTCGAGACGGCGGGCAAGTTTCCAGCGGGGCTGTTTCCTTGTCTTAGCATGGCAATCAGGTCTTCGGGCAGCAGCGGCTTGGGGTATAGCTCCACGCCCCGTCCCCGCAGGGTATCCAAAATCCCGGCCAGGCTTTCCTGGCGCGCCCAATCGGTGGCGATGACCACCCGCACGCCGGGCCAGGTTTCCAGGATGCGCCCGGCCAGGTCGGTGCCACTCATGCCGGGCAGGCCGACATCGATGAGCGCCAGGTTGGGGCGGGATATTTCGAGCAGGCTGAGGGCTTTTTCGGCGTTCTCGGCTGTATCTACGCGTTGGCCGACGTGGGTCAGCCAGTTGCGCGCGGCCTTTTGCTGCTCCGGTTCGTCTTCCACCAGCAGGATGTGCTGCCTGGGCGCGCCGGAGTTCAGGAACTCGTCCAGCATGGCTACATAGTTGCCGCCTTCCCGCTCCGCTTCGCTGCGGGGACCTCCGCCGAGGCCGCGCGCGGCTTTTTTAGGGAGTTTCCCTTCGTCGGGCGGAGGGGAAAGCGGCGGAAGCCCCAGGCTGAGCCGCCGCGCTTCGCGTTCGACCTGTCGGATGGCGACGCGCACCCGGTCGCCGGGCCAGAACAGGTCGATGGGTGGGGTGTTGACCCAGGCTGGGAGTTGCGATTTGTGGAGCAGGCCGGTCAGCCCGGACGCCAACTCAATGAAAGCCCCGTAACTAACGACGCCGGTCACGATGCCCTCGTAGACCTGGTTTTTGTCGAAGGTTTCGGGAAGGTTGTCCCAGGGGTCGCTTTCGGCCAGGCGCAGGCTGTATTCAGGGTTTTGGCCCTGCCTGTCGCCAGTCAGGACGGCCCAGCCGCTCCAGCCTGGCGGATACAGGCTGCGCCAGTTCAGGCGTTTGTTCTCGTCCCACGAAATTTCGCGCACCCTGACGACCCCACTCCGCTGCGCTCCGGGGGCTTCCCCACTCCGCTGCGCTCCGGGGGACTCCCCATACTGGTGTTTGTCCGTTTCGACCAGCAGGCCGAGAGGCAGGTGTTTAATAACCCTGACCAGGATGCGCTTTTGGGGCTGGGATGCTGTGTTCATTGTTCGAGTGGCCCAATGAATTCGACCCCTGGCAGCCCGGCTTCGGGCGGGTAGGGCAGGCGAAAGACGCTGTGGACTTCGCCCAGGTCGGCCAGGTCGCTCAGGCGGGAGAGGCTGGACGGGTTGAAGTGGGTGGGGGCAATTTCCAGCCTTTCGAGGCCGGCGCGCCATTCCCGGGCGGTGAGGTCATTGGCCGGGTGGACGGTCAGGAAGCCTGGCGAGAGCAGGCTGTCGTTTTCACGGGTCATGGCCGCGCCGATGGGACGCGCCAGGGAATCGGTCACTCCTGCCGGGCAGAGCAAATGCACCTGCATCAGGTAGTAACGTTTCCAGGGGTTGAGCCGCCGCTCGATGAACGGTTCGACCCATTTGTCGAAGGGTTGGGCCGGGTGCATCTGCGAGATATTTTCGAAAGGGACTGATACCGTTTTCATGTCCCAAAGGAATTGGCGTTCGTTCCCTTCGAGGATGGCGGGCTGCAGGCTTATGCTGAGCATGGCGGGCCGGGGATAATTCCCCAGCATCCGCCAGGTTTGCTCGTCGGAACGGTCGCTGGTCTGCCAGAATCCGTTGACGTAAGCCAAGCCGTTTTGGGTGCGGATTTGTTTCTCGAAGCGCAACAACTGCGCCATGCTTTGCCCGGATTGGCAATTCGCCAGCAATTCCTGGCCTGTCAGTTTGTCGAAGGCCTGTTGGGTTGTGGCTGGGTGGATGGTGTAATCGTGCGGGAATGTAGATGTCAGTTCGTTGCAGTATTCCAGGGCATTTGCGCGCGCTTCTTCCTGCCTGGGGGCTTTTACCGTGCCAACCAGCGCCAACAGCAGTCCCTCACCGGGGATGCGGGTAACGCGTAGCGCCAGGGTGTGTGCATTTTGACTGGGTTCACGGAGCGGGTTGCCGTGAAATTGCGATTCAATGAAGAGTTTTTGGCGGTCGAGGGCTTCGGCCAGCAGGGCCGCTGCGTTGAACCCCCAGCGGTTTTTTTGCAATGTTTCAAAGGGCTGCACGCAGAACTGGCAAGCGAAAATCGCCTGCCAGCTTTGTCCGGACTGGCTGAGTTCGACCCAAGGCGCGCGCAATTCCATATAGAGACTTTCTCCGGCTACTTCTTCTTTTTCTTCGGGATGAGAAGCTCAATAAATTCATCGTCATTCGAGCCTTTTGGATTGCCCGCAGCCGGTGCGTTGGCTGAGTCTTCGGCGATGTTCGGCATTTCGGTGATGATTTTTTCGACAAGCTGCCGTAATTCGTCGATGTTGCGGGAAGAGCCGGGCATGGCCTGGGCTTGCATGAGCATCTTAAGCGCCTCGATGCGGGCATCGATGATTTTCAGATTTTCCGCGTGGCTAAATGGCGGCAGTTTTCGCAGCCGTTCCAACTCAACGGTCAGTTTTTCGGCAATGAACAGGATTTCCCGGCGGGTTTTTTCGTTGATGGCCTGCTGTTCGATGACCGTGCCTTGCTGGAACGTGAGTAGTTTTTGTCTCTTGCTGATTTCCGTTCTTTGGTCGGTTTGCTTGATTTCTTTCTTACCGGCGCGCAACTGCACGGCTTCTTCTTCACGGACGTTGAGCAGGCGCAAATGTCCCTGGCGGTCGATGATATTGACATTGTGGAGGGTGAATGCGTGGCAGGCTTCGCTCAGGTTGACTTGGAGCTTGATGGCATCCGAAATCTGGTCGTTGGAGATGATTTTCACGCCATTGGCGCCTGTTCCCTGGTTTTGCTCCTCGGTGTCGGGTTTTTCGTCGATGATTTCATCGTGTTTGTGAGTGCGGATGATTTGCCGGATGCTGGCTTCACAGGCCTTGAATAGCGCATCCATCGGATTGCGAACATTTTGTACAGACTTGGCGTCATTCACCGTGTAGGTGATTCCACAGGTGATGGTTACCGAAGTGCCATCCAGGGTGGTTGATTTTATATCGGGTAGGACTTTGTATCGCTCATGCCGGTCAACATAGTAGATTTTATAATTTCCCGAAGGCAGGCGGATATACCCGCCTTCTGAAAGCGTTCTCTCGCCATTGGCAGAGACAACAACCGCGTTAAGGTTGGGGAAGGCCGGCACATACCCGGCACCCCAAATGCTTACATCGAGCGGATATGGCCCAACCACGACTTCATCTTCCGCAAATTGCGGCGGGAGCAGCCGCTGCCGCCGCCCCCGGTATTCGGTAAGCCACTTGACAAAACCGAAATCCAGTTCATCCTCTTCATCATACGAACTTTGATTCATATTTCCGCTCCCCGTGCCACCCAGGGCAAGTATGGTGATTCTATAAAGCGATGGATAAGACGAAAGTTTGTGCTACGTGTAACAATACTAGTTTATATCGGATTCGCAGAAATTTCAACCATATCACGAAATTGGCGGGGATTGATGCAGTGAGCAGGGTTTGATGGTTATAGAGTTTTGTTAATCCTGCGGGAGAATTGCGTCAGTACCAGGCGCGAAGATGGTTATAATAATAGCCGGAGGAAAAAACGATGACGATTTTACCTGGTACCCCCGCTCCCGAATTTGCGCTGGCCGACGATACCGGCGCTGTGCGCCGTTTGGCTGATTTCCGCGGACAGACGGTTGTTTTGTACTTTTACCCGAAAGACGACACCCCTGGCTGCACCACCGAAGCCTGCAACTTCCGCGATGATTATTCCGCCTACCAGCAGGCCGGGGTGACGATCCTGGGCGTCAGCCCCGATTCACCCAAGTCGCACGCCAAGTTCAGGCAGAAATTCCAACTGCCGTTCTCCCTGCTGGCCGATGAAGACCATGCGATATGCGAAGCCTACGGTGTTTGGGGCCAGAAAAAATTCATGGGAAAAGAATATATGGGTGTCCTGCGAACGACTTTTGTTATCGACCCCGAAGGCAAAATCAAAAAGGTGTTCGAGAATGTCAAACCCGCCGACCACAGCGCCGAAGTGCTGGCGGCTGTGAGAGAGTAATTGCCGCTCATGGATGATTGGGAATTGATGCGGGCGCGCTGGGCGACCTTTGCCGCGCTCGCCCTGGTGCTGGGGTTTTACCTGTATCTGCAGGCGCCCTGGGCGCCCTGGATTTCGATATTGATTGCCTTCCTGACAGCCGGGTTGTTGACCGCCGTGTTGGAGTTCTGGCTGCGGCTCTCCCTTCGCCGCGCCGCCAGGCAGGAACGTTCTGGAACATCGCGCCAGCAATTGCACGCTGCGCTTGCTTTGCAGCGCCAATTCCTCGAAGCTCACTCCGAGAAAGATATTCTCGAAGGCGTGTTGGAGAACGGCCTGACTGTTTTACGCGCTTCGGGCGCGTCTTTTATCCCGCTGGATGAATGGGGGCAGTCGCTCCCGGCGCTCATCCAGGGGCAGGTTCCGGCAACCGCCCTTCAAAACTGGTCGCGCCGCCTGACGATGCCGGAAACCCGCCAGGCCTGTAAAAATTGTACCAGTATGCACGGCAAGCGGGGCTGTATCCTGATTCCGTTGGATGCAAAACGTTCGGCGCATGTCGATTGTTTCATGCTCCAAAGCGGCGGACGAGATGTCGGCGTGGTCAACTTCTATTTCGATCTGGAAATTGCCATCGAACCGGAGACGCGCCTGTACATAGATGAAATCCTGCGCCTGGCCGGGCAGGCGCTCGAAATTTTGCAAAAGCGCAACCAGGAGATTGGTGCGCTCCTTTACCTGCAAACATCCGCCACGCCGCGTTCTGACCTTTCTGCCCTATTAAATAGCTTGCTCGAAAACATTCGCAAGACCCTGGCAGTGGATTTTGCCCTCCTGTACATCCCCTCCGGGCTACCGGGGCAACTCCAGGTAACCCCGCAGGTTTTCACCTGCCGGGATGACGCCACCGGGCAGGGGCCACCCATTCCAGACGGGTTGTTCCTGGAAGGGGTCTGGAAAAGCGTTCTTTCGACCGGGCATAGCATGTCACTCGAAAATGTGACTCTCAACAAGCGCGAAACCTGGAAGACCCTGCACGCCGTCCCGTTGGTCTGGCAAGACCAGGGGCCGGAGGGGGTTCTGCTGCTCGGCTCTAACGCCGCCCAGGCCTTTGCCCAGCGTCACCAGGCCCTGCTCGAAACCCTGGCCGGGCAGGCCGCCCTGCTAATTCAGAACTCCCGCCTGATGGTGCAATTGGAATACCAGGCGGTGGTGGATGAACGCGCCCGCTTGTCCCGCGAAATCCATGATGGGTTGGCGCAGACCCTGGCCTTCCTGAAAATCCAGGCTGCGCAGATGCAGAATTATCTTTCGCGCGGCGAAACCGAGCTGCTGACCAGCACGCTCCAGGCCAGTTACCGCACACTATCGGATGCGTATATCGATGCCCGGCAGGCCATCGAAAACCTGCGGCGCACGCCCTCGGTCAGCCTGGCTGACTGGGTGCGGCAGGTTGCCTCAGATTATGAACAGTCTACCGGGCAGAAGGTCGCGCTCGATGAGTTCCACCTGTCAGTGGAGTATCCGCCTAATGTGCAGGCGCAGTTGATTCGTATCATCCAGGAAGCCTTGAGCAATGTTCGCAAACATGCCGGGGCGCAAAATGTGTCTATTCGCGGAATCCAGAAACCGGACATCGTTTTGATAGAAGTGTGTGACGATGGCAGGGGCTTTGCGCCCGAACAGGTCGATAGCAGTCTGCGTTTTGGCCTGCGCGGAATGTACGAGCGCGCCGAAAGCATTGGGGCCGATTTCCAGATTGCCAGCCAGCCGGGTGCGGGGACAGTCCTCTCGCTGCGGTTGCCCGCGCGTAGCACTTCGCCAGAGAAGGAGAAGCCATGAATCGTATTCGGATTGTGGTTGTTGATGACCATGCTTTGTTTCGGCGCGGACTTATCAGTTTATTGGAAGAGATGCCTGAGTTCCAGGTTGTTGGCGAAGCAATCAATGGGCAAGAAGCGCTCTCAGTCATCGAACGCGTCAAACCGGATGTCGTCCTGCTCGACATCAACATGCCCATCCTCGATGGAGTCCAGACTTTGGGGGCTATCCGTAAAAAAGATGCTTCCCAGAAAGTTCTGATGCTGACCATCTCGCAGAACGATGACGACTTGATTGGCGCGATTGTGGCCGGGGCGAATGGCTATGTGCTCAAAAACACCGAGCCTGAAATCTTGCGCAATACCATCGTGCAAGTTCACGCTGGCAACTCTGTTCTTTCGCCTGAAATCACCGCCCGGGTTTTGCAGGCAGTGCGCCGCTCACAGACCGACCGCAACCGCGGCCTGCTCAGCGACCGCGAAGTGGAAGTGCTGAAATGCCTGGCGCGTGGGCAGACCACCGCCCAGATTGCCGGGGTGCTGTTTATCTCTGAAAATACCGTCAAGACCCACATCCGGCATATTTTGGAGAAAATGGAAGTCAACAATCGTGCCGAAGCGGTTGCCAGGGCAGCGCAGTTGGATTTGTTGTAAGTGAAAATCGTCCCGAAGGCTTTTCCCTGCTGATTTTGACGATAGCCTAAAGCCTTCGGGATGTTGTAGGGTGATGCAGAAATCACCCGCTTTGCTTTTTGAAATCCCCCAAACAACACAAGCCTTTGCCTGACAAAACAGGGATAATTTGGTAAATTATCCCTGTTTCATCTTGTTTTAAGGTGAGTGAATTTTCGATGACCGATTCCCCCTCTCGCGCCCGACGCGTCTTGATTGTTTCAGCCAATCCGCTTTTTCGTGAAGGCTTGCGAAAACTCTATGCGGAACGCTGGGGCGAGCAATCTGCGACGGTTGCCATGCTGACCTCGTTGGAAGAAGCCCTGCCAGCCCTCGAGACGCGCCCCGACCTGGTGATTGTGGATTACGACGACAAAGCCATCAACCGCGAAGTATTTATGAAACGGTTTGTAGATGGCGAAGCGCCCATGCAGGTGATGTTGGTCTCGCTGGGAGAATCGGGACAGGTGGTAGTCTATGATCGCCGCACCCTTACTTTTGCCCAGGCCGAAGATTGGCTAAATAATCCCTGGACAGAATGAATTACATCGTCCCGAAGGTTTTTAAGGCGATTTTGACAATTTTCAACAGCCTTCGGGACGTTCTTCTTACAAGGAGATAGAAGTATGCAGAATTTGCGTCACTATGTAGTTATGGCAATCCTGGTCGCCATTGTGGCCGTCCTGACCTACCTGGGTTTGGATGCCCTGGAGTTGCTGCCCGTTGCTGCTGCCGCACAGGCCGGGCCAATTGACTGGCTGTTCGATTTGCAAGTCAAACTGATTGCCTTCTTCTTCGCCCTGATTATCGTCCCGATGGTCTACAGCCTGGTTGTCTTTCGCCGCCGTAAAGGCGAAACCGGCGACGGCGAACACATCGAAGGCAACACCTCCCTCGAAGTGACCTGGACTTTCATCCCACTGGTGATTGTGGTTATCCTGGGCTACATCGGTGCGGACAACCTGGCGCAGATTCGGCGGGTCGACCCGCAGGCCGAACAAATCAAAGTGGTCGGCTTCCAATGGGGCTGGCGCTTCGAGTACCCGCAGGGGTTTGTTTCCAACACGCTCTATCTGCCGGTGGATAAGCAGGTCGTCCTTAAAATGGAATCGAGCGATGTGCTGCACTCCTTCTGGGTTCCCGAATTTCGCGTCAAACACGACCTGGTTCCGGGCCGCGTGGAAGATTATCGCATCACCCCAACCCTGGTTGGCGATTATAAAGTGCGATGTGCTGAAATCTGCGGCACCTCACACGCCTACATGCTGGCTGATGTTAAAGTCGTTCCACAGGCCGAGTATGATGCCTGGGTGAGTGAGCAGGCTGTCATCGCCGCCGCCGAGGCCGAAGCAGCCCTTGCCAATCCCGACGCCGGGCGTGGCGAAAAACTCTACAACGAGGCTGGATGCAAAGCCTGTCACTCGCTCGACGGCTCGCAGGGAGTTGGCCCCACCTGGAAAGGTTTGTGGGGTTCGCAAGTCCTGCTGGCTGACGGCTCTTCTGTCCTGGCGGACGAAGGCTACATCATCGAATCTATTCGTGAACCATCGGCCAAAGTGCACCAGGGCTTTTCGCCTAATGCCATGCCCAGCTTCGCTTACCTGAAAGATGGGCAGATTGCCGACCTGATTGAATTCATCAAAACTGTGAAATAGGAGGCGCTGGATGACCCCTACCTCGACTGGTAATTTTACGCGCGCTTTGACATTTTTCGCCATCGGAACCGTTGTCGGGTTGGCCCTGGGCATTTTGCTCCACAGCCTGACATCCGGCGGGTTCGATGCCGCGACATACTTCACCGACATCCCCTCGTGGATGCTTGGTTTCCTGCTTGGAACGCTCGGTTTTTTCTATGGCCTGCTCGGTTATTTTGGCGTAGTGCGCGGCCTGGTCTTCCAGGTGATTGGCACCCTGGCCGGGATTTTTCTGGTCAGCGCCATCCGCGCCGCGATGGGATTGCCCTTTTTCGACGGGCGCAACTTCGGTTTTCACGAAGGCGCCTGGGTATTCGGCGCATTGGTTGGCGCAGTGGCATTCCTGGCCGGCGTTGGCGCGCTCACCGACTGGTGGAAATGGGCATTGGGTGAAGAAACCCACGACCACCACGAAGACATCCCCGGCTGGCGCAAATATTTCGGCGTCTCGCTCGACCACAAAGTGATTGGCATCCAATACACCATCACCTCGCTCCTTCTCCTCAGCGTGGGCGGCCTGTTCGCGCTCATCTTCCGAACCGAACTGGCTCAATCGGGTTTAGACATCATCTCCCTCAACTTCTACAATACCCTGATGAGCCTGCACGGCATCGTCATGATTGTCTCCATCCTGGTCGGCATCGCCGGGGTCATTAACTACCTCGTCCCGCTGCTGATTGGCGCGAGCGACATGGCCTTCCCACGCCTGAACGCCTTCTCGTTCTGGGTGGCAGTTCCAGCGGCGGTCATTCTCCTCGCCAGTCTTGGCCTGGGCGGGTTCGATACCGGCTGGACCGGCTACGCCCCCCTCGCCACCCGCGCCCCCATCGGCATCCAGATGTTCTACCTGGGCGTTTGGGTTGCGGGCTGGTCATCTATCCTCGGCGCGCTCAACCTGGTCGCCACCGTATTGCGGATGCGCGCCAAAGGCATGACCGCCTTCCGAATGCCTATCCTCGTTTGGGCTTCTCTGGCAACCTCCATCATCTCGCTGACCGCCACGCAGTTGATTGGCCTCTCGTTCCAGATGAGCATGTTCGAGCGTCTGTTTGGAATGCCCTTCTTCAATGTCGCCAAAGGTGGCAACCCCATCCTGTTCCAGCACCTGTTCTGGTTCTACTCGCACCCGGCGGTCTACGTTTTCGTGCTGCCCGGCCTGGGCGTAATTTCGGAACTGTTGCCAGTTTTTGCCCGCAAGCCGCTCTTTGGCTACAAATGGGTCGCGCTCTCCTCCATCGGCATTGCGCTGGTCGGTTTCCTGGTTTGGGCGCATCACATGTTCACATCCGGCATGAACGAATACCTGCGCGTGCCGTTCATGTACAGCACCCTGTTGGTGGCCGTCCCAACCGGGGTCAAATTCTTCTCATGGGTTGCCACGCTCTGGAAAGGGAAAATCGAGACTCCTACCCCAATGTTGTTTGTGCTGGGCGGGATCGTGGTATTCCTGCTGGGTGGGTTGACCGGGCCGCCCAATGCCACCGTCTCGACAGACCTGCACCTGCACGACACCTACTTCATCGTCGGACACTTCCACGACACCATGTTCGGTGGCTACATCTTCCCATTCTTCGCTGCCATTTACTATTGGTTCCCCAAAGCGACTGGCAAGCGGCTGAATGAGACCCTCGGCAAGTGGCATTTCTGGCTGATGACGCCCTCGTTCATCATCCTGACCCTCTACATGATGCGCGTTGGCCTGCTTGGGATGCGCCGCCGCATTGCGGATTACGACCCGATGCTCGGCTTCGACTTCTCGCACCTCATTATGACGATTGCCGCCTTTGGTATCGCTCTCTCTGTGCTGGTGATGTTCTACAATATGTACAAAACGCTCAAGAGCGGCGAACTTGCCACCGGCAACATCTGGAACTCGCGCTCGCCTGAGTGGCAGGTTCCCTCGCCCATGCCTGCTCACAACTATGAAAAACCGTTTGAAGTCGTTGGCGAACCGTACGATTACGGCTTGCCCGGCTCAACCTACGTCAAAATGTAATTCGGGAGGGATTCTGTGACTCAGCATACAAAACATCATTCCGGTTCACTCTTCCAGGGATTGGTCATCTTCGTCCTGCTGGCCTTCCTGACCGCAGTGGAGTTCTTCATTGCGATTACCAACGCCTCGGTGTTGTTAATTTCCATCGCCGCGCTCCTCAAAATTGGCCTGGTCGTCTACTACTACATGCACGTCTACAAACTGCTCGAGGACGATGACGAACACGACCACCACAGTTACGCCTGGAAACTGGCGACCAACCGCCTCGGCCTGTGGCTGTTCCTGCTTTCGGATGCCTTCGTCTTTGGCGGCATGTTTGTGGCGCGCTTCAACCTGCTCGGCTTCACCCGCCCGCACCTCAATCAGGAACTTGGCCTGATTGTCACTTCAGCCTTGCTCGTCTCCTCCTTCTTTATGAATCGCGGCGAAACGCAGATGGCCCAGGGCGACCGCAAAGGATTCCTCATCAGCACCAGCATCACCTTCGTCTTGGGGCTGGCCTTCCTGCTCGGCGTGGTCTTTGTCGAATGGCCCGAAGCCATCCACGAGGGGCTGACCGTCGACGGCAGCGCCGCCGGGGGCATCTTCTTCCTGATGACCGGTATGCACGCCTTCCACGTCCTCACCGGCCTGATTTTCTTGCTCATCATCCTGCGCAACGGCCTGCGCGGATTGTACAGCGCCGAAAAGCACTGGGCGGTTGAAGCAGCCGCCGTCTACTGGCACTTCGTCGATGTGGTCTGGATTTTCTACTACCCGGCCCTGTACCTGATTGGAAAAGCGCTCTAACCTATAGGACAGGCCGCAAGCCTGTCCTTTTTTGAAAGGCAAACGAGATGAAGCAGCAAATCCTCCGGCGCGCAATACTCTGGCTGGCGATTGGGATTGTGATAGCGATTGGCCTGAACGAAGGCAGTTTCATTTTCCTGAAAAGCGAAGCCGGGCGCGCGCCCCGCAGCATCGAACTGCTCATCCCAGCCGGGACAGCGGAACAAATGGCGCAGGGTCATGCCAGCCCCGAAATCCCAACCGACATGGTTTTTGTCATTGGCGATACGCTCGTTGTCCGCAACCAAGATTCCGCCGACCACAACCTGGGGCCGCTTTTCGTCCCGGCAGGCACTACCGCCAGCCTGAAACTCGACCGCGCCGAAAATTTCATCTTCGAATGTTCTTTCCAGCCATCCAACTACTTCGGCCTCGACGTGCGCGAACCCGTCACCTGGGAAACCCGCCTCTACGGCATCCTGTTCGCGGGCGTGCCGCTCGGTTTGCTGCTCTCCCTCTACAGTTTCATCATCTGGCCGCTCAAGCCCAGGGAAAAGGCGGCGGCATGAACATTTTCCTCGCCATGTTCAGCCGCAAGTGGATTCTCACCACCCTGTTGGTGATTCTTGGTTCGGCCATCTGCACCCGGCTGGGGATTTGGCAGCTCGACCGGCTGGAACAGCGCCGCGCTTTCAACGAACATTACCTGGCAACAACCGCCCTCCCCCCGCTGAATCTTGATTCCGCACCCCAGGCCGACCTGACCACAATGGAATACCGCGCCGTCACCGTCACCGGAACCTTCGACTTTGAGAACCAGGTTGCCCTGCGCAACCGTTATTATGGCAACCAATACGGCTATCACCTGCTCACCCCGCTGATTCTCTCCGATGGAACGGCAATCATCATCGAGCGCGGCTGGATCCCCGCCGAGGGCAACAAAACGCCCGCCGACTGGCGCAAATATGACCAGCCAGGCCAACAAACCATCAGCGGCATCCTTCGCCTCGGCCAAGCGAAGCCCGACCTCGGCGGGGTGCCAGACCCGGAACTAGCCGAAGGTCAGACCCGCCTCGATTTCTGGAACATCGTCAACCTGGAGCGAATCTCCCTCCAATCCCCAACCCCGCTGCTGCTGGTCTTCATCCAGCCCAACCCCGATGACGCTCGCAGCGCGCCGCCCTACCCCTACCAGCCGAAAATCGAAATTACCGAAGGTTCGCACTTCGGCTACGCCCTGCAATGGTTCACCTACGCCTTACTATTGTTTCTCGGCTACCCGTTTTACCTTAATCGTATGGAGTCCAGCGGTTCGCCGCTGGAGAAGGATAAAAAATGAAATTCTCACTCTCCACCTCCTTTGCCAAACTGACCCTCTTTACCCTGCTGGCCGTCGTCCTGCTGACCGCAGGTGGGCGGATGGTGGCTTTACATGCTACTGGCGCCGATTGCGCTTCCTGGCCGCTCTGCCTGCCGGGCAACATCTCCGGCCTGGAGCAGGTGCTGCACCGACTTTCCGCCGGGTTTGCCTCCATACTCATGCTGGCCCTCCTCTTTCACGCCTGGCGCACCCAGCGCGACCATCGCCTGCTCCTGCCGTTGACCACCGTCACCGTGACCCTGTTCTTTGCCCAGGCCTTCGTCGGCGCGATTCTCGTCACGCGCGATTTCCCAGTCTATTTACAGGTCATGCACTCGCTGACCGCCTTCGCGGTCTGGATTGCGTTGGGCGCGTTGACCATCACCGCCGGGGTGTATGCCAGGGACGCCGTCGCCTTTCCCCCGCTCGATGTGCGCCAGCGCCTGAAGGATTTCGTTATCCTGACCAAGCCCATCATCGTCGGCCTACTGCTGGTGACGACCTTCGCCGGGATGGTGGCGGGCGCCAAAGCCTGGCCTTCCCTTTCCCTGGCCTTTTGGACGCTGCTCGGCGGCGCATTGGCAGCGGGCGGCTCCGGGGCGATTAATCAGTACATCGACCGCGACCTCGACAAAAACATGCAGCGCACCGCCAAACGCCCGCTGGCCGCCGGGCGCATGACCCCCGCCGAGGGGCTGTCGTTTGGGCTGGGGCTATCTATCGTCAGTTTTTACATCATGGCGGGCTACGTCAACCTGCTGGCGGCCTTCCTGTCGTTGGCTGGCATCATCTATTACGTTGTGCTGTATTCCATGCTCCTGAAAAAAGCCACCGTCCAAAACATCGTCATCGGCGGCGGGGCGGGCGCCATTCCGCCGCTGGTTGGCTGGGCGGCGGCCACCGGCTCGCTCTCCATCCCGGCCCTCATCCTATTCCTGATCATCTTCATGTGGACCCCGCCGCACTTCTGGGCGCTGGCGATTGTGCGCCGCAAAGATTACGAAAAAGCCGGCGTGCCTATGCTGCCGGTCATCCGCGGCGAGGCCGAAACCCGCAAACAGGTGCTCATTTACACGGTCGAACTGGTCGCCGTGACCTTCCTGCTTCCGCTCATCGGCTACACCGGCGCGGTGTACCTGCTCTCGGCCATCCTGCTCGGTGGAATCCTGCTTTACTACGCCTGGCGGGTCTACAAAAACGAAGGCAACAAAGTCGCCTGGATGATGTACCGCTATTCCAGCATGTACCTGATGTTCCTGTTCCTCGCTCTCATGGTCGATGCGCTGGTGTAATGCGCTGAAAACGCTCAAAAACCAAGCCCCCGCGCCCATTTGAAAGGCCGGGGGCTTTTACAATCCTGGTTGTATCCACCTTTTAGACTTCACCCAACCCGTGCCACTCCCGCGTCCGCGCCAACCGGGATTCAATCTCCGGCTCGCGGTGCGGGCAGGCATCAGCAATATTTTTTTGTGGATGTCCCGTTAAAGCGGCGCATCCGGCCCCGATTCCGTTCGCCACGTTATCGGCATCGTACCCACCCTCCAGCAGGAAAACGATTCTACCCTGGCAACGTTCTTCCGCTATCTCAACCAATCCCCGCGAAAGCAGCGCATACCCGGCGGTTGAAAGACCCAGGGAAGCCAGCGGGTCGCGCCAGTGGGCATCGTACCCGGCGGAGACAATCAACAGTTCCGGCTGGAATTTGCGGGCGAAGGGCCTAATTACCCCCTCCAAAATTTGCCTGAAACCCTCATCGCCCGTCCGCGCTGGCAGCGGAAGGTTGACGATGCGTCCGCGTTTGTCGGCGCTATCGGCCTCTTCCAGCCAGCCCGTGCCGGGGTAAATCCCTTCCTGGTGGGTCGAAAGATAGCCGCAGCGCGGGTCATTCAAGAAAGCCGCCTGCGTCCCGTTCCCGTGGTGGACATCGAAATCAATCACAGCCACCCGTTCCAGACCGCCTGACAGCGCTTCCTGCGCGGCGATGGCGGCGTTGTTGAACAGGCAAAACCCCATCGCCCGGCCTGGCTCGGCGTGGTGTCCCGGCGGGCGGGCGATGCTGAACGCGTTGCGCGCGCTTCCATCCAGCACCGCGTGAACGGCGCTGATGGCGGCTCCGGCGGCGTTCAGCGCGTCTGTAAACGAAGTCGGCGTAACGTAGGTTGGCGCGTAATCAATCACGCCTGGCCCCTGTGGGCAGACTGCTTCCAAT
>Ga0116204_1000852_pt1 | contig 17309 bp, 15 predicted proteins | sample LakKivwa52mmetaG_FD_94481 | JGI IMG/M metagenome (GOLD analysis project Ga0116204, IMG submission 94481) | Anoxic lake water microbial communities from Lake Kivu, Rwanda to study Microbial Dark Matter (Phase II) - Lake Kivu water 52m metaG | ecosystem: Environmental > Aquatic > Freshwater > Lake...
CCACTTCGCAGTGACGCCCTTGCTCTTGGCTAATGGTTGGTGCAATCAACCTCCATAAGGGTCTTTCACCCTCTAGTCAACGCCCATGCTGGGCGCACAACAAAAAACGGAGCCTGCAAATAAGGCTCCGTTTTGACTTTCGCGGGGGAATTTACCCAATCGACATGATTTTTTCGAGCATTTCTTCGTTGGTGCCAAACTTGAATGTCTCTACCCCTCGCTGCCGGGCAATTTCTTCCTCAATTTCGGCCAGTTTTCGGATATCGGACAGGTTAACAACCGGCTTCCCAGTCGCCTTCAGCCGCGCCGCCAGCGCAGCCTCGTCCGGCCTGACCGGCTGCAAGGTTTTTAGAAACTGTAAAACCGCCTTCGAGCCATTCACGCCATCCTTGCGGGCGTAACCGACCAGCCCGGTGCTGGCCTGGCGACTCCACCCGGCCACGAACACATCCGGGATCATCGCATCCGCGCCTGGGTCGTAGGCTTCGTACGAAATATCATCTATCGGGAAGCGCGGCGTGGGATTCTTGGCAAACTCCGACGATGACACCGGCAGCCCGAAATCGGTATCCACCCGGTCGCCAATCGCAAAAACGACCGTATCGACCTCGATTTCACGGGTTTTTCCGGTTCCGCGCGCGCTCACTACGCCATTCTTGTTGATGCTCAAGTGATTCTCTTCCACTTCCAGGCCAGTGGCAACCTGCTCACCCAAAACCCGGGTCGGAGAAACCAGGAACTCCAACCGAAAGCGCGAACGGGAATTGGGCGGCTCGGCCTTGGGCAATGCATCCAGGATGGCCTGCTTGGCCGCCTGCGGATCCTGCCCAATCGCCACCATCTGCGGGGCAACCCGTTCGATTTCGCGCTCAAAAGCATCCAAATCGAGGCTGGCAACCACATGTTCCAGTTCCTTGCGGTCGAACTTGACCTCCGCCGGGCCGCGCCGCACCAGCGCAATCACCTCATCCACTTTCAGGCGGCGGGTCAGGTAACGGGCGATGTCGAGCATCACATTCCCGGCCCCCACAATCGCCACCCGTTTGCCAAAATCGAAAATTTTCTGGGTATAGGGCGGCAGCAGGTTATAGTGAAAAACCGGCCCTTTGGCATGGTAAACGCCCGTCAGCGCCTCGCCAGGAATTCCCAGCCATTTGATACCCTGCGCTCCCGCGCAGACCAAAATCGACTGGAATCCGAGCGCCCGCAGGTCATCGAGAGTCAGGTCGCCCTTCGCGCCGATGATGACATTCCCGCAATAAGTCAGGCCGGGCGTATCCAAGACCTGGTGGAACTGCTGGCGCAGGCCGCGCTTCATGGTATGCTTATCGGGATAAATCCCATATTCGGCCAGGCCGCCGGGCTTAATGTCGCGGTTAAAAAGCACCACCCGCGCGCCATTCCGCGCCAGTTCACGGGCCGCGTACATCCCCGCCGGGCCTGCGCCCACCACAGCAACATAATAACTTTGGTCAGTCACTGCCCATCTCCTTCATCAAATATTACAAAACGTTGAGATTATATGAGATTCAAGAAGGCATTGCAAGCGCCCAAAATGGTGAGTTGCCAGCCCAAAGAGCATGATAGCACATCCGCGCCGCCGTGCCGGTTAAAAACGACCGCCGAAGTCAAGGACTCCGGCGGCGTGGGGAGGGGCGCAGGGTTTACCTGGCTTTGATGCTGATCGATTTGGGTTTGACGGCTTCAGCCTTGGGCAGGGTGATGGTCAGAATGCCGTTCTCGAATTCAGCCCTGGCTTTATCGGTCTGCACATCGGTCGGGAGCATGACCGAGCGTTCGAATGAGCCGTAGCGCTGCTCGCGGATGTGGTAAGTGGCTTCCTTCTTTTCGGCTTCCTGCCTGAACTCACCGCGCAGGGTCAGCACATCGGATGTGACGGTGATTTGCACATCATCGGTTTTCAGACCAGGCAGGGCAGCCTTCAGAACGACCTCGTCATTGGTCTGATACAGGTCGATGGCGGGCAGACCGGAGACTCCAGCCATGTTGATGGGGCGGGTGAAGGCGTCATCGAACAGCCGATCCATCGCCTCACGCAGAGTCATCATTTCACGTACTGGCTCCCAACGAGTAAGATTGGACATAGTGAACCTCCTTTTGAATTTTTTGGACATGTCCCCCACGTTTCTGGGGGATTGAGAGTACGCTCTTAATTTAAGCCGCGAATGTTTGAAAAAAGTCTGCAAAAGGTATGAGGAATGATAAAAATTGATTTAATTTTGTTAATATTTGCTCAAAGTGTTATTGCGAGGAGCGCTGTTCAGTGACGTTGTCATCTCCAACTTTTACCGGCAGAGCGTTTCGCTCGCCTGGTCTCGATATGTCCTGACAAGAATGCTCAGGGCTACTCGACCAGCGGCCCGCAAGGAAAAAAATCGGCCTTTGTTGATATTTCTCTTATAAAATTCTTGTCACTGATTGACCGAACTGTTATAAAATAAATCTGACATTTTCCACTTTGCGAGGAAACCATGACCGAAGCGACTCAAACCTTCCACTTCAAGGCCGAAACCCAACAACTCCTTCACATCCTCATCCACTCGCTCTACAAAGACCGCGAAGTCTTCCTGCGCGAACTGCTCTCGAACGCATCCGACGCCCTCAACCGCCTGCGCTTCGAGATGCTCACCAACCAGGACGTGCTGGGCCCTGAAGCAGAACTAAAAATCCAAATCACGGTCGATAAAGACGCCCGAACAATCACCATCAGCGATACCGGCATCGGCATGACGCGCGAGGAAATCATCGACCACCTCGGCACCATCGCCCAATCGGGCGCGCGCCGCTTTTTAGAAGCCGCCAAACAGCAGAGTTTCGACGCATCGGGTATGATCGGCCAGTTCGGCGTGGGATTCTATTCGGTGTTCATGGTGGCCGAATCGGTCCAAGTGACCTCCCGCTCGTTTAAACGGGACGCCGAAGCAGTCCGCTGGCACGCCACCGGCGATGACAGTTACCAGGTCGAATCGGCAGACAAGCCCGGGCGCGGTACCGAAATCAAAATCATCCTCAAAGAAGAAGCCGCCGAATTTGCCGAGGAATACCGGGTAAAGAACATCATCCACAAACATTCCGATTACATCAGTTTCCCCATTTACGTCGGCGCGGACGAAAAACCGGTCAACAAACAGACTTCGCTCTGGCGCACATCCAAAGCCGAGGTCAGCGAGACCCAATACACCGATTTCTACCGCCAACTGACCCTGGAATTCGAGGAGCCGCTGCTGACCACGCATTTCGTGACCGACGCGCCGGTGCAGTTGTACGCCCTGCTCTACATCCCCGGCAAGGGCGAGCGCGGGATGCTCTCGCTGCGCAAGGACGACGGGCTGAAACTGTATTCGCGCAATATCCTGATCGACGAATACAACAAAGACCTGCTGCCCGAATACCTGCGCTTCGCGCAAGGCGTGGTCGATTCGGAAGACCTGCCGCTCAACGTCTCGCGCGAAACGGTGCAGTCGAGCGGGCTGATGCCGCGCCTGAAAAAAGTGCTGACTGGGCAGGTCATCAAAGAACTGGAAGCCTTGGCTAAGAACGACGCCGAGAAATACGCAACGTTTTGGAAAGAGTTCGGCGGCTACCTGAAACAAGGCGTGGCCGCCAGCCCGGCGGAAAGCGACAAGGTGCTGCCGCTGCTGCGCTTCAAGACCAACCTCCAGCCCGAAGCCTGGAGCTCGCTCGAAGACTACGCCGGGCGGATGAAAGCAGGCCAGAAATTCATCTACTACATCGTCGGCGAAGACCCGAAGGCCGTCCTGCGCAGCCCACACCTGGATACCTTCCAGGCCCAGGGACTGGAAGTGCTGCTGCTGACCGAACCCATCGACTCGTTCATGCTGATGGGCCTGCACAAATACAAGGATTTCGAGCTGCAAAACGTGGCCCAGGCCGACCTCGAGACTCCCGAAACGCCCAAAGAAGGCCAGCCGGAGCCGGAAAAAATCCCCGAAACCGATTTCGGCGGTCTGATCGAGCGATTCAAAGCCGTTTTGGGCGAGCGCGTGACCGATGTGCGCGCCAGCCAGCGGCTTTCGCAGTCGGTGGCGCGGCTGGTGGACCCGGAGGGCGCGCTCAACCCCGAATTACAGCGCGTTTATAAATACCTGGGCAAGGAATACGAAGCGCCAAAGAAAATCCTGGAACTCAACCCGGCCCATGCGATTTTGAAAAGCCTGCTGGCGATGCCCGCCGATTCAGAGTTGCAAACCCTGGTCATCGAGCAAATCTACGACAGCGCCCTGCTGGTGGAGGGCCTGCATCCTGACCCATCTAGTATTGCGCCGAGGGTGCAGAAGTTGATTGAGGCCGCGCTGGGGCAGGGGAAGTAAATCCACAGATTGCGCTGATAAAAAATAACGAGTCGCGACCGAAAGGCACGCAGCTCGTTTGTCATTCTTCGTCACTCCCGTCGCCCAGAGCCACCAGGTGCTTGGGCATCATCAGCCATTCGAGCGTGGCGCGGCGTTCGTGCAGTAGGTTCTCGGCGCTCAAGTAGCACACGCCGCCCTTGCGCATGTTGATGGCAAGTTCGGCATCCCCCGCCGCAAGCAGGCTGATGAGCGCGCCCAGGTTGGGTTCATGCCCGACGACGGCGATATTGTCGAGGCTGGAATACTTTTCGTTGATTTCACCAATCACCTGCTCCGGGAAACCTATCGGGGCCAGGTGTTCGCTGATGACCAACCGCTCTTTCCCCATTTTCATCACCTTGAGCAAAATCTGCGCCGTTTCGAACGCGCGCGCGTAAGGACTGGAAATCACCAGGTCGAAGCGCAAACCGAGCGATTTCAGGCCGCGCGCAATGTTGGACATTTTCTCGCTGCCCTTGTCGGTTAGCGGTCGCAGGCTGTCATCTTCGTACCCCGGCGTGCCTGGTTCGACCGCGATGGCGTGACGGATGATATACAGGTTCATTTCTTCTCCTTGAATTGAACGTCCCGACACTTGCGCCTGCGCTTGCAGCGCATGTGAGGCTGCCCAAAACGGCCAAAATTGCTCGTAAAAACCGCTCGGCTGAGCGATCGCGACGAAGCATTCGGGACGGTTTTTATTTACATCATTTTGGCAACTACCTGCCTGCTCATGCTTTCTGTGTCCTTCGACTTCGCGCTTCACTATCGTTTCGCGCTCCGCCCAGGGCTTGTAATTGCTCCTGCATCAGGTGGTGAAAGTCCAATATCTTGCGCTACACAACCTCCAACCTGACCCCAAAAACATCCTGGAACAGGCCCTTGCGCTTCTCGAAAGACCATTTTTCGAGCATCATCTCGCCCTGGCCGTGCAGTAAAACCTGCCAGTCGCCGCCGCTTTTTTCCAGGGTCACATCCCGCAGCCGGGCAGCGTGACTGATTTCGAGCGCGTCGGCCAGCCGCAGGATGGCGCACAGTTTGAGAACGGTCATCCGCTCCCTGGCAGGCAGGGCTTTGAAGGTCTCATCCTGCGTCGAGGGGGAGGTCTTGCGGTGGAAACGAATCACATTGGCAACAACCTCCTGCTGGGGCGGCTCCAGCCCCATCAGCGGGGAATGCCTGAGGATGTAATAGCCGTGCTGGTCGTGGTCGATCGTGTTGACGAAATGCCCAATGTCATGCAGCAGGGCCGCAACTTCGAGCAGCAGGCGGTCGCTCTCGTCAAGACCGTGCAAAGAGAGAGTTTGGTCAAAAATCCGCCCGGCCAGGCGCGAGACGTGGGCGGCGTGGTCTGAGTCGAACGAGTATTTCTGCCCCAGGCGCGCGGCGGCGTTCAGGGCCTGTTCGCGGCGCGGCAGGCGCGGCCCCAGCGCCAACGGCAGCATATCCCACAAAACGCCGTCTTTCAGCCCCACGCCGGGGATTTTGATTTCTTTTGCGCGCGCTTGGCGGGCAATCATGTGGATGACCATGCAGGCGGGCAAAAGCACGTCGGCCCGGTCGGGGCGCAGGTCAAGTTTTTTCATGCGCTCTTCGACCGTCATGTCGGCCAGTTTTTCCACCAGGGCGTTCAATTCATCCAGGGTAATCAGGTCGCTCGAATCGCGCTTGAACAGGCGCTTGCGCAGCAGTCCCATTTCTTCGAGATTACCGCCCGTGCCAGCGCACAGGTCAACTTTCTGTCCGCCCAACTCCCGGTCGATGCGCCGCCGGGCAGATTCGGTGTATTCGCGCATCAACTTGATGCTCGGCAGGCCGCCGTTCGACCCCAGCCGCTGCAACAGGCGCACCGTTCCCATTGGGTAACTTTCGGAGGAGATAATTTCATCGCCGCGCACGATGGTCACTTCCACGCTGCCGCCGCCGATGTCGATGAGCACCGCCCGTTTGCCGCTCAAATCCAGCGCCTTCGAGACCGCCAGATGGATGAGCCGCGCTTCTTCTTCCCCACTGATGAGTTCGACCTGGATCCCAGTCTGGCGGGCGATGCGGTCGATGAGCAATTCGCCGTTTCCAGCCTCGCGCAGCGCCGAAGTAGCGACCACCCGCAACTGGCCAACCTCGAACTGGTCGGCGATGGTGCGGAAGCGCAGGAAGGCATCCACCGCCGCCTGCATCAGCGACTCGCCAATCTGCCCGCTGGTAAAGGCATCCTGCCCCAGGCGCACCGGCAGGCGGGCCGATTCAAGCATCTCCAGGCTGCCTACGCTGCTGGGACGCGCAACCACCATGCGGATGGCGTTGGAACCGACATCAATTGCGGCAATGTTCATGGGAACTCCATACTCCAGAGTGTACACCAATTGGGCGGCCTGGCATGGAGGAATTTGGTATTCCTGGCTACGATTTCCAATCACAATCCCCTAACCCGGACAAGCCGAAACCAAAAAGGCTGAAACTCGACAGTGTCCTTTGTGTTTGAAAATTCTTGTTTTTTGCCTGTCCTGGCGGGTCAGGGCCAGGGTGCAAGAATTTCACTGATATTAATTTGTTGCTTCAAGGGAAAGAAACTGTATCCGCCATGGAGCGACTGCGGCCACCCCGAAAGGGGGCAAGCGCAAAAATCCAGCAAAGCACCGTCCCAAAGGTTTTCGTGGAATCAATCCCATAATTCGCGCAAACCTTCGGGATGTTTTGTCATATTCGGGTAAAATCATGGCAGTTGGAACTTTCGAACCAGGATGGCATCATCTGGAATCTGGTCATTCCACCGAATTGATTTCGTCAACAAAAAAAGGAGATTCAAATGCCACATATTGGCCCTACCGAACTGATAATCATCCTGATTATCGTTATCCTGCTCTTTGGCGTTGGTCGCATCGGCAAAATCGCCGGGGAACTCGGCGGCGCAATTAAGAACTTCCGCGAATCGGTCAAAGGCGACGAGGAAAACGCCGAAAAGGAAAAAGAAAAGAAAGAATAAATTCCAGCGGCGCAAACAAGTCCCAGTAAAAATTGAGCAAACGGACGCCACAAAAAGCTGCCCGGCACGCAGTCTGTTGATCCTGCGTGCCGGGCAAGTTGATTGGGGACAAATAGACCTGTCGGGTAACTGGCGGGTCTATTGTAAGAAAGGTTTGATCAACTGGCAGAACGCCGGAAACGATTCAGCAGTTCCACCCAGCCCTTTTTCATCTCGAACGATTTTAGTCTCCAGGTACCGATAATCCCATACGGGATAAACAGCACAAACAAGACATAGACCGCGCCATTGATAAAACTGGCACTCTCGCCAATATAGCGGCGCAGACCAAAATCAAGAATACGGAAGACGATTGCGCCAATCAGCGCCCCGCTCAAGGTGCCAACGCCGCCAATCAGCACAATCAGCAGCGCGGTGACGGTGAACGCCAGGCTGGCCGTGTTCGGACTGACAATAGGCTGGTAAACGGTGTGCAAAAAGCCAGCCAGGGCAGCGGTAACGGAGGAAAGCAGCAGAGCGGCGAATTTGAAAGTGAATGTATTGTAACCAAGCATTTTTGCGCGGTCTTCATTTTCGCGGATGGCGATACACACCCGCCCGGTGGGAGAATCGACAAAGCGTTTGTAAAGCAGGTAGAAAAAGACGAAAACAATCAGCGCGACGAAATACAGACGCAATCGCTCAGTGGCCGGACTAATGAACTCAGGGACGATGACGCCTTGCAGGCCGACATCTGAACCCGTGTAAGCCCCCAGTTCGGTAGACATGACCATAATGTGGAAGACGCTTGCCATGCCCAGTGTGACCAGCGCGAAGGTAATGCCTTTCACGCGCGGCAAAACAATGCCCACCAGCAGGGCCTGCGCCAGAGCGGCCAGCAAAACCAATAGCAAAGTCTGCCAAAGGTCAAGTCCAAAACTCTTGATGGCAATGCCGGTGGCATACGCTCCAACCGCGAAAAACATGCTATGTCCAAACGAGAGCAGGCCGGTAAAGCCAAAGATCAAGTCATAACTGATGGCAAACAAGGCCAGGATAAAGACTTCAATCGCCAGGCCTTGCATAAAACGGCTCGAACCACTCTCGTTGGCCCAAACCGCCGCCGGGGATGCGCCGTCGAACAAGCCAACCACAAAAGGGTACAGGATGAAAGCCAGCAGGACAAACAGGGAAGCCTGATGTTGGCGGAAAAAGGATTTTGTCATGGCGGGTTATTCCTTCTTTCCCAACAAGCCATTGGGCATGAGCAACAGGATAATCACCATCAGCAGAATGGTGGAGGCTGGAACAATGGGCGGCGAAGGCTTGAAAATAATCTCAGTGAAGGGGATCGCGATGCCAATTTGCCCGTACTTAATCATAAATTGCTGAATCATGCCCACAATAACCGAGCCAAGCGCCGCGCCAGGGTAACTGGTTAGGCCGCCAATGGCAAGCGCAACCAACGCATTGAGCATAACCCGCTCGCCCATGTGATACGACAGTCCAAACGAAGGGCCAGCCAGCGCGCCGCCCAGAGCCGCCAGGCCAACACCGAGCGCGAAAACCAGGGTGAACACCTGGCGGACGTTGATGCCCAGAGCCTCGACCATTTCACGGTCTTGCACGCCGGCGCGAATGACCATGCCCAGCCGCGAGCGTTTGAGCAGCAGCCAGACGGCAACCAGCACAATCAGACCAACCAATGGGATGAAGATTTCGTTATAAACGCGCACGCGGCCATCGAGAATCAGGATGGTTGAGCAGTTAAATTGCCACCAATCGGCAAAAGTTGTGGCCGGGCAGCCAGGGCCGGTTCCTGAAAACAGGGCCGGTTTGGGCATGATAAATTCAGGACGCCCCCATACTGCACGCACAATTTCGATGCCGATAACACTCATCCCTAATGTGAGCATAATTTGGTAGATATGGCGCACGTACAAGGGGCGAATCAGGGTGACTTCCATCAACCCGCCCAGGCCCATGCCTGTCAGCACGGCAATCACCACCGAGAGCAGGAAGAGCCAGTTGCTGTTCAAACCTACCAGCCAGGCGGTCAGGGATTCGTTGAAGGCCAGGGTCAGGATTCCGAGCAGCACCAGCAGGCCAAAGGGCGCAAAATGTCGCCAGGTGAGTCGCTGCGGGGCAGATGTGACACCCGCCAACAAGGTCAGTGAGAATGCGCCCAATAAACTGCCCGCCAGTAAACCAAGAATTGCCAGGGCGGGGGAGATTTTCTCGAAAATTGCTACCGGAGGAACAGCGCGGGTTCCCTGGTCGGCCATGAAGGCGTAGGTGCCAGGGCTTTGGGCAAAGACCGTGACATCCCAAATTCCAATCGGGTAACGGGAAAGCGTCAGAAACAGGATGAGGAGCGAGAGCAGGATGCCGGCCCACCCCGCAAATTTCAGCGGGGCAGGTGGCAGAATTTTGCTCATCGCGCCGGCCAGCCGGATGCGGGTGACAGCGAACGCCCAAACGCCTTGAAGCACGAATCCGCTCAGGAGCAGGACAAAAGGCGTCAGGATGTCAACAAATGTATCCGGTCTGACAAAGACTGTCCAGGCGATGTAGGCGCCAATCATGTAGAGGGTGCCATGCGCCAGGTTGAGGACGTGCAACAAGCCAAAGATGAGCGAGAATCCGGATGCGACCAGGAAGGTGAGCGAACCGACGGCCAGCCCGCGCAGGAAGGTGATGACGAAGTCTTTGCTGTCCATGCCTTGCGCGGCGGCGATGAACAGGCTGGTCAGGACGCCCAGCGTGATGTAGAGAATAAAATTTTTGCGGAGGGTGACTTTGAAATTGTCCATGTCGTTTCCTTCGTTACGCCGCGCCCAGATAGCGGTGGATGGTGGCCTTGTCTTGAACCAGTTCAGCCATCGTTCCGCTTTTGACCGAGCGGCCTTCTTCAATGATGACGTAATACTCGGCCAGTTGGCTGGCGACCAGGAAGTTCTGTTCAACCAGGATAACCGTGCTGGTTTTGGAAAGTTCACGGATGGCCGCCATGACGCTTTCAATCAGTACCGGGGCCAGACCCTCGGAGGGTTCGTCAATCAGCAACAGGGAGTTATCGGCAACCAGGGCGCGGGCAATGGCGAGCATTTGCTGCTGCCCGCCAGAGAGATTGGTGCCGGATAGGTGGATGAGGCGTTTCAGGTCGGGAAAAAGGCTGAAGATGAAATCCTGTTTGCGGGCGTAGTCGCCCTTTTTGCGTTCGGCAATTTTCAGGTTTTCTTCCACGCTCAGGTTTTGAAAGATGATGCGATTTTCGGGAACAAAGCCGATGCCCAGGTTGGCGATATCGAAGGAGCGCATCCCCTTTAGTTCGCGCGCGTTGAAAATAATTTTTCCTTCACGCGGCGGGGTGAGGCCCAGAATGGTCTTGAGGGTGGTGGTTTTTCCGGCTCCGTTGCGGCCCAGCAGGGCGGTAATTGTGCCGCGTGGGACGTTAAAATCAACCCCCTGCAAGATGTGATATTGCTTGATGAAAGTGTGGACGTTGTGAAGTTCAAGAAGGTTTTCCATGGCTACACATTCAACTCATATAAGCCGCCCAGGTAAGCGGTTTGCACTTCGCTATTGGCGGCAATCTCGGCAGGCGTACCCTCGGCCAACACGCGCCCCTGGTGCATGACCGTGATGGCATCGGAAACGCTCATCACCACGTTCATGTTGTGTTCCACCAACAAGACGGTTTTATCGCCAGCGCGCTGAATTTCTTGAATCAGTTCAATTAATTCTGGCACCTGCTCAGATGCCATGCCAGCGGTAGGCTCATCGAGCAGCAAGACTTCGGGGTCAGGAGCCAGAATCATGCCCAGTTCGAGTTTGCGCTGGTCGCCATGCGGCAAGGCCAGCGCGAATTGATAAGCGCGTTCTTTCAGGCCAACCTTTTCGATCACCTGCCAGGCGCGCTCTTCGTATTTTTTGAAGGCTGAAGCCGACTGCCAGAACTTGAAGTTATCGCCCCCCATCGCCTGGGCCGCCAGGCGGATGTTTTCCAAAACAGTCAGGTTGGGGAAGATGTTGGTAATTTGGAACGAGCGTCCGATGCCGGAATGAATCGCGCGATGTACCGGCTGGTTGGTAATATCGCGGCCTTTGTATAAAATTTTGCCGCCGGTGGGTTCAAGGTTGCCGGAAAGCAGGTTGAAGAACGTGGTTTTTCCGGCACCGTTGGGGCCAATGATGGCATGAAGGCTGTTGGCGCGAACTTGCATGTTGACATCGTCTACGGCAACGAGCGCGCCAAAGGCTTTGCGAAGGTTGATGGTTTGGAAAATAATCTCGGATGTCATGTCACCTTCCATAGATTTGAATTGGGGGTTGAGCGCTGACACTGTGGAAATTTCTTTCCCGTATCAACGCTCAACCCAGCGTGCAATGTGGGCGATTTTCAATCTCACAACCCTGACTTGAGGGTTTCGCAAATCGTCAATCAAAAATCGCAAATCGAAACTAATTTCCGCTCAGGTTGCCATACGGCAGGTCGCCACAGCGGTCTTTCAGGTTTTCGGGCAGCAAGCAGGGCGGTTCGGGGCGGGTGGTATCGACATATTCGTAGAAGTTGGCATCGGGGTCGGTCACGTTGAGCAGCTTCAGGATGTACATATCCTGGATGGCGACGTGGTCTTCAGGACGAATATAAACAGTGCCTTTCGGGCCTTCAAAAGTCATGCCTTCCATGGCGGCGACCATCGTCGGGCCGTCGGTGTTGCCATTGGTCAGGCGCAGAGCCTCAACCAGCATGATGGCGGCGTTCATGCCATCGCCATCGAACAGGTCCGGGTTGACGCCGTAGCGCGGCTTGGTGTTGGCAACCAGAAAATCGTTGGCCGGGTTCTTCGGGGCGCTGTAGTGGTAGATGATGCCGTTAGTGCTGCCAATCGCATTGCCGTACCAGATAGGCATCAGAACATTATCGATGAAGGTCGCGCCGAGGGCCATGCTCTCGGTGACGCCCTGATCTACCGCGGCTTGCATGAGCGGCACAAAACCGCCGCCAGCCCAACTGACGATATAGGCTTCCGCGCCAGAGTTATACACTTGCTCCATGTAGGGGGTGAAGTCGGTGGTATCAAGCGGCGCAAAGATATCATCGGCCACAAAACTGCCGCCAGCCAGGGTGCAGGCATCACGGAAAGCCGCCGCCGAGCCTACGCCAAACGCATAATCAGGCGCAATCTGAACGAAGGTCTTGTACTGCTTGGTGAGATACTGGCATTCGTTGATGGCGTCCTGGTAATTGTTGCGGCTGGTGCGAAAAGTGTACTCGTTGAAGTTGACGCCGGTAATATCATTCGCAGCAGCGGGGGCCACAATCAGCGGAATTTTGTTCTCGAAAGCAATCCCTTGCAGGGTGGCAGTCGCGCCGGAAGACACGGTGCCAACCAGAATGTTGACCTTCTGCACGTCGATCAGTTCGCGGGCAATGGTGGCGGTGTTTTCGGGGTTGCTGCCATCATCACGCACAAAAACCTGGATTTCACAACCCTCAACCATAAAGGTATTTTCCTGGGTGGCCGCAAAATCGAATTTCTCGCCAGCCGAGCCAGGCGCGCCAGCAACATATTCCATGCCGAGCATGAAGGATCGCACGATGTGCGCGCCGTAAATTGCCAGAGAGCCGGTCACATCCGTAATCAGGCCGACTTTAATGGCGCCTTCACAGGAAAGGCCGGCGGCAGGCTCTTCAGCGGGTTCTTCGGCAGGCGCGGCGGGTTCTTCAGCCGGGGCAGCCGGTTCAGCAGGGGCGGCAGGTTCTTCTACCGGGGCAGGTTCAGGGGTCGCTGCGGGGGCGCAAGCCGCCAAAATCAAGGCCAGGGCGACCAAAAGAAAAACAATGGTTCGTAATGCTTTCATTTTTTCTCCTCCAGAGAATAGGGTGGGGCAGGTTTGAACCTGCCAGGATTGTTTTATAGATGGGCAGACACCCATCCTGAAACACACGCTATACCGTAAATCCCAAAAACGTCTTCGCCGCTTCGCCTTCGCCGCGTTTCATGAACGTGGCCGTCACCGGCTGGCCGATTTTGATGCGCTCCGGCTGTTTCACGTCCACGCCCAGCAGTTGGGCGCAAATGCGCGGGCCTTCTTCCAAGGCAACCACCGCCGCGCAATACGGATTCTTGCGGTCGAACCCGGCTTCAATCATAGCGGTTGGGGCGATGTAAATAATGGAGTAAGCCGCCAGTTTGCCCTTGCCCGAAAACTCAACCGCCTCCATCTCGCCGCCATGACATTCGGGACACATCGGACGGGCCGGATAATAGGTTTTTCCGCAAGATTTACAGCGGCTGCCGGTCAATTTCCCTTCGCCAAGCGCGGCGTAATGGGTGGTGTGATTGAACTCGCTCATGGCTTCCCTCTTCTGAAAATATGAACTGTACAAGTTTGGCCGGTGCCACCGACGTTGTGCGTCAAACCAAGAGACGGATTGCCCGGCAACTGACGTTCGCCCGCTTCGCCGCGCAACTGCTTCCAGATTTCAAGGACTTGTCCCACGCCGGATGCGCCGACCGGGTGCCCCTTCGATTTCAACCCGCCGGATGTGTTGACAGGACGCTCCCCGCCCCGGCCTGTTTTCCCATCTTCGACCGCTTTCCAGCCCTGGCCGGGTTCAAAGAACCCCAGGTCTTCAGTGGCGATGATTTCGGCAATCGTAAAGCAATCGTGGACTTCGACCACGTCGATCTCGGCGGGTTTGACGCCAGCCATCTCGTAGGCAATTTCTGCCGCTTTTTTGGCCGAGGGCAACGACGTCAGGGTCGGGCGGTCATGGATTGCGCCGTCGCTGGCCTGGCCGGAACCAATCACATAGAGCGGATTATCGCTAAAACGGCTGGCAATCTCTTCGCTGACCAGGATGACCACCGCCGCGCCGTCTGAAACCGGCGAGCAATCGTACAGGCGCATCGGCCAGGCAATGTTCGGGTTCGCGCGCTCGTCTTTCAGGAAGGCCATTTCATCGGCCCATTCGGGGATGGGCAGGCCCTTCTTGGCGGCGCTCTTCTTGCGGATTTCCATGATGTCGGCGATGCGCTGTCCGAACTGGGCTTTGGGGTTCAGCGAACCGTTTTCGTGGTTTTTGTAGCCGACTTTCAGGAAAACGTCCGGGTTGGCGTCGTATGCATCCATGTAGGCGGTCGCCATCGACGCGTATAGGCCGGGGAAGGTGAAACCCGCCGGGACTTCATAAAGAGAGTCGGCGGCGGTTGCCAGGGTGTCGGTAACGCGTTCGATGGGCTGGTCGGTCATCTTTTCGATGCCGCCCACCAGAACAATGTCGTACAATCCCGAAGCAATCGCCAGGATGCCCTGACGCAGGGCCGCGCCGCCACTGGCGCAAGCGTCCTCGACGCGGGTGGCCGGGCGCGGGGTCAGGCCAACCCAATCGGCCATGATCGGGGCGGTATGGCCCTGATTCTCGAACAGGTCGCTGCTGAAGTTGCCGATGAACAGCGCTTCGATGTCGTTCGGGTCAAACCCCTTATCGACCGAGGCCAGCATCTCCTGGAAAGCGTCCACGAACAGGTCGCGGCTCGATTTGCCGGGAAATGCGCCGAATTTCGACATTCCTGCGCCGACCAGGGCCACGCCCCGGTTGAGTTTGCGGATGGTCATGTTTTTTCTCCGAAAATGTGATGACAAAGAGTGTGCGTAGTGCGTGTTGCGTAGGTTTTCTCAACGGAACACGCACTACGCCCCAGATTATGCGCTTTTCAAAAACCGGTGAAACAACCCATTAAATTCATCCGGCTTCTCAATATGTGGGCTATGCGCCGTATCGGCAATCACCTGCTCCTCGAAACTGCTGCCCGCGGCGGCGTACTGCTCGAAGACCTTGCGCGTCTGCTGGAGCATGGGCTGGGGTGGGAAGATTTCGTCGCCGGGCCAGCCGGGCACGTAGCCCAGTTTGCCCAACATGCCCAGGTCGAACATCGAATTGTCTGAGACGATCATGTCGCTATCGCCGCGCACCCACAGGATGGGCGGTTTGGGGCTGACGGCCAGCAATTCAGCCACGTCATTTTTCAGGTATTTGGGCGACCAGCAATTGACGATGCCCTTCGTGCCAGGCGCGACATTCGGCCAGTTGGCGGATGGGACGAAATCGCCGGGGTATTTCTCGGGGCCGGTCTTTTCCATCAGCGCGGCGGTCAGGAAGTCTTCTTCGCGGGCGGCGCGGAAGGGGGCTTTATAGTAGAAGGCGTTGATGATGTTGCGCGGGGCATTCGGATCGTCTGCGCCGCGTTCGCCATTGGCAATCAGTTGAACAAAAGTGGCGTTAACTACGCCGCCGCCGGAGCCGGCAAAATCGTCGAAGCAGGGCGTGCCGTCCACATCTTTGGTGCCGCCGAATCCGTAGGGGGAGACGGGGCAGACCAGGGTCAGTGAAATGGCCCGGCCGGGGTAATCGGTGGCGAAACGATATAAAACGCCCGCACCCATCGACCAGCCGACGAAATGGGCTTTTTCCAGGCCGAGGGCATCCAAAAGGGCGGCAACGTCGTCAGACAGGTCACGCAGGCCACGGGTCGAGTCGATCAGTTTGTCTTCCGTCCAGCCGTACCCGCGCAAATCGGGGGCGATTCCGCGAAATCCGGCGGGCAGGGCCAGCATGGTTTCTTCCCAATACAGGGCAGCAGAGAAGTTGCCGTGCAGGAAGACGACCGGGATGCCGTCCTCGGGGCCGGAGAAGTAGACGTTGGTTTCGATGCGGGCAGTAGCGACCGTTTGGTTGGTAATACCGGTTAAGGGGGTTGGTTTTTCCATCAGGTTGCTCCTATTGTGTTTCAAATTTTATTGTCGATACAGCAGTCTCGATACGGCAAAACCGGCCTGCACGACACCAGGGCTACTCAGCCATCTTTTTATATTGGCGTTTGTTCTTGTGTTCCAGGCTTTCGGGGCGCGAATGAAAAGGGTCACTGAGCGCCATGATGAGCGTATCGCCATGCACACGGTAGCGGCCTTCGAATTTGCCCAGCATATTCAGGGTGTGCCGGGTCTGGTCTATATCAATCAGGCCATTCGAGGCGGTATAGGTTCCGCTGGAGGTGATGCCCATCTCTTCAAAAACAGCCCGGAAGGTGCCATCGGGTCGAAATTCAAAATACAGGCCGGGGTAACGCTCCCCTTCGGGCTGCTGCCACTTGCCGATGATTTCGCTCATGGGAAATCCCTTTCTACCTGCCGGGAATAACCAGTTTCGGCACGATGCCCAGGCGATGCGCTTCTTCGCGCAGCCACTCGCGGAAATCGGGATGGGCGATTTTGATCAGGGCTTCCATGCGGTCACGAACGCTGCGTCCGCGCAGTTCGGCCACGCCGTACTCGGTCACAATCGTATCTACATCCTGGCTGGGGACGGTCACTTCGGCGCCATCGGACAGGATTGGGACGATGGTCGAAATCGCGCCATCTTTGGCGGTCGAGCGCAGGGCGATGATGCCGCGCCCACCGGGGGAGAGTTGCGCGCCGCGATGGGTATCCAACTGTCCGCCGGTGCCGCTAAAGTGGCGGTAGCCGATGCTCTGCGAACAAACCTGACCGAAGATATCGACCTGCAAAGCCGTATTGACACTGACCATCTTGTAATTTTTACCGATCACATACGGGTCGTTGGTCACTTTGCCCTGCTGGAACTCAACGCCAATGTTGTTATCGACAAAATCGTAGAGTTTTTGCGTGCCAAGCGCAAACGCGCCGACCATTTTGCCCGGCCAGAGCGTTTTGCGGCGGTTGTTGACAATGCCGGCTTCGTACAGGTCAACCATGCCATCTGTGAACATCTCGGTATGGATGCCCAAATCGCGGCGGTCATGCAGGAAGGCAGTGATGGCATTCGGGATTCCGCCAATGCCAAGTTGCAAGGTCGAACCGTCTTCGATAAGACCGGCGATGTAGCCGCCGATGGCTTGTTCCGCTTCGGAGGGCGGCGGCGGGGCAAACTGGAAGAGAGGGAC